>JAEEGK010030408.1_pt1 | contig 10703 bp, 10 predicted proteins | sample 8958771 | NCBI WGS metagenome assembly JAEEGK01 (sample SAMN16246547, study PRJNA631951) | gut metagenome | biome: gut microbiome; feature: rumen; material: SC-attached | host: Bos | place: Iran: Karaj | collected 2018-10 | reverse complement strand
TCGTTTCTGTTTTGCCTGTTTGTATGGCCCTGTCAGGATTATCCAATCTGACACCCTGGATTGACGAAGTGATGTTTGTCGACACCCCCATGCGCTATGTGAGAGGGGCGGGATGGACGACACACTCATGGTATTCTATCGCCAATCAAGAACCCTTTATGTTGTATCCTCCACTATATTCTATGATACTTGTACCTTGGATGAAAGTATTTGGCACAAGTGTCTTTCTCTGCCGTTCTCTGAATGTTATAATAACTTTATTCATAGGATGGGGGATGATAAGAATTCTTCGGCAGTTAAACCAGGAAGTGTCTTCTTTTCAGATCCTTCTGCTGATAATAATATTATGGTGTACAAACGATATGGTCTTTATGTATAGCAATGGCAGGCCTGATCTGATGGGGGCATTGCTTCTTGTTCTTATAGCAAACGAAATGATGCATACCATTAAAAGCAGTAAACGAAAATGGAGTGTATTAGTCTTATCTGCGTTTCTGATGACCACTGCTATACAAGCGGCCATATGTCTGGTGTTATTATTAGTATTGTCATTCTTGGTTTTAGATTCATATCGTAAAGAAATCAAGTATTTGACATTTTTGTCTGTATCAGGCATCTTGTTGGGGTTTGTGGTTAATTGTGCGTTTATGGCCTATCATGGGCATCTTATGTCATTTGTCGTGAACATCTTTTCATATTCGGGCTCTGCGAAAGCAATTGCAGCCTTTATCCTGCCAATGATGAGTGATTGTCTTGGCATCGATGCAGCCTACTTTATGGGAAAACTGTCAAAAATGGGTATGGACTCTCCTTTATATATGCGCTTAATATCTGCGTTTACCCGTCCAGCCTATCTTACATTACTAATAGCAGATATTGTTTTCCTTCTCCTCTATCTGAAAAGTATAAAGAAAGTTCCCTATTACATGATCATCAGGTATCTTTTCATCATGACTACAGGTATCCCATTGTTAATGGCTTTGGCAGGTCGTTATGAGTCATACTATTATTGGATGGCGTATTTACCATTATTCATGTTGACTGTCTGTTTGTTCAAATTACCCAATTACCGTTGGGGATGTTTCATCATTGCTTTTTCAGTATTGTTTATACTGACACACAATAGGATGCAGAAAGACAGCAATAATTACTATGAGTTGGAATCGTTTATAAGCCATTGCACAATGTTAAAGGACAAGAAAATCATCGCCCCTTTTTCTGTGTTTTATGAGATCTCAAAATTAAGTAACGACACCTATTACTTAGGGGTATTTCCGCCTCATGATCTCCCTCAGAGTATGGACTACATCATTCTGCCAGAAAGATCTGCCGATTATGGGAATGATCGCTTGTATGATTATTTTGAAGCTGTCAGTCAATCAAACTCTCAACAATTGGTTCTGGTAGCCGAAAATAAGCGACTTGGATTGAAAGTGTATCGGATAAAGACGGAGTAAAAGGCTATGAGGGCATATATTTCTCACTGGATAGTACTGATGATCATCTTTCTGGCATTATTAATTGTTTTTGCTAAAAGAAAGAATAATGCCGGCTACAATCTTGTGTTCATGAACCAGGTAATAAGTATCTTGGCCAGTATGACGATTGTCTGTTATATGATGTACACCGTCTCGCCTGAGGTAGTTGAGCATTTCCATAGTCCGTACCTGTATATTACTAACATCTTTGTAATAGTTGGGATTATTCGTTTTTTGCAAATCATATTTGTAGAGGTTAAGAATCGTAGTCCCGTAAAGGTTCTGTTGAAAGACCACTTCATTCAACTATGTATTTTAGGTTGGGGAATATCATTTGTATTTCTATGTGGTTTTATTTAATTGCTATGCATCATCCGCAAGGATATCATGATCGAAGCAAATAAAGCACCATTTACCTTTCCCTCCCTTTGATCCTTGACTTTATGGTACGGAGTGAGGCGGGTTTGACGTCGAGGATTTGGGCGATAGTATTGTCGTCGTAGTTCAAGTCGTCCTGAAGGATCAGAAAGACGTACTGTGCTGGCGTAAGCAGATTGTATGTATGCTCCCACTCCTGCCATCGCTTTGGGCGCAGTTGGGCGAAATAGTCTATCAGGCACTGCCGTTCCTCTGCCGTCATGTCGGCAACTGGCTCCTTACGCTGCAACTTCACAAACTGCCGTGTGCCCGTCAGCAGTTTGTTGGCGATGCGCTGACGACTGTCCTCTATCTGCTTCTTCAGGTCGGCGATGGTCTGTTCACTGGTCTCGCCGCTCTGTTGCAACCGCTCTATCTCCGCCTGGTTCTCAGTAATTCGCCTGGTATTCTCGTCTAGTTGGAACCCCAACTTATTCATTCTTTTGCGATGCCACCAGATGCCTATAGTCAATAATAGCACGATGATAATAACAACCACAGCGCCCATTTTCATCATCCGCTGCTGCGATCTCTTTTCCCAACGCTTTTCATCAAACTTCTGTTGCCAATCGGCAATTTGCAAACTGTGATTGGCAGTCATGACGGAGTCGTCATACGCCTTCAGTTGCTTCCTCATTTCCAGCGACTCACTCTTGTCACCCGTCAGTTCATATAGTTCTGCCAATAGCTCCATTGAGTTGATACGCACTATGGGGTCTTTCTCATTTGTGCATTTCCTCACTTCCTCTATGGCCTCCTCATAGAGCCCTTGTGCCTTCAGCAGACGTGCTTCCTCCAAGTGTCCTTTATAGACGTTTTTTGCTCCATTATTACTACATAAATCCAAATACTTCCTGGCATTATCATCATCACCCTTCTCCAGGTACATCGCCGCTACATTGTAGTAGATGTCGGTCCGCAGAATGCTGTCAGCCAAATCTATGTAATCGAGGCTTTTGAGAATACAGAGATAGGCACTGTCTTTCTGCTGCATGGTGGCGTATGCTGCTGCACACATGTGGAGACTCCTGAGGGTCATGAGACTGTCGTTAAGTTCCATACTGCTCTCATGGAATTTCTGTGAATATCTTAAGACGAGAAGAGGGTTGATGCAATAGTAGTTGGCAAAGGCCAGATTCTCATACACCATGTTCTTCAGCAGTTCGTCATCTGCATCTTCTGCAATCGACTCGGCCACCTTATAATCCTTGATGGCATCAAACGTACTGTCGAGTAAATGCCTTCTGATGCCACCCCTGTAATAGTATGTCCTGCCTCGATGCCAGGCGTCGCCATGCTTGTCGTAGTAGTCCACACACGTCGTAATGAGCGAGTCGCCGTCAGCCTGATGCAGCACAATATAATCCGTCATGATCTTCAGTAGGCGGTATTCCATCTTGTCAGCCCCGGAGAGTGATGCTGTATCCACCCGACTTATCAGCGCGAGTGCAGAGTCCGGGTGTTGATGGACGATGTCCGCAGCCTCCTTCAGTAAAGGATGACGTGCCTCACTGCACCCTGCTATCATAGCGATGACTACCAGTATCCAAACGATATTCTTCATGCTCTTTTCGTTTTGCATGCAAAGGTAAGCATTATCTTTGTAACAAAACCGACCGATTGGTATTTTTAAAGAATAATTCAAAGTTTTTAAGCATAATGATGCTTATATAAAATAAATAATGTACCTTTGCAGGCAGAAAGCCAGAGATTATGAGAAAGAGCCATAAAGAGGAACTGTTTAGTGCTGCGTTTCGCCTGTTCATCCTTCACGGATATGACGGGGTCAGCTTTAGCGACATAGAGAAGGCCACGGGTATGAGTCGGGGAGCCATCTTCCACTATGTCGATACCAAACAAGACCTGTTCCGGCAAGTTGTTGAGATGTTTGTCATCGACAAGCAGAGTATTGACATGAAGATTAGGTATGGTAAGGATACATCGCTTCGTGACTTTATTGGCGCCTATGCCCAAGGCGTTAAGCGGACTATGAAGGAAGTGAGACAGATCATTGGCGAAGATGTATCAATGGCAGCTGGTAGTCGGGCATATCTGAACATCATCCAGCAAGTGGCAACACTCGTTCCAGATCTTTTTAAGCTTTACCAACAGTGTATGGATAGAGAGCAACAGGTGTGGCAACAGGTCATTACCCGCGCCATTGAACGTAAAGAGATTCAGCCTGAAATAGATGTCGAACTATTGGCCCAGACATTTATAGCCCTTTTCTATGGTCGAGCCTATAGGGATTCGCTTTCCAATGGCCTCGATGCCGACCTCCTAAAGCGCCAGATGCTGCAGCTTTATGAAGTCATCGCCCTCAAATAGGCGTTACAATTTGGTACTTTATTCTTAGTAACTTTTTGGTTACATTGTTCATTATCAGCATTTTAAGTATAAAAATGCTGTAACACCCTCTTTTGCGGTTTTTCCGTCTTCTCCTTGTGCGTACCAAATAATAGACATAACTTTGCACATAAAAAACGAAAAGAAAATGAAAAAGAAAACCATTATTACCATCCTGCTCGCCCTCGTAGCTATACTGACGGTGCTGCCGTTAGAGACGAGAGCTCAGACCATGGCCGACTCCCTACGTGCCGACAGTATCTACAAGTCAATGGAACTGCAAGGCGTTGAGGTCGTTAAGCAGAAGTCGCTTGTCAAGTCAGACATAGACAAGATCACTTACGACATCGAGAACGACCCCGATTCGAAGTCGAACACCGTGATTGAGATGCTGCGTAAGATACCAATGGTAACGGTGGATGGCGAAGACAACATTCAGGTAAATGGCTCCAGTTCTTTCAAGATCTATGTGAACAACAAGCCCAACCAGATGATGTCGAATAATCCCAAGGAAGTGCTGAAAAGTATGCCCGCCACCAGCATCAAAAAGATAGAGGTCATCACTAATCCTGGTCCGAAGTATGATGCTGAGGGCGTAGGCGGTATTCTGAATATCATCACGCATGGACAGCATATCGAAGGTTATACGGCCACTTTCAGCGGTAATGTCAGCAACCGAGGAGCAGGCGGTAGCACCTACGCCACTATTAAAAGCGGTAGACTGATGATGAGCGGACGCTATAATTATAGATACAACAACTCGCCCCGAAGCTACTCAGGCAGTAGCCGTAAGACCATCGGCAATATTACCGTTTCTTCCTCGGACCTCGAAAGTGAAAGTTCGTCCAAAGGACACGGGTACTCTCAGTTTGGTTCCTTTGAGGCCAGTTACGAGATTGATACCCTCCGTCTGCTCACCGCTTCGTTCGACCTCTATGGTGGGGGTAACAAAAGCAACGGTGACGGCACCACAATAGCCACCTCGCCCCTGACGCAGACACCGCTTTACAGATATACCACCGACCGCCATTCCAAAAATAACTATGGTTACATCGATGGTGGTATCGACTATCAGCGCAGTTTCTCTGTGCCTGAGCGCCTGCTGACACTTTCGTATAAGATTGAGCATGAGCCTGACAAGAGCGAGTCCCACACAGATTACCTTGATATGCAGGCTGCCGATGGTTGGGAAAACTTCCTGCAGCGTCTGAAGAGTCAGTATAACGACGGCAGTGAGCGTACGATGGAGCATACCTTCCAGATAGACTATACCACGCCCTTCGCTAAGATTCACACCTTGGAAACAGGCTTGAAGTACATCCTGCGTAACAACTCCTCAGAGAATGACCGCTACGAGGAAGATATCTTCGACCAAGACCATTCGTCGCACTATAAGCATCGCAACGACATCTTCGCTGCCTATTTGGGCTATGGTCTGAAACTGAAGAAGTTGTCTGGCCGTCTGGGGCTGCGCTACGAGCATACCTTGCAGGATGTGGAGTACAAACTCGGACGTGGCGACGACTTCACGAAGCACTTCAACGACTTCGTACCCTCTGCCAGCATCGGCTATAAACTGACGCAAACCTCCAATCTGCGATTGGGCTATGACATGCGCATCTACCGTCCAAGCATCTGGTATCTCAACCCTTATCTTGACGACTCCACGCCCACCAATATATATCAGGGTAATTCTCATCTTGACAGTGAGAAGAGCCACTCGTTCAACCTCAGTTACAGCAACTTCACGCCGAAGTTCAATATCAATCTCGCCCTGCGCTACGGCTTCACCAACAACAGTATCGAGAACGTGGTAAGGATGATGCCCGACACGCAGATTCCAGGTCTGAAGAACCCGACGGGAAAGGACGTGCTCTACACCACCTACGAGAACATCGGGCGCAGTCAGAGCATTAACCTGAATACATACATCAACTGGAATGCCACTAAGAACACACGAATCTACGTTAACGGCCGACTCTCTTATATAGATATGGATGATGGCGGCAGCCTCTCCAATCACGGTTGGAGCCTCTTTACCTATGGCGGTGCACAGCAAACGCTTCCCAAGGACTGGCGACTCTCTTTTAACTTCTATGGCATAACCCCAAATATCAACCTGCAAGGACGTGGCAGCAGTTATAGCAATTACAGCATGAGTATTCAGAAATCGTGGATGAAAGACCGCCTTAACCTGACGCTCTCTGCCTCGAATTTCCTGAAGAAATACAAGCGATACAACTACACTACTGAGGATACCTTCTTCCATGCAGACAGTTGGTCGAAGTATGTTAACCAATCCTTCTCCCTCAGCATCAGTTACCGCATCGGAGAACTCAAGGCCAGCGTCAAGAAGGCCGAGCGCAGCATCAGCAACGATGATGTCAAGGGTGGCGGTAGTGGTGAAAGTAGCGGAAGTTCGGAATAAGTATTCATAGATAATCCATCATCATAATTATGAACAAGCAAACTATCATCACCGCACTACTCGTCCTTGCCGCAATAGCGGGGCAGGGGCAAGAAATCAAAAGAGTTACAGCCACCCCCGAGAACTTTATGGAACACATGGCCTTATGCGGCTATGAGGTTTTCACCTACGACATTTCCTCCCTGCGCGATTCCGCGTCGGGTTTCACCATCGTCATACGTGAATACGACCATCAGGGAATGATTGACGAGAAGAAACTGTACGGATTCAGAACAAAGACCATGATTTCGGACTTCAACGAGCAAGACCAAAAGAGTATCTATGAGGAAAAAGATGGCGACGACATGGAACGGGGCATCTATCGCCTTTCAAAGACCCTCTCCGTTGGCTTTTCTCCCGTCCAGTCGGATTCCATCGAGACCATCACCTTGCGGGCTTCTCGCACTGATGCTTCGCCATGGAAACTGACACTAAAACCTATTGCAGGAGCACCGCAAACCATTTACCGCTATCAGAAAGCACCTTACCAGCCCGCTTCGTTCTCCCTTGACACCTTCATTCCCCTCGTTTTCTACGGCTCATTCTGGTGGGACGAGCAATCAAAAGGATGGCGTTTCTGTGGAGAGAACGAACTGACTGAGGAAAAAGCCAAGACCAGCCAATACTTCAAATACTCGCCTCATTACTACATCATCGGGGCGATATTCCACAAATAAAACGAAACGAATATGAACAAGAAAACTATCATCACCGCACTGTTCGCCCTTGTCGCAATGGCGGGGCATGGGCAAGTACACTATCGACTGGAAGGGAATATCGGAGATTCTACCATAACAGGAAAGGCGTTAGTTCGGGACATGTACGTCCATAGCGGAGAAATCATTGATACCGTCAACATCACCAAAGGCATCATAGAGCCAATGGAGGGCGAATTGTCCGACACAACCATCTGTATGCTGGTTATCGGCGATATGCCCGAGGGCAAAAGAATCAATTTCGCCAGCATCCTATACCCTGTATTCTTGGGCGGTGGCACAACGGTGTTCGACGGGAGAACCATGCGCCATCCTTTTCTCAAAGGCACCACGATATGCGAAGACTATACCTTGTTCCATAAGACAGAGAGCGAAGTTCTAAATAAATGGATGATGGAACGTATACGGAAAGCTAATGGAGGTCCGATGCAGATCACTACGGCAGATATGGGACGGGAACAAACCGAACAGATTGAAAAGACGGCGATAGACATCATCAGCCGCCACACGTCAGACATACTCGGCATTTACCTCCTGCGCGAAGGGGCGATTAACTACCTATCCCCTTCCACGTGGTTGGAACTCTTCAGCAAGGTGGAGCCTTGGCTGATGACAAAACCCACTGTTTACAACATGTCATCTTTCAAGTCAATGATGGAAAAGACCGTGAAAACAAGCGAAGGCACGGTGTTCGTTGACATGGAATCCGAAGTTGACGGCCACACCTGCCGCTTGTCCGACTATGTGGGCAAAGGCCGCTACGTTCTGGCCGACTTTTGGCAATCGACATGCGCGCCCTGCCTTACACAGATACCCATGATGAAAAGCATTTACCAAAGGTATAATGAACGTGGGCTGACCGTATTGGGCATTGCCGTCTCTGAAGATGCCGAGAAGTCGCGTCGTGCTATCGAGAAGCACGCCATCACCTATCCCCAACTGCTGAATACTCAGGATCAGTCTTCCGACGCATACGGCATTCAAGCCATCCCTTACAGCATCCTCTTCGCCCCCGACGGCACCATCCTCGCCCGTGGGTTACGAGGTGAGGAAATAGAGAAGAAACTTGAAGAATTATTCGGAGAATAAACTAACAAGATGGAAAGGTTTTGAAATGAAACACCTGACACCATATCGCCAAAACGAAACATCCCTCTCGCCGGTGAGGGGGAGAGGAATGGTGTTGGTATCTACATTCTTACTTTATCAACTCGTCCAATTTCTCAACGAAATCTGCCGACGAAAAGTGAGGAATGTCAGAGAATTCGTAATGTCGGCGGTCATTCGTTACAATGTAATCGCAGTTGGCAGCTTTGGCACACTGATATTGCAGCATGTCCTCGAAGTCTGGCACAGGCTGTGCTATGGCCGACATCACTTCCTGTCTGCCAAGAGGAAGAATCTCTACCACATCAGCCATTTGTTTCAACGCATCGTATTTCTCCTCCTGTGTGCGACCTTTGATGATATACGCCATATTGGCAAAGGTCAGCGAAGAGGCAAACAGCAAGGCCTCACCCGAGAAGCCGCAAGCAAAAATCTGCTCCGCGTCATCAGCACCCGCACGGTTATCGATGTAGTCGATCAGAATATTAGTATCAAGGAATATCCGTTTCATCGCTCCATGATATGTGCTAAGTGTTCATCTTGTGCTATCTCTTCATCGGTAATGTTCACCATTCCGCGCAATCTTTTGAACTCTGCAGGCACCTGTCTCTTGCCCACAGGCTCTTCCATCGACTCGGTGATAAAGGTCACAACAATCTGCTTTTCCTCGCGAGTCATCCCCTGCAACAGTGCCATGTACGGGGCCATCGGCGTCTCCTTAATTCTCTGTGCTAATGTCGACATAATCGTAATCTTTTTGTTCTCGGGGGCAAAGGTACGAAAATAATTCGAAATAATCATTCTAAATAGGAAATATTTTTATGAACAAGAAAACTATCATCACCGTACTGCTCGTACTTGTCGCAATGGCGGGACAGGGGCAAGAAATAACAGGGCGAGTAATGTTGACAGACAGCATAGCCATTAGAACTGACTCTTTATGCCAGCGGATTGTTATGTGCAATCACGATACCATTAGAAAAGACAGTTGCCAACAGCAGCATAGACTATCTTTTGTCCGCAAAGAGCAAAGGCCAGCATGGAGTATTAGTCCTAATGCTGTAAAAATGCAGAAGTTCGATCCATACAGAAAGAAATTTACTGATATGCGGATAATGGAAACTATAGGCTCGCACATAAGCAGATAAGCTAAAATGGAAACAATTCAGATAGTACGGAAGTGTATGCTTTATATTGACTGGCAACCCTCGATAGAGGCTTTTCGTGTAGGAATATTCTCTTTAAAGTGGTATTCTCTGTTGTGGATGTTTGGCTTGATGATTGCGTATATGATTGTTAAACATCTATATAAACAGCAAGGGATATCTGAAGAGAAGTTTTACCCTCAGTTCTTTTATTGCTTTATTGGTGTGCTTGCCGGAGCACGTCTGGGGCATTGTATCTTTTATCAGCCAGATTATTTCCTAACCAGCGGAAAAGGAATCATCGAAATGTTCCTGCCCATTCATATACAGGATAACGGCTCATGGTCGTATATAGGTTATCGGGGATTGGCTTCACACGGTGGCACTATAGGTCTTTTCGTCGCTTTGGCATTCTATTGGAGGAAGGAAAAACTCAAACCCATGATGGTGTTAGATAATGTCGCCATTGCCGCTCCTGCCACGGCTTGTTGTATTCGTCTGGGCAACCTGATGAATTCTGAAATCATCGGAAAGACTACTGATATGCCGTGGGCTTTTATCTTCCATAGCCAAGAGGCACTTGTAAACGGAGAACTGGTTCCACGTCATCCGACACAGCTCTATGAAGCCTTAGCCTACCTTCTCATTTTTGCCATTGGTATTTCCCTTTATCAGTATTGGCGCAAATCCCAGCACATGAGGACGACATCTCCTATCGCCGTTGGGGCTGGTTTCTATTTCGGGTATTGTATTATGACAATATTTACCTTTCGTTTCTTCGTTGAATTCCTAAAAATAGAACAAGTGGATTTCGAACAGGGTATGCTTCTTGATATGGGACAATTGCTGAGCATTCCTTTAGTGCTTGTGGGTTTATGGTGTATGATAAAGAAATGAACATGAACAAGCAAACCATCATTATCATTGGAGCAACCTCTGGCATTGGCAGGGCACTCTTCGAAAAATATGCCACCAACGGTAACCGCATCGGCATCGTAGGCAGGCGAACACATCTGCTTGATGAATT
>JAEEGK010030404.1_pt1 | contig 10705 bp, 12 predicted proteins | sample 8958771 | NCBI WGS metagenome assembly JAEEGK01 (sample SAMN16246547, study PRJNA631951) | gut metagenome | biome: gut microbiome; feature: rumen; material: SC-attached | host: Bos | place: Iran: Karaj | collected 2018-10 | reverse complement strand
ATATCAATTGATTCTTCACCCTCCCATTTTAATCCCTGCATTTCAGTAAAGAATTGCATTGCTCCGTTCTTCTCGAAAAATGTCGAAATGCTTTCGTGAATAAATTGACCACCTGAACAATATACCTTTGCAAGTCCATAAGGCTTTAATGCATCTTCCGTGTTGTCGTGTGTAACTACCAATAATGCTTTGCCTTCATCTACCAATGCTTTATCCATTACCTTATGACAAGAGTATTGGTTTTCTGAAAAGATGTTTCCTTCGAACAGGTTGTCAAAATATTCGGTTAGTCCACCATTTGACAAGTTTGTTGGACAGCAAGGAAAATCAGTCGGAGTTCTCCATCTTAGTTGAAGGGCTGTATCGGGAGATTTCGCTTTGATGATTTGAGGTATGTCGATGGTCGTTTCAAAGAGAGATTTCTTTTCTTCGAACATCCAATCAGGATTCTTTGATTGTTTTTTCGCCTTTCTTTTATTTGTTTCGATTGGTTTCAAGCCCCATCGAATAACGTTTTGATATGCGATTTCGGCTTCTTCGGGTGTAACGCTGCGCATCCACGTCAAGTCCTGATTGGTTCCTGTAAGATCGCGGAGACACGATGGATTTTTGATGAACTTTGTAATGTCGCCACCGCAAAGCATTGTTACGCGCTTTAATGTTACGGGATTCATCAGCACATTTTCCAATCGTGTAAGCCATCGCAAATTTTCTGCCCGATTGTTGCAGCGGTTTGTGTCAATGTGGTCAACCACATAGATTTTAGAATCTTTCTGACCATAAAATGCTGTTGCAACAATTATATGTACACGATGTGAACCAATGTACATATATCCGTTGGTGTCGTCTTTTTTGCCAAAAGACCACACTTCGTCATCTTTGCGAATTTTTTTACCTTGCCGTGAATGTCGCATCACAGCACCGTTGTCGCGAACCGAATACACTTCGCCTTTGTATTCGCATTCCTTTATTTCGGAAAATTCATCAATGATATTTGTCATTTTTTTTTACTGTGTTTATAGTGGTGTTGTCACTTTTAAATTCGCTGCAAAGATAAGGCTGATTTTTGACATTTGCAAATATTTCAATAAAAATATTTACAGATTTGCCAATTTTCCCAAAAAATATTTGTAAATCCATTTTTTTTATCTACTTTTGTCGCAAAATTAATGTTGATATGATACGTTCACAGATTTCGGGCAATTATCCGGCAAAAGTTAACTTTGTTGAACAAAACAAAGTTAAGATTGAATTGCCTGACAATACATACATAGCAATTTTTGCCACTAATTACAACTATATGACAACTGTACACGGCGACAATCATTTTTTGAGACTGATGGCCGCCGAGTTTACTATGTATATGTATTATACGCCGCGCCCTGATTTTGAAACAGGGATGCGAAATATAAATGCCAATTTATATCGTGATGGATACGAAATGATGTTATTCTTGTCGCCTGACCAAGACAAAATCGATGAACGTCAAAGGATTGGGACAAGAATCAAAGAACTGCGTCAAAAACAAAATATTGATGCGAGAACGTTGGCTATTAGGGCGGGCATTGATGCTTCCAATCTGAGCCGAATTGAACAAGGTCGTTATTCTGTCGGTTTAGACATATTGGCAAAAATTGCTAATGCTCTAAATGCACGTGTCGAAATTGTTGAAAATAATAAATGATTTGAATATGACAACAAAAGGTTTATCAATAGCAATCAAATTTTATACTTTGGTTGCTTTGTTTTGGGGATTGTTTCGTGTTGAAACCAGTGCACAAACTTACCTTCAAACAGAAAAGAGTGCGGCGGAAATAGAGTATGAGGATGGCGAAGAATGGGCAGTTCAAAAGAAGGATGGTTACATTGTTGCTGCATCTGTTGCAATTATGAGAGATTATGGGAAATATTACAAGGTCAATCTGTTTGTAAAGAATCTCAATGATTATAATGTTATATTCGATCCCGAAACAATCAAATCAAGGTTATTCCTTCAAAATAGATATGGTCTCGATACAATTGCTTTGTATGTTTACACAAGTGAGCAATATTTGAATAAGGTTCAACGACAACAAAATTGGGCTATGGTTGCATACGGTGTTGCTTCTGGTATTAATGCAGCGTCGGCCGCATATAGCGAATCGACATCATATACATACGGTACTAATGGCACAAGTTATGTCACTGAAACATATAGTTATAATGCGGGTGCGGCTGCGCTTGCAAATATTCAGTCAACCAACGAGATGATTTCTCTTTCGCAAATGATGAACGAAGAAGTTAATGTAAAGAAACAAGGATATTTGAAAATCAACACGCTGCATCCCAATGAAGCTGTATCAGGTTTTGTAAATGTTGAACGATATAACAAGGGCGACATTTTTTCTGTAAGAATTGAGATAGAAAACACAAGGTTCTATTTTGAATGGTATGTTCGCGATTGGAAGGATATTGCTTGGAAAAAAAAGCACGCTGCAAAAATCGAACGTTATAATTGTCAAGATACAGATTATTAACGTATAGGATTGATACGAGTTTTTTTTGCAAAAGACTAAAATTCCTCATTCAAACATCTCCTCCATAACCACCTGCCCCTGAATATCCCTTGCATACGGATTGTCGTATAGTCCTTTGGTGGTAATCATTACTGAGAAAACGGCTTTGCGGGTGTTGGTCTTTGTTTTGAAGATGTTGGCTTTGTGGCGGAGGTCGTCGGAATAAGATTTGGAAATTTTGTATTTCCCTGGATAGCCAACTAAATCTCGCACTTTTTTGTTTTTCAAATAATTGTTGTATATTTGCACATTGTATTGAACCTACAAACTCAATGGCAAATATTTGCAATACGTTATGACCACGCAACAACAACTAAATATCGAATCCTTCAAGGAAGGCAACCGTTTGGAGGCAAAACTTGCAAAGGACGGCGTACCGGCAAGCCTTTGGGAGGCGTATACATCGTTTGCAAATACCGACGGAGGATTGATTCTTCTTGGCGTTAAGGAAAACAAGAATCATACTTTTGCTATTGAAGGCATCGACAATCCTGAACAAATGGAAAAAGCCTTTTGGGATGGCGTCAACAACAAAAGGGTGGTCAATATCAACCTTTTGAGCAACAGTGATGTGGAGATAAAAGAAGTTGACGGCAAAACAATAATTGCGATTCACGTTCCAAGAGCGGAGAGAATATACCGTTCTGTGTATAAGGGGCAGGATATGTTCACAGGCACTTATCGACGAAACGGCGAGGGCGATTATTTATGTTCACGCGAAGAGGTTGCTGCCATTTTCCGCGATGCTGGTCAAGTTACACAAGACAATAAGTTGATTGTAGAAGTTAATCTCGATGCACTCTGCAAAGAAACTATCACTCATTACCGCCGTCGTTTTATGCTTGTACATCAAGGACACGTTTGGAACAATCTTTCGGAGGTATATTCTCAAAATGTTTTCGATGATAGACATTGGAGAACGTGTAGGCAGTGGAATTCCAGGTGTGTTTTCGGTGTGGCACAAAACTTTTGGTGCATCTCCCGAATATTCGCAGCGTACATCTCCCGACCGAATTACTACAACACTAATCCTTGCTGACTATTTGGATGGTTTTGCCGATAATCCTGTGGAGAAAACGAGAAAGACTGTGGAGAAAACGGAAAATACTGTGGAGAAAAAGAACAGTACTTTGGAGAAAATAATTGCGTTGATAATGCATAATCCTCAGATTACCGTTAAAGAAATATCATCTCTACTGAATATCACTCGCAGAGGAATCGAAGAACAGATTAAAACATTGAAATCCAAAGGCCTTATCCGCCGTATCGGTCCCGATAAGGGTGGGCATTGGGAGGTGATTTCCAAAAATTTTGATTAACTTTGCGCTGCATTTATGATTGATTTGTAATAATTACTGTTTGAACAATTAAAATATCCTAAATTATGAAGAGAATAATTTTTTTGATGATTGCTGCCGTGATTTTGGCGGCGTGTCAGAAGGGCGAGAGCCTTTCGGCGGGATTTGTAAAGGTTGACAACGGACATTTCGTAAGGGACGGCAAGCCTTACTACTATGTCGGCACCAATTTTTGGTACGGCGCGATACTTGGCTCTGAGGGTCAGGGCGGCGACCGCGAGAGACTTGCCCGCGAGTTGGACGAGATGAAGCGCATCGGCATCGACAACCTGCGCATCCTCGTAGGCTCCGACGGCGAGAGAGGTTACAAGACCAAGGTGGAGCCCACGTTACAAATCGCCCCCGGCGTGTACAACGACACGATTTTGGCGGGATTGGACTACCTCTTGATGGAGATGGGCAAGCGCGAAATGGTGGCGGTGTTGTACCTCAACAACTCTTGGGAGTGGAGCGGCGGCTACGGTTTCTATTTGGAACACGCCGGCGAGGGCAAGCAGCCGCGCCCCGACGATGTTGGCTATCCCGCATTTATGGAGGCGATGTCCAAGTACGCCACCAACGAGAAGGCGCATCAGTTGTTTTATGATTATGTGAGGTTCATCATAGGCCGCACCAACCGCTACACCGGTTTGAAATATACCGACGACCCCGCCATTATGTCGTGGCAGATAGGCAACGAGCCTCGTGCATTCTCCAAAAAAGCGTTGCCCGCCTTTGAAAAATGGCTTGCCGAGGCGTCGTCGCTCATTCGTTCTTTGGATGGCAACCATTTGATATCTGTTGGCAGCGAAGGCTCGTGGGGCTGCGAAAACGATTTGGGTAGTTGGGCGCGCATCTGTGCCGACCGCAACATCGACTACTGCAACATCCATCTGTGGCCCTACAATTGGGGTTGGGCTAAGCCCGATTCGCTCATAGAGCATTTGCCGAGGGCTTGCAACAACACCAAGGAATACATCAATCAGCATTTGTCTGTATGCGACACCATCAACAAACCCCTTGTAATGGAGGAGTTTGGCTATCCTCGCGACGGCTTCAAGTTTAGTCTCGGCACGCCTACCAACGGTCGCGACGGCTATTACAAGTATGTATTTTCGCTTGTTGCCGACAATGCCGAGTCGGGCGGCAAGTTTGCGGGCTGCAATTTTTGGGGTTGGGGCGGATATGCCAAGCCGTTGCACGAGCAGTGGGAGGTTGGCGACCCTTACACCAACGATCCCGCTCAGGAGGCACAGGGGTTGAATTCTGTTTTTGTATCCGACACCACCACGCTCAGTGTCGTAAAGGCGCAGGTGGAGCGTATGAGCAAGGTGCGGTGAGAGCAAAATTTTTTTTGCCAATCTCGATTTTTCGTTTTAAATTTGCGGTAATTAAAAACATTTAATCGCGACACAATTATGTTTACATTAATAGATTTGCCATATTCCAACGAGGGCTTGCAGCCTGTGATTAGCGCGCAGACGTTGAGTTTCCATCACGGAAAACACCTCCAAACATACGTCAACAACCTCAATAACCTCGTGAAAGACAGCGAGTTTGCTCAGATGACTTTGGAGGACGTGGTCAGGAAGTCGTCCGGCGCGGTGTTCAACAATGCCGGTCAAATCCTCAATCACAATCTGTATTTCTTGCAGTTTAGGAAGCCTGCGGAGGACAATGCGCCTTCGGGCAAAATCCTCGACCTCCTGACCCGCGATTTTGGAAGTTTTGAGGGCTTCAAGGACGAGTTCAACAAGAAGAGCGCGGGACTTTTTGGCTCGGGTTGGGTGTGGCTGTCCAAGAATCCCGACGGCAAACTCGAAATTTCGCAGGAAGCCAACGCGCAGAATCCCATCACGCGCGGCAATGTGCCGTTGCTCACCATCGACGTTTGGGAGCACGCCTATTACCTTGACTATCAGAACCGTCGCGCCGAATACATCGAAAAATTTTGGTCGATAATCAATTGGGACGAGATCAACAACAGATTGGGATAGAGCCCAAGGAACGACTTTGGAACGCCAACTATTGCAAGGTGATGTCGGCAAATTTTATGCTGTACTTCTCCTTCTATCTGTTGACGCCGCTGTTGCCGCTGTACCTTAGCGAGGCATTTGGAGCCACCAAGGATATGATTGGGCTTGTCTTGACGGGCTACACCGTCACGGCTATCCTCACCCGTCCGTTGAGCGGCTTCCTCGTGGATTCGTACCCGAGGAAGAAGGTCTTGATGTGGTGTTTTTTCCTGTTTTTCATATTCTTCGGCGGATATTTGGCGGCGGGTACGATGCTGATGTTTGCGATAATTAGGACGCTGCACGGTGCGCCGTTTGGTGCGCTGACTGTGGCAAATTCCACTGTCGCCATCGACGTCCTTGCATCCTCGCGCCGCACCGAAGGCATTGGTCTTTACGGACTTAGCAACAATATCGCGATGGCAGTGTCGCCCACGGTGGGCATTGTGGTCTATGACTACACCAAAAATTTTATGCTCCTGTTTTGGATAGCGTTGGTCATTGCGCTTATAGGTCTCCTGATAGACAGCCGCGTTACAGTGCGCGAGCGCGAGTTGGTCAAGTGCAGGCAAAAATTGTCGTTGGACCGATTTTTCCTCGTTGGCGGATGGCTGTTGGCTGTCAATATGGTGTTTTTCGGGTTTTGTTTCGGGGTTTTGAGCAATTACCTCGCAATATACGGACGCGACGAACTTGGCATCACGGGCGGCACGGGAATGTATTTTATGGTGTTGTCTGTTGGACTGATAGCGTCGCGGTTGCAGGGCAGCAAGGGTCTGCGTGAAGGCCGCCTCGTGCGCAATGCCGTGGAGGGCACGATACTTTCGGCGGTGGGTTACACGGTGTTTGTGGCTGTCAGGAATGAGTACGGATATTATCTTTCGGCGTTGTTGATAGGTCTCGGCAACGGTCACCTGTGGCCCGCATTCCAAAATATGATGATTCAGATAGCCTCCAACAATCAGCGCGGCACCGCCAACAGCACCATTTTTGTGTCTTGGGACGCGGGGCTCGGCCTTGGCGTGCTTATTGGCGGCATCATTGCGGAGTTGTTTGGTTACAGGGCTGCGTTTTGGACTGTGTCGGTCGCGCACATTGTAGGGACGGGGCTGTTTATTTTGAGGACGCGGCAATTCTTTGAAAGGAGAAGGTTGCAGAGGTAATTATTGATGTAATTATAAAAATATGTTAACGCTCTGCCACTTTTTTGATTTTTATGTGCGGAAAAATCAGAAAATTCGTATTTTTACGCACATAAAAATCGGAATTGTTAAATAGTGTAAAAATATTCCTTTTTTTTTCGTATTTTTGTATGAACGGCAACCAAGTGAGCGGCGACGACAACAAGCCGTTTTCTGCATCAGTATTTATCAACATACTTAATAAAATCAATGGCTGACATACAATATTCGTCAATAGTTGGTGGTAGTGAGTTGGTTGCGCGTATCATTTCCCCTCCGCAGATGATACAGAATGGACGTGTGACACCCGCAGCGTTTATTTTGCGTCCATCAATCAACGAAGAATATTAAGCCGTTTCCTTCCGCAACCTCATCCACTTCCCGTACGTCAGCATCCTCCATATCCACTCCAACGGTCCGAAGTTGAAATACCTCAGCCAAAGACCGCACAGGAACGATTCTCCTGCAAAGACGGCGGCGGCTATTGTTATCGTCAATGTAAGACCCACCGACGTGCCGAACCCGAATCCTACGCCGTAAAAAAGTATTATGCCCGCCACCGACTGCGTGATGTAGCAAGTCAACGCCATACGCCCGGGGTGGGAGAGTGCCCTCCAAATCGCGGAATCTTGGCATCGCAGGTACAAAAGACAAAATCCCGCCATATACGCCACGCCAAGCGGATAGATGCTCAGAGTGTAAATCAGACTGTGGAAAATCGACCCAAACGGCTCGCCCGACATCGCACTCCACGCATAAACGCCCGAGAGCGGAATCCCGATTGCAAAACCTATTTTGGCGGTTCGGGAGAGCAAGGCTGCGTTTGCGGCGAGGTCGGCGAAGATGCGCTGCCTGCCGATGTAAAATCCCAACAGAAACAGCGCCAACACCTTGAAATACCGTTGCCCCGATACAAATTCCCACATCCTTTCCACCGCGCCCTGCATCAGGAAGGCAGACATCCCGCCGTAAGAATCGGCGTCCCTGAGCCACGTGGCAAAATTTTCGGCGGTGATGCCACGGCTCGCGGCGGCGTCCCACCAAGCGGCGTAGAGTATGTTGGAAGGGTTGATGTCCGAGAGAGTGCGCCACGTTTCTATTATTACCGGCAATGCAAAAAACGCCGCCGACCACCGCAGCAACGTCTTCGGCTTGCAATTCCTGAACAGCGGCAGCAACATCCCGACTGCGGCATAGAGCGCGAGAATGTCGCCGCTCCACAATAGCATCAGGTGCGCAATTCCGATGCACAACAGCACCAACATCCGCCTGTAAAAAATCTTGAATCCGTTGGCGCCGCGCTCCATTGCGTGTGATATTATTATATAAAAGCCAATTCCAAACAGCACCGAGAATATCGTGTAAAACTTGCCGTCAATCAAAAAATACTGCACCCAACGCACTATGTGGTCGATGCCGCCGGAGGGCATTGCCGCCTGAGCCTCGCCGTCCAAAAAAGTCCACAGCGAAAATTCGGGGAAATTTGCCAACGCAATCCCCAACAATGCGAACCCCCTCAGCGCGTCGAGGGCTATGATGCGGTTTTTCACCGGCTGTGCTGTCGTATTCATTTTTATAAGTGATAATTGCTTCTTATAATATGATTCAAATTCGCCGGGTTCGTTTAATCAGTTGGCTAAAATCCCTTGCATCAATGCACAAAAAAACACGGAAAACATTGATTTTTTATTCTCCGTTTTCCGTGTCTTGATAATTTCGTGTATTTCAAGTTTTTTTCGAGAGTTTTTGTGTCTCTTAATGTTCCGTGCCTTCTGTGTTTTCTGTGGTAAAAAATCAATTATGCAATCACAAAACACAGTATTGCCGCCAATACGCAGTAAATCGCGAAGTAGATGAGTTTGGCTTTTTTGACCATCTGAATCATCCATTTGCAGGCGAAACATCCGCTGATGAATGCTGCCACAAAACCCGCGATGAGTGCCGAGGTCGGTATGCTTACGAGGTCGGCGGCGTGTTCGGCGAGATATTCCTGACTCGGGGCGATGATGTGCCTTACTTCCAACAATGCCTCGCCCAAAATCGGCGGTATCACCATCAGGAACGAGAATTGCGCCAAGGATTCCTTCTTGTTGCCGAGCAAGAGACCCGTGCCAATCGTTGAGCCTGAGCGCGAAAGACCGGGCAGCACGGCGATTGCCTGAGCGATGCCAATTATGAAAGCGTGCAGCGGCGAGATTGTCTCCTTGGGCTGCGGCTTGTAATAATGCGTCATTGCGAGGAGCGTGGCGGTCACGAGGAGGCAACAGCCCACAACTACGAGGCTGCCTTCAAAAATCGCCTCCACATAATCCTTGAAACACAATCCCACGATGCCCACGGGTATCATTGAGATAATAATCAGGATTACGTAACGCTGATGCACATTGAGCCTCTGCCAAAGCGAAACGCCTTCTTCCTTGGGTGCCAACGGTTTGAAGAAGCCTTTGATAATCTCCAAAATCTCCTTGCGCAGTATGACGAGCGTCGCCAAAACAGTTGCAACGTGTACGGTGACATCGAAGGTGAGTCCGCCCTCGTTGATGTTCATAAAGTGCTGACCTATTTGGAGATGTCCCGACGAACTTACGGGCAGAAATTCCGTCAAGCCCTGCACCAAGCCGAGTATTAATGCTTCTATTATCGACATAATGGCTTAGAGTGCGAGGTTAGCGCGGATTTTCGCGGCGATTTCTTCCATTTCTTCCTTCGGGAGGGTCATCTTGTGCTCGAACGACATATCGCCGACGCCGTTGAGGGGCGCGAGGTGAATGTGTGCGTGGGGCACTTCGATGCCAACTACTGCCACGCCGACCTTCTTGCAGGGAATCACCTTCTCGATTGCGAGGGCGATTTTCTTGGCAAACGCCATAAAGCGGCCGAGTTTTGCGTCGTCGATTGCGAAGATGTAGTCAACTTCCTCCTTCGGTACTACCAAAGTGTGTCCTTTCTGTATCGGGTTGATGTCGAGGAATGCAAAAAACTCCTCGTTCTCGGCTATCTTGTAGCACGGGATTTCACCTGCGATGATTCTTGAAAAGATTGTCATAATACTTTACTATTTAATCTTTACACTTTAATCTTTACTCTGTCTTCTTTCCTCTCAAAATCTCTCCTCTCGAAATCTTTCCTCTTTAAATACCGATTTCGAGGATCTTGAATTCGAGTTCGCCTGCGGGAACCTTGATTTTGGCTGATTCGCCCACCTTCTTGCCGAGCAAGCCCTTTGCGATGGGGGTCTCGATGGAGATTTTGCCTTCTTTGAGGTTGGCCTCGCTGCCTGCGACGATTGTGTAGGTCACTTCTGCCTTGTTTTTGAGGTTGAGGAGTTTCACCTTGCTGAGAATCTGCACCTTGTCAGATTGGATTTGGCTCTTGTCGAGTACGCGGGAGTTTTTGATGGTCTCCTGCAACTTAGCGATTTTGAGTTCCAACATTCCCTGAGCCTCTTTTGCGGCGTCGTACTCCGCATTTTCCGACAAGTCGCCCTTTTCGCGGGCCTCTGCGATTTGACGCGATATGTTGGGCCTCTCGATAGCGATGAGGCGATTGAGTTCGTCATTGAGTTTTTTCATTCCCTCCTCAGTGAGGTATGTTACTTGTGCCATTTTTTTGTGATA
>JAEEGK010030398.1_pt1 | contig 10706 bp, 8 predicted proteins | sample 8958771 | NCBI WGS metagenome assembly JAEEGK01 (sample SAMN16246547, study PRJNA631951) | gut metagenome | biome: gut microbiome; feature: rumen; material: SC-attached | host: Bos | place: Iran: Karaj | collected 2018-10 | reverse complement strand
ATCACCACAATGAGGCCGGTAGCCTGGAATTCAACCAGGGAGCCGATGCCGAAGGTGTCGGATTCACCCTTGCAGCCCTGTTCGGTGGAGTATTCGCCCTTGCAGTAGGTGGACCCGAGCTTCGCCTTGGCGATGGGGAGCACCTTGTGGCCGGCGGCGTTCTCGATGGAATCGCGCACGTCGCGGGCAAGAACGGCCTGGTCGTATGTCTTGTAGAGAACCGCATGGTTACCACCGTGGGTTTCCACGATCTTGTAAACCATGTCATCGCTCATACCCGGCATGGTAAGCTGCGCCTGGACCTGGGCTGCGTCGGAGGGGAGCATGAGCCCGAGCTGTTCGTCGAACTTGCCCTTCACCTTGGCAGCCGGTTCGCTTGCAACGATAGCCGGTTGCTGCACAGCTTCTTCGGCGACAGGGGCCGCGGCGGGGGCCGGGGCTACTGCGGAATCGGCTGTATTCTGTACTGTTTCATTCATATAGGAATGTGTCCATTTAATTAAGTGAACTGTTTGATAAAAATCAACGCGGGTAAAGATAGTTTTTTTAGAGAAACAAGAGTGGGCAGATTCTGAAAAACTACGGTTTCAGCAGCAGCTTGTTGTTTTTCTGGAGGCCCTCGTTATCGAAACGGACGGTCGGGGCTTTTCCGCCCCTGAAGGCATCCTCGCTCTCGTAGAGCGAAAGTGCCACGGAAACGCCCGGCAGGGTCGCAACGTTTTCCTCCCCCGCTGCAACTTTATATGTAAAAGCAAACTCCTGCGAACTTTCGTCCTTGAACGTACCCTTGGGAATGCGGACCGTCTCGCCGATTTGCGCAAGCGCCTTGCCCGTGGAGTCGACAAATTCCGCCACCATGTAGATATCGAAAAAGCAGGGCGCCACGCCGGTGTTTTTGACGGTAATGTTCAAGGTGCCCGCGGTGGGCGGCGCGGCGGTCAAAAGTTCCGCGTGCGTCACCGTGAAGTTATAGCCGATGACCTTGGTCATGGAATCCGCCAGCGCCTTGTTGTCGTTGTAGAAGCGGTAGCCGCAATCGTCGAAGTCCTGGTCCAGCACGTAGTAGGTCAGGTGCGCCGTCCTGATGGCATCGACCCAGCGTTCCGGAGTCCACTTGAGGTAGCCGCCGGGAATCACGTCGGTGTAGTTCAGCATGATGGCATAGCCGCCGCAGTTCTCCGCGACGGTGGGCATGTTCGCCTCGTAGGCGCGCACCAGCGAATCTGCGGTCCCGGGAATTCCGATGAGGCAGTCGTCGCGCTTGGTAATGCCGAGGCTTAGCGCGTAGGTATAGACGTCGCCATAGCCGTCGGAAGGGAGAACCAGCAGGGATTTCTTGAACACGGAGGCGTAATGTTTCAGCATGTCCTTCTGGATTTCAACCGAAGGCATGCGGCTCCCGTCCAGGTTCGACACGTGCCACTCGCCCCATTCGCCAAACGAGCGCACGTCGATGTATTCGATGCGCGGGTCGCCGTCGTACTTTGCCGCGAGCGCCGTCGCGAACTCCTTCGCATAATGCAGGTAAACCGAATCGTCCCACACGGGAACTGCCGCATTGGCGTTGTTTTCCTTGTACCTGGCCGTAATCTTTTTCGCACCCGCCTCGTAAACGTATTTCGGAGTCCAGTCGTAGTTCTCCTCGGGGGTGCTATCGTCCCGGATGAACGAGGGCGAATACGGAAATACGCGCAGGGCGTACCCCATGTTGTGTGCAGCAAGCGCATCCAGCAGTTCTTCAAGCCCGCTCCAGTCGTAAACGCCCTTTGCCGGGTTCAGCTTGTTCCACTGCTGGTAGCCGGAACCGTAGGTAACCAGGTTCCATGCGCCGTTGTTCAAGGAGCCGTGGGGGCCATATTCAAAGCCCGGGTCGAAAGTCCATGCGGCTTCCGTCGGGACGGTAAACCCCTTGTGCGGGTTGGTGAGCGGGCCATCGAAACGCCTGAGGGCGTAGGTGATTCTCGTGGTGTCGCCGGGTTCACCAGCCAAACTACTGCTGGTTCCAGTCAGACTGCTGCTGGAATTCACGCGAGAGGTATCGGCGCTACTGGATCCTATCGCTCCGCTCCAGGATGACGATGTAAGTAAAGAGCTACTAGACGAACCCTCTGTTCCCCCGGATTCGCTGGAAGTAAGTGCTGGCGTCGTGCCCGCAGAACTCGACTCCTCGACCGGGGCAGAACTGCTACCGTCGTCACCGCAGGCAACGAACCCGATGGCCATGCAGGCCAGCATAGCGGGCAATGCAAATCGTTTCATTCTAACCTCTTGACGTCTAACGGGTTTAGACGAGCACACCATATATATACATAAATATAACCTCGGTACGCCCAGTCTGCCTCTATATTTTTTCAGAACTTGCCACCCGCCCCCTTGCCACGGGGCAAAATTTTTCTATAATTGAGCCCGTCGAAAGACCTTCGGATGATTAGCTCAGTTGGTAGAGCAGCTGACTCTTAATCAGCGGGTCGCAGGTTCGACCCCTGCATCATCCACGAAAACCTCTCCCAACGGAGAGGTTTTTCTTTTTTGAAGTATCCACACACAATCAATTTGCAAATCATCAAGCATTTCTCGTTGAAAATATATATTTATATATCATGTACAACCAATCGTAACCATTTTAATTATTACGACATTTTTGACACCAGTAGTCACAAGGATATAAGCAATGAGTTTCATGGCAAGCAACAACAAAATCACTCCGGCACAGCTTTGGATACTCACCTTAGCCACAGTTACAGTAATCACACTTTTAATCTTTACCGGAATTAAACTTTTTCATAAAGAAAAAAGTATTTCTATAAATAATTCCCCCTCATCCTATAATTTCATCAGCGATATATGTTCCATCTCCTATGATTCAGAATCAAAAATAATTCAAACGGATGAAAAATGTTGGGACATCATTGGAAGTAATTTTGCATGGTATATGATTTGCAATTCTCCAAAAATTGGCGACTTTGGACGGGCCATTGAAGTTCGCCTGTTTTTCGCCCAAGGAAAATATTCACACATCTATGCATTTGACATAGCAAACAATAAAATGAAATACACATTAGATGACTTTTCAAAGGATATTGCGGACAAACGAATAACAGAATGTCTTTATCAATATCCAATGAAGATTCAAAAGAATAATTAGTATTCCTCTTTATGCTTAATAATTTGAGCGGTTTTTATTCGAAAATAAATCATTTTTTCCTCATTATTCGCTTGACTTTTTCGAAAAAAGATTGTATATTACTTATGAAACCGATAAGTACGCTACGGCACGATGCCGTAAAACGGGCTTGTCGGTTTTTCTTTTTCAGGCGATTCACAATATCATCATATACATTGGGATGTATGGGAAATGCATGGACTCCCGTAGTTGAATAGCGAATCGACAATACATCGGTAACAACAAGCCCTATTCTCCCACCAACCCCTATATTGTAAGAGCACTTTACTGTTTCTCTTTTGGGTTTTCCGTTTTCAAATTCCAAAATACCTGTCCCAATAATTCTCGGCAAGATTTCCATAATATCAATATGTGGATAAAAATATGAGTATCCTATTTTCCCTTCTTTTTGTGATTTCACATTAAAATATGCAAACTCCTTACTTCCAACAATGTGCCTATTCTGCTTATTTTTATTAATCACCAGCGTTTCCTTGTTTTTCCAAAACGCAGGCAATAGCACATTCCACTCGTATTCAGAATACATTCTTCGAAACTTGGCTTGTTTAAGCCATATTTCCATCGCTACGATGTTCCCAGATTCTTTGCCTAGGAGATCTTCGTGCATAAGAGCCCCTCAACACAGCACGAGACAATAACATGCCGTTAGTAAATGCAATATAAAATGGAGACGGGTCTAGATGCCTATTCGCATCGTTACATACCCGACGTTATATATAAAATGGCTAAAGCCACAGCCTAATCTAGGCACCATGCCCGAACTGAATAGAGACAATATACAAAATCTTTTTCAGAGAGGCAACGCCTGAAAAAAATCAGCCCTTATACAATATCGCGAGCATGGTGAGGTCGTCGCTCTGTTCGGCACCGCGCACAAAGCCCGCGACCGCCCGCGACATCGTGTCGAGCAGTTGCGACACACTTTCATCGCCTTCCACATTGCGCCCGCAAACAGTCGAAGCCACGCGTTCCCTGCCAAAAAGCTCCCCTTCCGCGTTCATCGCCTCGGTAAGCCCATCGGTAAAGAGCAGCACCGTATCGCCGGGTGCGATTTGCGATTCATGGTCCACGTAGCGGGTCCCTTCCATCGCGCCGATGGGCAGGTTCGACTTCGCATCCAGCGTGCGCACGTTATTCCCCGATATGACAAGCGGGTGCTCGTGCCCTGCGTTGCAATAGCGCAGGAGCCCTGTCGAAAGGTCCAGAACGCCCGCAAAGAAGGTAACGAACATTCCCGTGGTGTTCCCGCGGTTCGCCTGCGTGTTCATGCTGCGCACGATATCCGAGGGGCGGTCCTTGTGGGTCGCGACAGAACGAAAAACAGCCTGCGTCATCGACATGAAAAGTGCCGCCGGGATCCCCTTGCCACACACGTCGCCGATGCTGAAGTACAGCCTGCCGTTATGGACAAAATAATCATAGAAGTCGCCACCCACCTGCTTGGCGGGCACGAGACTCCCGGCAACATCGATGGCATCATCGACAAACGTTTCCGTGGGGAGCATCGCCTGCTGGATACGGCTCGCGATTACGAGTTCCCTGTTTATGAATTCCTTTTCGGCATTCGCCTCGTTCAGGCGGCGCGCACTCCGGATACTCCTGTAAATGATAATCCCGAGAAGCAACAGGCCAAATAGCTGGAAGGCAACAACGGGCAACATGGCGCGTTGCTGGTTTTCGTAGAGCTGCACGGAAAGTGCCGAAAGTTCGTGCATGGGGATGTCCGCCCCGATAACGGCAACCGCATTCCCGTTTACATCGCGCACGGCACGCGAGTACGTGGACATGAGGATAACGTAATAGCGGCTCATGTAGGGCTCGCTCCAGAATCCGTCACTGACGATGCCATCGCGGTACCAGGAACGTTCCGTGTAGTCGAAACCTATGACGGTATCCGCGATGTTCCCGGTCGATTCGTCCACGAAGGTAAAGTACCCATTGCGCACGCCGTCATCGCCCACGCGGTGGGCAAAGTCGACACCCACGATTTCGGGATGCTCACTCACGACCCGGCGCAGGGCACGGTGCAGGGAATCCTCCTGCCCGAGGGCAAGAAGGCGTTCCACCTCGGGCAACACGCCGGCAATGGCATCTTCCGCAATGCGCTTCACCTCGACGATATGGTTGGTCGCCTTCAGGTCGCGCTGCGCCATTTCTTCGACCTGCGACGAGATGGAATGCCTCATGGAAACATACTGCACGACAGCCGCAAGTTCCAGCACGACTGCAGCCGCGACAATTACCCCGATTCCCTGTAGCCTAGTTATCCGCGAAAAAACCATACGATGCCGTTTTTCTTTAATATATCTTTTTTGTCGTCGCAGTTACATTATTCCCGTTTCGAGGCCCTTCACGGGAATATAGCGCACGGATCCGTCGGCAGAAATAATCATCGCCACGCCCGCCATGTAGTTGACCCAGCGGTTCTTCTCGTAGTAGCGCACGTTCGCATGGCCGTCAGTCGTATAGGCAAGCAATGGCACTACCAGGTAGTCGTGCGTGCACATCACGTTCACGCGCTTCATGCTCCCGATGTTCGCAAGAATCTGGTCCTTGAGCAATTGCTCGCTGCGCGTTTCCAAATCGTAGAATGCATCCGGGTAGGCGCCAGTGAACCCGTACTTGGAATACACCACCCAGCCGCCGCCATCGGAATTCGTGTAGGCCTCCGCCTTGTCGGCATCCTTCACGTACCACGCGCCATCCATGTACGGGAGCTCCACGATGCTGTAGTTCACCTGGCCCTTGCCCTGCGCGATGTTCTCGCACGTCTCGTACGTGCGCGTGTAGCCCGAATACCCGAAGTAGAAATCCTCCGTCCCGACTTTCGCAAGGCGCGCGCCCAGCTCGCGGGCATATTTCTTCCCGTTGTCGGTCAGGTGACCGCTCGGTCCTGTATCGTTCGTGCGCTCGCTGTGCCGGATGATGAACACCACCTTTTCGTTCGACTTGAGATTCGCGTAGACATCTACGAGATCGGTAAAGCCGTCGGCCTCCTGCGGGGTCGCGGCACGCCAGTTGCCCGCATCGAATATGTAGTAGTTGTCGTGGTTCACGCGGCCTTCGCGAATCTCGCGGTCGTATTCTCCCGGCCCGAACCCCGCGGTATCTTTCTCGATGGCATTCGCGACGCGCCACTGGAATCCATTTGCATCGCAGATGAACCGCACCCGCGAATGGTCCGCATGCTCATAGTTGTTCGCGAAATAAACGCTCTGGCCCTGGTTCACGTACGTGACCGTCCCCGCATTCATAGCGCCACATGGTTCAAAACCGTAGGCAATCGGGAAAAACTCGCGCATGTACTTCTCAAAATAGGGCACGTTCCCGCCATAGTAAGGAGCGGCGTTGTTGCGGACATCGTTATACCGCCAATTGGAATCAAGACCCACGACCCAGTCCGCAATCTTGATTTTCCAGTTCGGGTCGTTCCACACGCCATCGCCCTTCAGGTCTTCCCCCAGATTGCGGATAAAGTTCTGCGTCTCTTCCTTGCTGGCGCGGTTCTGCACCATCGCCGAGACGGCGAGCATCACTGCACCGGAATCGCTTGCGAGCTGCACGGAATCTATCCCGAAGGCGGCGGCCGCTTCGCGTTTCGCCTGCACGTGCACCAGTTCCTCGGGAACGTGGTTCATCAGGAGCTGTTCCACGCGCGGTTCGGACAACATGTCCAGTATGTCGATAGAGGTCGAATCCGCCGCCATCCGGTCTGCCAGTATTTCATAGACAAAAAGCGGGGCGTCAATCGTCTCGTAAGCTTCAGGGGAATCCGACCCGTTTACAGGGCCATGACCATCGCTACAACCTAAAACAAACACTCCAGCCATTACGGCCGCCAGACATCCAACATTCCACCATTTCATTTTCATCCACACCTATTCTTTTTTCATCGTCCCCGCATCCAATCCCTTTACCGCATAGAACCGCCGCGTTCCATCGGGTTTTAGAACTACAGCAAAACCGGCAAGGTAGTTCAGCCACTTTTTCGTGGTGTAATACTTCAGGTCAATGCTGTTGTTCGAGAAATACGCAACGACCGGAACAATAAGTAAATCATGCGAAATAAAAATGCCAATTTTCTTTCCGGAGCGCTCGAATGCAGGAATAATGTTATCGTCCAGGTACTCGGTGCTTCGTGCAGCCACGTCATAGAATGCATCGGCATAGCTACCCTCATACAGCCACTTGGTCGTCACGTTCCAGCTCCCGTTGTGGTCGCTCTTATACTGGTTGTAGGCAACCGTATCTTTCACGAACCAGGTACCGCCCAAGAACTCAAGCGTATCAGCCAGCGTATCGGCCTGACCACGGCCCTTCGCGATATTGTGGCAGGTCTGGTGCGTGCGCGTCGACGGAGATCCCGCAAAGTAGATATCCCAATCGCCCTGGAGCTTTTCACCCACCGACAGGGCCTGCTGTACACCGTTATCGTTGAGCGGGCCAGTCGTGGTATAATCATCACCGCGTTCCGCATGCCGTAAAACAGCAACAATTCTCTCGCCTTCGGCAAGGCCTTCCAAGACAGTCTTTAGCGAAGTAAATGCGGTTACCTCGGATTCGCGGACATACTGGTTGTTTTTTTCCAGCGCAGTCAGCGTGTCTGCAACCTCGGCCGTGTCCGATACCAGGGCACTGTCAGCAACCTGAACGCTATCGATAATGCGAATCGAGTCACGCACCTGCACACTGTCCCGGACCTGTACACTATCTACCACACGGATACTGTCCTTCACGTGGACGCTATCCTTCACGTTGAGGCTATCGACCACACGCACGCTATCGCGAATAACTACAGAATCACGGATTATGACAGAATCGCGGATGACAACCGAATCACGGATAACGACGGAATCGCGGATTACCGTCTCTACATCGTTTTCGCTATTGGCAGAACTCGTCGCATCGTCATCGCACGAAATGAGGATCGGTACAATGCATGCGATTGCGGCAACAGCAAGCAGGTTCCTGAACTTCATTTCTCCTCCACGCGACAACTACATCGTCATCGTACCCGTATCCAGGCCCTTTACCGGCACATAGCGGATATTGCCACTTGCATCCATGATGATGGCCAAGCCCGCGAGGTAATAAATCCACTGCTTCGTATCGAAGTAGCGCAGGTTCACCTTCTTGTTCGTGCCATAAACCGTTATCGGGACAACGAACGTATCGTGAGAAATCCAGACACCGACCCGGTTAACCTTTGCAAATTCGGGCTTGACCAGGTCATTGATAAATTCTTCACTGCGGCTATCAAAGTCGTAGTAGACACCCGGGCAAATGCCGCCCTTGTAGGCATATGCAGAGGTAGCCTGCCAGCCACCGCCGTTACTGCTCTTGCAGGATTCGTAGTTGGATTCGTTCTTCACGTACCATTCGCCATCCAGGTCCGCAATGGTATTCTCGGTATAGGTCACGCCCGCGCCTATCGCGAAGTTCTCGCAGGTTTCCTTGCTGCGCGTGTATGTGGAATTTGCGAAGTAGATCTGTTCGCCCTTGAACTTTTCACCCACATCCTGCGCCTGCTTTTTGCCGTTAGATGTCAGGCGTCCGCTCTTGCCAGTATCGTCGCCGCGTTCCGCATGGCGGAGCACAAAGATCACCTTCTCGCCCGGAGCAAGGCCAGCCATGACTTCAGCGATATCCACAAATTCCATGATATCGTCACTTGTCGCCGCACGCCACTTGCCCGTACTTTGTTCGTAAACGTAGTATTTGTTCGGGTTAATCACGCCGTTCTTAATCTGCCCGTCATATTCGCCCTTGCCAAAGCCCACCGTATCCTTCTCAATATCGGTCGCCGCACGCCAGCGGTGCGTTTCGGCATCGCAGATAAAGCGCGTACGCGGGCCTTCGGGCTGTTCGTAGTACGAAATAAAGAACTTGCTCAGGCTGTTGTTCACATGCTTGACCGTCCCTGCAGTCATGGAGTTGCACGCCCCGAACTGGTAGACGCTTGTCCAGAAGTTACGCAGGTGCTTCTCGAACTCGGGCACCTCACCCAGTTTCCAGCTTGCAATGTTGTTCCTGATAGTTTCATACGAACCGCTCGTATCGAGCACCATGAGCCAGTCTGCGAGGTCTGCCTTCGCATTGTTGTCGTCCCAGTTGCCGTTCCCCTTGATGCGTTCGGCAATACCGCTCGTGTACTGGTTCATCTCGCTACCGGAACCATTGCGTTGCATCATGATGGAAATTGCAAGCAAGGCACCACTGTACTCGTCACCGTCAAAGAGGCTAATATCCTCAGCAAAGCGACCGTCGGTCGTGGTCACCGTCTGCTGCTGGCCGCCAAAGTTCCAGCCGTTAAAGCCGCCGTTGTTTCCGCCAGATGAACCACCCAGGTTTATCTCGAACGAGGAGAGAATTTCCTTTAGCGCCTGAGCCTTCACCGAACGTATCGGCTTGTTGTTGCCGCTGTCCTCGACAAGTTTCTGCACACGCGGAGCTTCCATGTGGGTAAGCATGTTCACGTTCACCGTATCGCGGTCCGTCACGTCGACAATCGCCTTGAGCGTAACCGTATGCGAAGAAAGCCCGCCCGTCAACTCGTTGTGGAAGTATCCGTTCGCTTCCACGCGCAGGTACGGCGACACCAGGTCCACGCTATCGAAACTGAAGTTGCCCGCAGCCTCGGTAATGCAAGTCCTATGCGTCAACTTGGAATCGGCAAGCCTCTGCATGCTGTCAAGTTCGATAATCTTCACGGATGCGCCGAAACGGAACGGTCCCTTCTCGGCAATGCCCACAATATGCGCGCCGGGAATGCGGACCGGCATCGTATCGAGGCCCGAAGACGTGCTACCGCCGCCAAAGTTAAAGTTACCTCCCCACGGGGAAGTCTGCCCCTGTCCGGAAGATTCTTCCTCTTCTTCCTCGCCAGTCGCATTTACCGTGAGCACGCCGTTACGGCAGCCAATCTGGAACAGCTGCGTCACCAGTTCCGAAGCGACCCACTCGCCCGACATGCAGAAATAAAGCACGTGTTCGCCTTCGACATAGAAAGACTCGCCCTCCTTGTCGGCCGTACAGGCAGGCAGGTCGTTCACGCTCTCGACCGCAGTCGTATCCTCGATAAGCGTGTCGGTTACAGCCGATATAGGTTCCGGCTTCACGGAACTGGAACTGCCCGTGCCGGGATGACCTCCGCTCGAATAATTCCCGTTCGAATGGCCTCCACCCGGATGTTCACCGCCGGAATAGGCGGTATCCCCGCTGGAAAGATCTTCGACAGCGGGGTCTTCTGCAGCCGGATTATCGGAGCCGCAGCACACCAAAAAAAAGGCGAGCAGTACTATGGGCCATGTCGTCTTCATAATGAGGAACAATAGTAAAATATATCGTATTTTGGACTACATGTAGGCGGAATCCAGGCCCTTGATGGGCACATAACGCCTATTTCCGAGTTCATCGATGATAACGGCGACCCCGGCGAGGCAGTTAAGCCACTTTCCGTTTTCATGCTTCTTGAGGATTACCTTGCCCTGCGTGCAGTCAACCACCAACGGGACCATCACCT
>JAEEGK010030395.1_pt1 | contig 10707 bp, 8 predicted proteins | sample 8958771 | NCBI WGS metagenome assembly JAEEGK01 (sample SAMN16246547, study PRJNA631951) | gut metagenome | biome: gut microbiome; feature: rumen; material: SC-attached | host: Bos | place: Iran: Karaj | collected 2018-10 | reverse complement strand
TTAAATGAGAATTACTTTTATTATTTAAGAATCTCATTGTTGGTTTTCCGTGAGGACAATTCCAAGGAGAAATTAAATTTGACATTTTATTAATAACACTTCTCATTTTTATATCATTTAATGTATCTCAATCATAATTGATATTCTACATTCTTTTGTTTCAATATATTTTAATACACTCTATGATAAAAATCATTTTTTTTAAAATTATTTTTATCAATTTTATCTTCTTTCATTTTATAATTATTTTCTTTTAATTTACAATATTTATAAAATCATATTTAGAACGATAAGAATAAATTGAAGGAAATGTTAAAATATATAAATCATCTAATTCTTTTTTTATTTCAAAACCTAATTGAGAATAAATTTCTTCATTTAAATATATTAAATTTTTTTCGGCAATAGTTAAATTATTTATTTAACATCATTTTTTTTTCATCAGATGAATATTGATCAATAATAAATAAAGGATTATTAATTGAAGTAACAATAAATCCTTTATTAAATTGACCTATTATATTCATTTTTAAAAAATCTGCTTTTTCAATTGTTTTTGGTGTTAATTTTTTTTTATTTTCTTTAAAAGAGAAATTTATAATTTCTTCTGAATATATATTTTTTTTTGAAAATTTGAAATTGATATAAAATTTATATCTGGTTTGTGTATTTCATCTTCTTCAATATAAATATTATTATTATTAGTATTTTCTATATTTAAATTATTTTCATTATTTTTTGAATTATTTTTCTATAGAATGATTTATTGTTTTACTTTTTTTACTTTTATTAGGAGTAGATAATTTTGATAAAAGCAAAAGTTTTTTATTTATTGGTTTAAATTCACTTTTACTTTCTTTTTTATAAATATTCTCATTATCTATGTTTATTTTATTGTTATTTCCTGTTGAAACTTTTTTTAATAATTCTAATTTCGGATTTTTAATTGTTGTTTTAATTGGAGATTTATTTTTACTTTTATTTTTTTTTACTGATTAATTTAGGGATTTCAAGTTCATCATTACTATTATTATTATTATCATTATTATAATCTAAATTATTCTCATTATTATTATAATCTAAATTATTTTCATTATTATTGTTCTCTAAATTATTTTCATTTTCGTAATAATCTAAATTTTTTTCATTTTATCGTAATCTGAAGTATTATTGTAATTTTTATAATTTAAATTTTTATTATTGTTAGAAGTATTATTATTATATGAATTATAATTATCTTCATAGTTTTTATTTCTATATCTGAATTTATTTATTTTCTTAGATTTAAATTCATTTCTATTTAGTTTTTCAAAATTTGTTTCAATATTATCATCATCTTCTTTTATATTTTTAACAATTTTCCTATTTAAAAATTTAGAAATACCCTTACTTGGTGTATCTTTATTAACATCCATCAAAGAAATTAATTTAATTTTTTTTCATGAAATTTTACTAAATTTTCTTCGAAAATTCAAAATTTCTTTTTCAAATTTAAACATTACTTCATTTATTTTTTCACCTAAATTAATATCAAATTGCCCTTTAGGAACTATTAAACTAATAATTCTTGTAGGATTTGAATCTTTATTTATATTTTCTATAAGTATTTAAAACTATTTTATCAAAATTTTTAATATTATCAATTTTTCTTCCATTCACAAAATACATTTTTACACTTTTTGTTTTTTATATTTTGATTCACTTTGAATTTCTTTTGATATATAACCTTCAATTTTAATAAATTCTTTTTCAAAAGAAATATTTAATAATTTATCTGCAAAATTTTTTCCAAAAACAATGATATTCTTTTAAACATTGTATTATCATTTTTAATAGTAGAAATTATTTTTTTAATATTAGCATTAATAATTGTAAAAGATTGCATAAATTCCGTTATTTCATTTATAAATTTATTTTGTTTTCCTTCTAAAATTTGGCTTCTTAATTTATTATTTTCATAAATATTATTGATAATCAAAATTGTCCCAGAAACATTATTCCAAATTTGTCTTTGAATGTAAAATAAATAAATCTTTATTTTTTTCATCTAAAATTTTTTTTTCTAAAATTTCCCCTTTATTATTATAAGTAACTATTTAAGTATTATTATCATCTTTAGTTTTAGTAATTAAAATAATATCACAAAGAAAGCAAATTGCACTTAAAGCTTGTCCTCTAAAACCTAAAGATTTAATTTTAAAAACATCTTCAAAATTATATAATTTTGATATAGTTCCTCTTTGACATAATTTATCCAAAATTTGATAATTCCAATACCATTATTACATATTACTATTTGTTTTATTCCACCTTCTACTATTTCTAATCTTATTGTATCGGATTTACTATCTAAACTATTATCGATTAATTTTTTTATTATTTCTGTTACTGAAGGAATTGATATATTTGAATATATTTATGATATTGTTTCTTCATCTAATTTTTTTAACATATTTTTAAAAATAATTTTTTATTTTTTAAGAATTAAGTTTATAAATTATTTAAAAATTTTTACTTATATAATATCCAATTTATTACTTTCTATGGGGATTGAGGATTGGAGATTGGGCCCAATCCCTAATCCCCAGAATTTAATTAAATTATTTTTCAAATATTTTCATTTTAAATTAAATTTAAAAAATTATCGAAACGATCAAATTAAAAAATATTAATTAATTTTCTCCTATTTAATATAATTTTTTAATGTTTATATTGTCATATATTATTTTTAATAATTATGATATTTTTATATTCAAAAAATTGATTATTTGAAAAAAATAAACGAATATTTTCAACATTGATTTATTTGATAAAATTAGATGTTTATTTTCATTGTTTTATTCTATTTTTTTAAAATTTAAATAAAAGCAATGCAATTTAAACAATAATAAATATATAAAAAATAACAAAATTTATTAAAATTAAACAATTGAAATATAAATTTTTTCAAATTTCTCAAAAATATATTTTAAAATAATCCGAGCTTAAAATTCAATAATTAAAATTTTCAATTTTATACCATATTTAATTTTATTTTTTTTCTTGATGTTGTACTTTAATAACAGTAATAGGAACATTATCAGATTCTGCTGGTTTTGGAACAATTAAATCATTAGAATCTTTTGTATTAATTTGTAATCCTGTATTACTATTTTCAACAGAAATATTATCATTTTGTGTAATTGTTTGTTGATTTTTAATTTCTTGATCTTTATTTTTTAATTCTTTAAAAACTTTTAATAAATTAAATAAAAAATAAAAACCTAAAATATCTGAAAATAAAATAATTAAACATAAAGTCAAGAAAATCCCATGAGTTAATTTACTATATGAAATAAATAAAGATTTTCTAACATCAAATTTATATTTTCTTAAAAGAAAAAGTTCATAAATAAATATAGTCAAATTCAAAATAAAATGAAATAACCTTAATAAATGAAAAATATAAAATATTGTAATAGTATCTTCAAAATCTAATTTTTTCAATAAAAATATTTCAAAGACAATCAAAATAATACAAATCAAATTAAAAATAATAGATAAAATTAATCCAATATCAAATTCATTTTTCATTTTATTTCTAAAATTAACTAAATTTTCATTATAACTAAATTGAATATCTTTAACATTATTTCCATAAAAACCAATCTCATTATTAATATTACCTAAATTTGGATTATTTACATTATCTGAATTAGATTTATTTGTATCAGAATTATTTGTATTAGACATATTGGGTTTTGGGATATCTGAATAACCATTAGATAAACATTTCATATCATTATATTCTGTCAAATTTACATATTTACTTGATAAATAAATTTCATAATCATTATATTGAGGATAAGCTTCAGTTATATTGTTTTGGCTTTTAAATTGAAAAAAAACATATCTAGTATATTCAAATTTGTCAGTAATTTTAGAGTCGAATAAATTCAAACAAAAAAGATTATTATTGGAAAAACGAATTCCAATATTTAAATAAAGTATATTAATTGTATCATTTTCATTATATTGAATATAATGAAAATAATTTCGATTCTGATATACTTTTGTAAAATAATTTTGAGACACACCAAAATAAGGATATTTTTCATCTGGATAATTTACTAAATTTTTAATCGGACATTCATCATCTTCAGGGACACAAAATAATCTAAAATTTTTACCTGCTACTTTTCCACAACTTTTATATCCATTTATACAAGAATGAGTTGAGTAATTATAATGTTTATTAACAATAAAATTAGTTTTATTTGTTTTTACAATTTTATTATTAAAATAATAAGTTTTTTGATATCTATTTTTTATTTCTTTTGTTTCAAACCTTTCTTCAAAAGAATTATTATTATATTTATATTCGGGCGTTCCATTACTTAATATTCTATTATGTTCATATTGATGAAAAGGTCTATAAATTCCTAAAATTTCGTATTCTGATTCATTTATTTCTTTACCAATATAATCAATAAAATCAATTGAAGTTATTGCACTTATACAATTATCTATTGTTGTATTTTCTTCCAAATTTCTTTGAATTTGAGGAGAATCTGAAGGAATTTCTGGAAATATATCATATGTTGGTATTGAGAAAAAAAATAATGATGATGAAAATATTAATATTATCCAATTTGTGGTTTTTAATTTTCTAAATGAAAATTCTTTTACTAATTTTTCCATTTTTATTTATTTATTTGGTGCTTTTGGATTTATATGATATTGCTTTATTCCAATAAAACTATTTTATATAATATTTACCATAAAAATGAAAAAATTTATTTATATTTATATATTTTTTTTTAAAAATAATTTTATAAATTTGATTTATATATCATTTAAATTGATCTAATATCAATGATTTAAAAAAATAATTTCATGATATTAATAATGATTCTTCAAACTATCATTTATTCTATTTATTTTGGTTTTTCTTTTTGAAATATAATATAAAAAATTTAATAATTTAAAAATCTTAATTTATAAAAAAATTTATAATCAAATATATCAAGATTAAAAAAAAATTAAAAACCCCAACATTTTTTAAATATTAAAGTATTTTAAAAATTTAAAATATTTTATTCTTTGTTAAAAACTTTTTTAATATAAGGTTCAACAGCCTTTCTTGAAGAAGTAGAATCCAATTCAAATACAAACATATCTGCTAAATCATCCATAATATTAATAGTAGTAAAATGATCTTTAAGAACTTCAGTTAATTGATGTTTTAAATCATCTCTGTTATCTCCCTTAAAATGATCTTGATCAAAAACATAAAAAACTTTATTTCCATTTTCAACAAAAGAACTTGTAATATAATATTTAGCTTTTCCTTTATACTCTTCAAAATATTTATAAACTTCTTCAATACCAAATTTTTCAACAACTTTATTAAATGAAATAGGAAGTGAACTCCAAACACATAAATTTTTTCCCCATTCAAAAGTTTTTTTATCTTTTTCATATAAAGCAAGAATACCTTGAGCTAAATTTTTTTCTAAATCTTTTTTAGCGCCATTCATTTCTTTATAATATTGATCAGGGTCAACTTTTGATTGAGCATGACTCATAATAATATTAAAAACAGTTTTATCTAAATCATTCCATTTGTTATTATAAAAATCTTTTCTGAAATTATGAGTGTCTAACAAAATAGCAGAAACAGCAAATAAAGGAGGAAGCATAGTCGAAGGATAATTATCTAAGAATAAAGATAATAAAACTAATGTAGAACAAGAACCAACTGGATATTTAATAAATCTATTTTTTAAATTTGGAAAATCTAATTTTTCAATAATATGATGATCATACAATTCAGTAACATAAGGAGCTAAATATTTTTCAGAAACATCTAAAACTGAATGATCAACTAATATAACAGAGACATTACCTTGATTTTTAATTCCTTCTTCAGTAATATATGGATCATCAATATAGAAAAAATCTTCTGAATTTAAATGAAATTTATCGAAAACATATTGTTCATCTAATCTATATTTAAAAGTTCCTCTTTTTGTATTTAAAACTGGATAATAAACCATTTTAGCATTAGGATTCAATAACATATGATTTGCATCATCAATTTCAATTACTTTATTACGTAAATTTTCTCCTATTGATACTAAATAACATGACATTACACAATCCATATCATTTGATGGATTCCCTAATATAAATACTTTTTTTTCTGTTTGTGGATTAAAGAATACTTTCTTTAAATAGGTTAAATATGTATGAGCATGAATTGCATCTTCCATCCATTCACTTTCTTCCTCTTTTTCTTTGTTTTCCATTCGATTTTTATTATTTTTTTTTATATTCAATGAGTTTATAACAGGATTCCTACTTTTAATGATTAATTTTGATTAATGATGTTTTTATAATTTTTTATTTTTCGGAAATTTTTTTAAATTTTTTATATCGAATCAACAATTGTTTTTCATATTTAGATTTGTTAATTCCATTTTGGGGTGTTTTTTATTATTTTAAAATAAAATAAAAGAGTTTTTTGTTAAAGGAAAAGTTTAATTGTGTATAATGAATTGACAAAATTAATAATTATAATAAATTAAATAAATAAAGATTGTTTATTATTTTTAAATAAAAATTTATTTCATCATAAAATTCATAATATATAATTATTTTAACTAACTAAACAATAAATTTTTTTTAATTATTATAATATTTCAAAACAAATGTCATTATCAAAATTATTTTTTAATAAATAAAAAAAAAATTTATATTTAATGATTTATAATAAAATAAATCAAAAATAAAATGCTTTATGTTAATATATTTAATGTCTTCAAATTATTACTTTATTTTTTTCAAAATATATTGGAGTTTATACTGATTAAACTCCATATAAAATCTTCTTTTGTTTAGAAACATTATTAAGATAATTGATTATTGATAAATATGAAAAGTCACAATATATTTATTGATTTTTTGTGACTAATATACTTATGAATAATCTCATTTGAGACTTAAATTTTTAGAGCTTAATGGTTGAAATGATAAAAAAATCTATTTTTAAATATTAACTATAATTTTATAGTTATTATATTTTTATTTTAGATTCAATTTTAAATTATCCTAAATATTTTTAATATCTTCATTTAACTAATAAATTTTTTATATTTGTTTTTGGGTTTTAATATTTTTAATTTTATTTTAAATTGTCTAAAATATATATTTAGTTTTTGAACAATTTTAATAACATTTTATACTTTAAAAAAAAAAAAAACACTTGATGCTTTAATATTTGTTTATCCTTCTTTTAAAGGTTTAGATTTTTGAAATTTATGTTATAATATAACTATTTATGAATTATACTCCTACAATAAATGTAACAAATGATTATATATCAATATTATTTAATTGTTTTTCTTGATATTATTTAATTTGTATAATGTTTTGGATAATTGAATATAATTTTTAGTTTATATGAAAAAAATTATTTTAACAATTAAATGTACAATTTAATATAATTTTAAAATTAAAAAATGGGGAATAGGGGATTGGATAGAGATTGAGCCCAATCCTCAATCCCATAAATAAAATTTATTTAATTTTCAAATAAATTTTAACTAACCCACTTCCCAAAACATTCATTTAAACCCTTTAAATATTTAAAAATAATATTTGAATCAATTAATCTTTAAGGAATTAAAAATTGAATATTGATTTATATTAAAAATAGTTTAAAAAAAATATATATTAAATGAGTAAAGAAAGCAAAAGAACTCTTTTAATTAAAAATATATCTAATCTAATAACATGCAATGATGACGATAAAGAATATAAAGATGCTTTTATTTATTCAGAAAATGGTATAATAAAGGATTTAGGTGTGATGAAGGACTTAAAAGATGAATATAATTCATCTTCCGCTATAATAGATGCAACAAACAAAGTAGTTTATCCTGGTTTAATTAATTGTCATCATCATTTATATCAAACTTTAAGTCGTAATTTGCCTGAAACTCAAAACATGGAATTATTCGAATGGTTGGATTATTTATTTAAAATTTGGGAAAGAATTGACGATGATGTAGTTTATTATAGTGCAATGGTAGGTTTAGCAGAATTATTAAAAACTGGATGCACAACAACTGTTGATCATATGGATTCAATGCCTAAAGGAAGATCAAAAAATGTAATGAAAATAGAATTTGGTGTAGCAGAAGAATTGGGAATTAGATTATGTTGTATAAGAGGAAGTATAGATTTAACAAAAGAAGATGGTGGGAATATTCCAGAAGGATTAGTTCAAACAATAGATGAAATAATATCTGAATCTGAAGAAGCTATAATTAATTTCCATGATAAAAAAATAAATGCAATGAGAAATGTTATTCTTGGACCATGTTCACCATTTTGTTGTACAAAAGAATTAATGAAAAAAACAGTAGAACTAGCAAGAAAAAATAATGTTAGGATGCATATTCATTTATGTGAAACAAAAGATGAAGAAAATTGGACTAAAGAAAAGTATAATAAAAGACCTTTGGAATTAATGAAAGAAGTAGGTCTTATAGGAGAGGATGTATTTTATGCTCATGGAATACATTTTACAGATGAAGAAATTAAAATATTAGCTGAAACTAAAACTGGTGTTTCTCACTGTCCAATTTCAAATATGAAATTATCTAGTGGTATAATGAAAATTAAAGAAATGAGAAAATATGGAGTAAATATTGGATTAGGGGTAGATGGATCAGCAAGTAACGATGGATCAAATATGTTAGAAGAAATGAGAGTATGCTTTTTATTGCATAGATTAAATGAAAGTCATGAATCCCCAAGTGGATATGATATTTTAAAAATTGCAACTAGAGGAGGAGCTAAATTAATTGGGAGAAAAGAATTAGGAGAGTTAAGTATTGATAAAGCATGTGATTTATTTATGATAGATAAAAATAAAATTGAAATGGTAGGATGTGATTATGATTTTAAAAGCTATTTATGTACTGTTGGATATAAGGGATATGTCGATATGACTATAGTTAATGGTATTGTTGTTTTTAAGGACGGAAAATTAGTTAATATTGATGAAGAAAAAATTATTCCAAAAGCAAAAGAAGTTGAAGAAAAATATTTACACGGAAATCAAAAATAAATTAATTTTATTTAAACATTGTTAGAATAAAAAATTTAGAAGAAGTTAATTTCAATTCATCAAATATATTTCATTTCTTTTCAATAGAAATAATTTAAAAATTGAAAATTAAAAATTTAGAATAAAAAAAATTAAAAATTTAAAAAAAAATGGGAATTCAGATGGCCTTAATCCCCAATTAGATTAGAAATTTAGATTATTTTTGTTTAAAAAAAGTTTAAAAATATGAAACTTTGGTTTGAAAATTCTTCAATCATTCAAAAATAGGAGTTAAATTCTTATTTACAATAATAATAAATATAAAAATGGGAAGTTTAATGTTCAAAGAAAATAATCAAGATATATTAAATGTTCAAAGTATTAATGATTTAATTCAAATATTCAATGAATGAAAGATAAGTTCCAAATGAAAAAAAAACAAATTAAAGATTCTGTAAATACCTTAAAAAGAAATAGAATCAATAAATTTTTTTAATAATAAAATTAGAAATTCTTAAATAAAGAGTTTAAAAGATTTAGAAAATGTATATAATAATGGGTTGAAAATTTAAGTTCAAATTCTTCTATTCCCTTAATTTAAAACTATACCACATTTTATTTTAATTTTATTCAAAAATATAGGGATTTCTTCTTCTTATTACTTTCTTCTTTTTATATGTTGGTTTTTTTCTTTATTTTAAATTTGTTCTTATTATTTCAAGTTTAGGTTCACTGAGTTTAATGAAAATGATTTTTTGTATAATTAATTTGCAATGTTCCTAAAGTTAAAATGAAATATAATTATTAATATAATGAAAACTCTTTAATTTTTCGATAAATTCATCTATAACATTTAAATGAAATTTGTTCGGTGAAAAAGTTATTTAAATTCTTCAATTTTACATTTTATATTTAAATTTGTGAATAGATTAATATAAATATTTTACTCTCAACCAAAAAGTCCTATATTATATTTTGAAATAATAAAGATATAATAAATTCATATATTAGAATATAAATAAGTAAAAAATAGTACTTGACTTAGAAGCTTAATAATCTAATACATATTATATATCTTTTATATTATTTTTTTTACAGCATTAAAAATTCTGAATTAATGCATGAATATGGAAAATAATAGCCTAAAATGTTATTATAAAAATTAACCTATATATTTTTCAAGTTCTCTAGCTTGGAATCTTGATCTATTTTATTTAAGAATTCAAATTAATTTAGAAATATGGGAACCAAAAAGTTCAATTTGAAACCTTTATTTGTCCAAGAAAAAACATAAAAGGAATCATCAAATCAAATTAATAAATATAAAAGATATAAAAATTATGACAATAAATATTTAAATAAAATTTTAAAAAAAATTCAATTGTGAATTTCATGTGTATTGAAATTATTTTAATAATTTGGAGATTAGGAAAAAGTAAATGAATTTTATTTAATAAATAATTATTTTATAATCAGAATATAAATTATTAAATTTATCAAAGAATATAAAAATAATTTGATTTTTTTAGAAATTACAGTACCAGTGAATAAAGAAGGCATATTAAAATATAATTCATAATCACCATAAAAACCTTTTTCACTTGTAAATA
>JAEEGK010030393.1_pt1 | contig 10707 bp, 10 predicted proteins | sample 8958771 | NCBI WGS metagenome assembly JAEEGK01 (sample SAMN16246547, study PRJNA631951) | gut metagenome | biome: gut microbiome; feature: rumen; material: SC-attached | host: Bos | place: Iran: Karaj | collected 2018-10 | reverse complement strand
GCCCAAGAGCAAAACTCAAACGCACAACGATGCTCACGCTCGCCGTGACACTCCACAACCTCCCCGAAGGTATGGCCGTCGGCATCGTTTTCGCAGGTTGGCTTTCCGGGAACGTCGCCATCACGCTCTCGGCGGCGTTCGCACTTTCCATCGGTATCGCCATACAAAACTTCCCCGAAGGAGCTGTTGTCTCGCTTCCGCTAAAAGCCGAAGGCACAACACGCAAAAAAGCATTCGCACTTGGGGCACTCTCCGGAGCCGTCGAACCCATTGGTGCCTTGATTACCTTAATCGCTGCCGAAATTCTTTCGCCGTTCATGCCTTACCTGCTCTCGTTTGCCGCAGGTGCAATGATTTACGTTGTTGTCGAAGAAATGCTCCCCGAAGTGAGCGAAGGCGACCACTTTGACGCAGGAACGATTTTATTCGCAGTCGGTTTCACGCTCATGATGGCACTCGACAGCGCACTGTAATCGCTACAGTTCAATATAATGCGGGATGATATCCTCGTAATTTTCGTCCTTAAGCAAGAAGCCCTTGGGTATCACACCGAGCTGCGTAAAGCCTAGCTTTTTGTACAACTTCAGTGCAGATGTGTTTGTCGCGACAACCGCGTTAAACTGCAAAATTCTAAAGCCGATTTCCTTTGCTTTAACAAGGCAATCCTTCACGAGAAATTCGCCGATGTGCATGCCGCGTTTGTTTTTCTTGACGGCGTAACTTGCGTTTGAAATGTGACCGCAACGCCCAACGTTGTTCGGATGGAGAATGTACAGCCCCACAACCTCGCCGGAGTCCGCATCGATGGCAACGCCCGTAAACGACTGCGACTTGAAAAATTCGTCTCCCGTCTGCGAATTCAGCAATTCCATTTGCGGGAACGCAATACCGTCTTCAACAATATCGTTCCATATTTCAATCGCATCATTGATGTACTTTTCGCTGTAGGCTTCGATCTTGAGCACATTTACCCCATTTTTTCAGAAACATGTTTTTTGCAAACATCATCTTCACGAGGAATAATAAAAAAAATCAGCATGATATAGGAATTTTCTATATTTGGCCGCAAATGAAAAAGCTACTTGATTTTGATAATGAGCATTTGTGGCACCCGTATGCGGCGCTGAAAAATACTCCGGCCCGGTTCCTTGCTAAATCCGCTCATGGAACGACGATAGAAACGGCCGATGGTCTGAAATTAATCGATGCAGTATCGAGTTGGTGGTGCATGGCACACGGGCATAACGCCCCTGAAATCGTCGAGGCGATTCAGAAGCAGAGCGAAAAAATGTGCCACGTGATGTTCGGCGGCTTTACGCACGAACCCGCGATTGAGTTGGGCGAAAAGTTGGTGAATTTTTTGCCCGAAGGCTTGAATAAGATTTTCTTCGCAGATTCGGGAAGCATTGCAGTGGAATGTGCCGCCAAGATGGCTGTGCAATACCAATATTCCCTCGGTCATCCGGAGCGTTGCAAGTTAGTCGCCTTGAAGGGCGGCTACCACGGCGATACCGCAGGGGCGATGGCTCTTAGCGATCCTGACGGAATGCATACGCTTTTCCGCGGAATCATGCCGCACCATTACTTTGCTGAACGCCCGAACTGCCGTTTTGACAGTGCGTGGGACGATAGCGATTTTACATCAATGGAGCAAGTCGTTGAAGAGCATAAAGATGAAATCGCCGCCGTAATTTGCGAACCCGTTTTCCAAGGCGGAAACGGTATGTGGCTTTACAATGCGGGTTATCTGAAATCTCTTCGCGAACTTTGCGACCGTTACGGCATTCTGCTTATTTTGGACGAAATCGCTTCGGGCTTTTACCGCACGGGTCCGCGATTTGCGATGATGCATACTGCGAATATCGACGGGAAATGTGTAAACTTTGACCGCGAAGGGAGAAATGCCGATTTTATCAAGCCAGACATTATGTGCATCGGCAAGGCTCTCACGGGCGGAAGCATCACGATGGCGGCCTGCGTTGCGTCAGAAAGAGTCGCTGAGACAATCACGAATAGCAAAATCCCTGCGTTTATGCACGGCCCCACTTACATGGCGAACCCGCTTGCGTGTGCCGCAGGAATCGCTTCACTTACGCTGTTCGAAAACCGCGATTATGCCGGTGAAGTCGTTCGAATCGAAGCTCGCCTCCGAGCCAACCTGGAGCCGCTCCGTTCGCTCGAAAATGCGGCAGATGTGCGTGTTCTAGGTGCTATCGGAGTCTTGGAACTCAAGGCGAAACCGAGTGCAGACGATATTTTGCACGTGATTCGCGAAACTGGCGTGTGGCTCAGGCCTTTCTGCAATTACGTCTATGCGATGCCGCCACTCATTACGACCGATTCTGAAATTGACCGTATTTGCGAAGCCATAAAACTTATCGGCAAATGCGAACCCGCGCCAGTCGTAGAAGGCGAAGACGAATTCCACGAGTAAATACAACTTATTTTTTTATTCAAACGGAACTAAGGTCACGCAGTTCCGTTTTTTCTTGGATGCGTAGAGAGCCTTGTCTGCAAAAGAGAGCATGTCTGAAACGTTCCCGTCTCCAAATGTTCCGCCAAAGCTCATCGTCAACTGTACATTCGGGTAATCTTGCAGTTTAATTTTTTCGGCCATAGAACGCATCTGTTCAAGTCTGATTTTCAGCACTTCATGACTGATTTCCTTGAACGCAATTAAGAATTCGTCGCCACCATAACGTACTACGCGATCCAAGCTACGAACAGATGAACTCAATATCGATGCCACGGCAGCAAGGGCCGCGTCACCACACTGGTGGCCGTAATTGTCATTAACATCTTTGAAAAAGTCAATATCCGCCATTACAACAGCTTGGCAATTACGTGTTGATAGTTTATCATCAAAATACTTACGGTTCATCACTTGTGTCAACGAATCCTTGTAGATTTTATCGTTTATTTCCGTAATTTCGCTATTTTTATCGGTAAAGCCGAATACCGTTGTTTCTTCGCCAGTCCGCACAACCTTCATTTCAACATAATGACCGAGTTCATTGTGAAATATTTTTGATAAACTGCCACCGACGTGCAAGTATTCTTTAATATAGGACTCATCAGCCACTTTCCGAACACTATCCCGATCCTCTTCATGAACAGACGTATTGATAAGTTTTTCAACAAGAGCCTTGAACAGAGGCGGTTCATTCATGAAGCTAAGTACATTTTTGATTCGATCGCTAACGCGGAAAAATTCCACCTTTTCAGTTACAAAATCAACCCCGACAACGGAGTCATATCCGTTCATGAGAGCATTGATCATATTTTGTTGTTTGCGATTCTGCTCCAAGAGTTCTTTCTCTTGTTCCAACTTTGTCATTTGTGCATTCACATTTTCGACAAGGTACAGGACTCGACGTAGGGACTTTTCATCGCCAATGCGTACAAACATTGCCTTGCTCCAGCCGTGAATCTTTCCATGAAAAATTTCTGAAATAACATTTGCGTTTTTCATGCGTTCTGGCAACGTTGAAAGGGTCGTAAAGATCTTGATGGATCTAACACTTTCTGGGCACGCAAGGTTCACCATGATATTGGTAAGACTTTCTTGTAGCGTGTTGCCGCCTTTCATAAACTTATCGATGAATTCATTAGTCTTGATAGGGAACGCGGTCATATTTTCAAGATCGAGCACATGCATCGAAATGTACAATTCAGTCGTAGCATAAGTTATAGCTGAGAAAAACTCCGCAGAGTTCACAGGAAAGTCTGCTATAAATTTTTTGTAATTGCTCATAATTATTTCCGAAAAAAAAGCTCCCGATATCAACAAAAATATATTCATTTCGATGAAAATGAATAAGGCTTTTTTCTAAATTGTGGCACAAAAATGCAGGCTCTTATGGATTACTACAGTTTAAAAATGCGGGCTTCGCAGCATGTGGGCGAAGGTGAAAATTCCCACGAACAGCATATTTCAGGTGCAGAACGCATTGTTAGTCGTGATTCCGTGGAAGCGGTGTGTTCGGCGATGGTACGCCGTGCGATGACACACTCCAAAGGCGACCCGGATTTTATCAATGTGAAAATCGAAAAGGTTCACGAAAGCGATATCCAGATTTTGAAAGCGTTGTCAGTAACGCGAATAGATGTCGAAACGTGGCAGGAAGGACTGGAGAAGGCTTTTGGACTAGTTAGTAAAGCTGTGATGGATGTTCATAAAGAAAGTTCCCTGAGCGTGCCGAAGGGAACGAGTGAAAATGCCTGCCTTCAAAACTTCGCCGCAAATTTGCCAGAACTTTTGCGGGCGACTTTTCCGATGCGTGGTGCAATGTTGTACGACATTGCGACGGGAAAGCGCCTGGAACCGAATCACGAACGCGGCGTGCGTGCGACTTACATGGACGCTTTACATTCTAGTGTGGTCGATAGTTGCAAGAATCACTTTAACGAAGCGATTGTTCTTGCGACCAAAGTAGCAAACGCTCCGGGAATGGTGGCTGAATTCTGCGTGAGCGATGACCCGAATTACGTGACAGGTTATGTCGCAAGTAAAGAACTCGGCTATGTGCGCATCATGAAGATGAAGGAAATGGGCGACGAAAACGGAGGCCGCATTTTCTTGTTTGATTCACGCAAGGCAAGTGCTGAAGAATGCATCGAGTACTTGCAGAAGAAAAAGGTATTAGTGGATGTTGCTCCGTGTCATCCTGGAGCGACCATAGGGAGCGATAGGATCCAATGAGAAATAGAAAGGCTAGATTGCCATCCTGAGCGGAGAACCGAAGAAAAAAAATTGATTGTTCAATAACAAGTCATCCTGGAGAAGCGAAGCTTCGAACGGGATCCAGGGTAAATTAGTATGAAAGAAAAAATTTTAGACTTATTTACGAAAGACGCTTTGGAAACGGCACATGCGAATAACACTTACCGCTCAATGCGTTTGATGGAAACGCCGGAATCATCATGCGTGAAAATCCGCTCTGCAAATGGAGTTTTGCAGGAACAGATTCTGCTAGCGTCCAATTCTTACCTGGATTTGGCGAACGTCGGCGAACTCAAGCAGGCTATGGCCCAAGCTGTTCTGGAATGGGGCACAGGGAGCGGAGGTGCTCGCCTTACGACAGGCAACAAGACTATACATCAGGAACTGGAAGAATTTATCGCAAAATTCAAGGGCGAAGAATCCGCCATTACGTTCAATACAGGCTACATGGCAAATGTCGGCACGATTTCGGCTTTGTGCGGAAAAAATGACTTTATCTTTAGCGATGAACTGAACCACGCAAGCATTATTGACGGAATTAGGTTGTCGCGAGCCAAATGCTTTGTCTATAAACATAACGACATGGCGGATTTGAAACGCGTGATTTTGGCGGCCAAAGCAGAATTTAGCACACGTGAAATGCACGCGGAAAACGGCACGGCCACTGCTTTCCGCGGCCTCATCGTAACCGACGCTGTTTTCAGCATGGATGGCGACCTTGCGAATCTGCCGGAACTTCTGCGTTTAGCGAAAGAAAGCGAATGCCTCTTGATGATTGACGAGGCGCACGCCACGGGCGTGCTCGGCAAGACCGGGCGCGGACTTGCCGAGCACTACGGCTGCGCTCACGCCGACGTAACCGTCGGCACATTGAGCAAAGCCGTCGCCGCCGAAGGCGGCTTCGTGGCGGGCAAACAGCAACTGATTGATTTCCTCCGCAACAGGTCCCGCAGCTTTATCTTCACGACGGCGATGGCCCCTGCCGTTGCCGCCGCAGCCAGCAATAACTTGCGCTACATCGACACTCACCCTGAACGCGTTCAAAGCCTACGCGAAAACGTGAAATTTTTCTGCGAAGCCTTGCAGCACGAAAGCGTGAATGTTGTACAGTCTCCGTCTGCGATTGTTCCGATTGTTATCGGTGACGAAGCCCGCGCACTAAAGATATCCGCCGCACTCCAAGATGCGGGAATACTCATCCCAGCAATCCGTTATCCCACCGTCGCCAAGGGCCAAGCCCGCCTACGCGCAAGCCTGATGGCCACGCACACGCACGAGCAACTTCAAACCGCCGCTAGCGTCATATCGCAAACTATAAAATCAACAAACTAGATCCTTCGATTTCGCAACTTCGTTGCTTCACTCAGGATGACAAAGTAAAGGTTCATATGCTTCAAAAAAATCTCTCGTCTTTCGTCAAGGTTGGTGAGCCTGTCGAACCACGTCTTTCGTCTCAACCCAAAGGTTATTTCGTCACAGCTACCGGAACCGATGTCGGCAAGACATTCATCACCGCCCTTCTCGTAAAAAAGTGGCGCGATTCCGGCATCAATGCGGGCTACTACAAGGCTGCCCTCAGTGGTGCAGAACTCCGCGACGGCAAATGGGTCGCAGGCGACGCCGATTACGTGAAACGCATCGCAAACCTCCCCGATACGCAAGAACAGCTCGTGAGCTACGTCTATAAAGAAGCGGTCTCGCCGCATCTCGCAGCCCGCAAGGAAGGCAACCCCGTAGAACTTGCGAAAGTCCAGACCGATTTCGAAGCGGCCTACACTCGCCACGAATTCATTTTCGCCGAAGGCAGCGGAGGAATCATTTGCCCTATCCGCTACGATGCCTGCGATTCTTGTAACGCATCAGGAACTTCGCAAAAAATATTCCTCGTCGATATCATGAAAACGCTGAACCTTCCGCAGCTTATCGTAACAACGGCGGCCCTCGGCTCCATTAACGCTTGCGTGCTCACCGTAGAATACGCCCGCAGCCGCGGCCTCGATGTCCGTGGGCTCATCGTAAACCGCTACGGCTCTAGCGGCAACCTAGAAATGGAAGACGACAACATCCGCATGATGCAAGACTTGACAGGCCTCGAAATCCTTGCGAAAGTCAAAGACGGCGACACCGATTTGGGCGTGCAACCGTTTTAAACCTTAAAAATGGGGCGCTTGTTCGCTTCTATTCCCCCAGCACGTGCCGGAGCGTGTCGAGGAAAAGTTCGCCCGCCCGCGTGAACTGCTGGCCCCGCCGCCAAATGATATACATGTTGGTGGTGAGCTCGGGCATGAGCGGCCTGAAGCACAGGCGCGAAGTGCGGTTCGTATCCACAAGGCCGTCGAAAGTGAGCAGGTAGCCCGTGCCCTCTTTGGCAAGCACCGAACCGTTGTACGAAAGATCCAGCCCCACAATCACGTTCAGCCTCGAAATATCGTCGCCGAACCACTTCGGCAAATCCGCCACCATCGCCTGGCGCGACGCCATCAGCGGCTTGTCGAGCAAGTCCTTCGGCTCAATGAAATCCCGCTTGGCCAAAGGGTCGTCGCGACGCATCACCACGCCCCAGCGATCGACAGAACGCACCGCAAGGCAGTTGTACTTTTCCAAATCAACGTTGTCTACAACCACCGCGAAATCGAAAATGCCCTTGTCCAGCTTTTCCAGGGCACGCTCGCTGTCGCCCGAATATAAGTTGTACTTAATCTTCGGATAGTCGTCCCGGAGAATCGCGATGCACTTCGAAAGAAAGTTCACGTTCCGCGATTCCGCGCAGGCAATGGCAATTTCACCCACCACCTCGTCTTCCTTCAGCGACTTGAAATCCTGCACCGTCCTGTCCGCCATCGAAAGGATGTCCTCCGCACGCTCCCGCAAGAGTTCCCCCGCAGGCGTCAGCCGAATCGCGTAGTTCGTGCGCTCGAAAAGCTTCTCGCCCAGCTCCTCCTCCAGCTCCTTGAGCTGGCGACTCACCGTCGGCTGCGTCACGCAAAGATTATCCGCCGCGCGCGAGACATTCCCCAACCGCGCCGCCTCCAAAAAATACCGCAAAACTCGAAGTTCCATACCCGAAAACTAATAAAATTCAAGCCCTGCGGGTATGAATTTGCAAAAACAATGCCCGAAAGGAATAACTAAGGCTTGCGAAGGCTTATTTTCTATGCTTTGAAAGCATATCTAGTTATGAAAATAAAGTATTTGCAATATCTGAAAAATGAAGGTATATTTGAACATGTAAAGACTTCAACCGAGAGGAACCTATGAAAAAAGTATTGGTCTTGTCCAGCAGCATGCGCAAGGGGAGCAACTCCGAAATTTTGGCGCAGGAGTTCGCGAAGGGTGCCGCCGAGGCGGGCAACAAGGTGGAATTCGAGTCGCTACGCGGCAAGAAGATCGGTTTTTGCATGGGCTGCCTCGCTTGCCAGAAGAAGGGCAAGTGCGTCATCAAGGACGATGCTCCCGCTATTACCAAGAAGATGGAATCGGCGGACGTCATCGTGTTCGCCACGCCCATTTACTATTACGAGATGAGCGGCCAGCTCAAGACCATGCTCGACCGCGCGAATTCCCTCTATTCCAGCGATTACAAGTTCCGCGAGATTTACCTGCTCACATCTGCCGCCGACACCGACGCAAAGGCCATGAACATCGCGAAGCGCGGCATTGGCGGGTGGATTGCCTGTTTTGACGGCGTGAAACTCAAGGGAGCCCTCTGCGCTACGGGTGCCGAAAGCGCTGGCGATGTCAAGAAGAATTCCGCGCTCCTGAAAAAAGCGTTCGCCATGGGAAAAAAGGTTTAACAATAAAGTCATTCTTGCGAAGGCGAAACTGTAGTTCGTCATTCTCGCGAAGGCGAGAATCTTAAGATGTCCGCCTGCGCGGACATGACGAAAAGAGTTGAATTTTTAAATAGGAGATAAATCATGAAATCCAGATTCTTTAAAACGGCGCTCGCCGTGGTTTCCGCATGCACCCTGATGGCATGCTCCCCCGAAAAAGCCCCTTCGACAAGCTCAGGGACCTTGTCGACAACAAAGCAGGCAACAGAAACTGCCTCCGCAGCACAACAGACAAAGGACGAAAATATGAACAAGCTCACGCTCACCGCCGAATGGGACAAGGTTTTCCCCAAGAGCGACAAGGTCGAACATTCCAAGGTCACTTTCAAGAACCACTTTGGCATTGAACTCGCCGCCGACATGTTCGTGCCCAAGGACACGAGCCTCAAGGTGAACGGCAAGTTCCCCGCAATCGCAGTCTCGGGCCCGTTCGGTGCCGTCAAGGAACAGTCCAGCGGCCTTTACGCCCAGCAGATGGCGGAACGCGGATTCCTGACCATCGCATTCGACCCGAGTTTCACCGGTGAATCGGGCGGCGAGCCGCGCTACATGAACAGCCCGGACATCAACACCGAAGATTTCATGGCATCCGTGGACTTCCTCTCGACCCGCGACAACGTTGACCCGGAACGCATCGGCATCATCGGCATTTGCGGCTGGGGCGGCATGGCGATTAACGCTGCCGGCATCGATACCCGCGTCAAGGCGACCGTCGCTTCGACCATGTACGACATGAGTCGCGTATCCGCAAACGGCTACTTCGATGCGGCAAACAACGCCGACGCCCGTAACGAAGCCCGCAAGGCTCTGATGGCCCAGCGCACCAAGGATTTCAAGAACGGCACGTACGACCTGGCCGGCGGTGTTATTGACCCGCTTCCGGATGACGCTCCTTACTTTGTCAAGGATTACTACGCCTACTACAAGACCCCGCGCGGCTATCACAAACGCTCCCTCAACAGCAACAAGGGCTGGGCCGCTTCCGCAGGCACCTCGCTCATGAACACGAAACTCCTCGCGTACGCCGACGAAATCCGTAACCCGGTGCTCATCATCCACGGCGAAAAGGCCCACAGCCGCTACTTCGGCGAAGGCGCATTCGAAAAGATGACCGGCAAAAAAGCGAACGTCCCCGCAAAACTCGACGCCACCAAGAACTGGAGCAAGACCGTCGGCAACAAGGAACTCCTCGTCATCCCCGGAGCCTCCCACGTGGACCTCTACGACAACCTGGAAAAAATCCCCTTCGAAAAGCTGAACGAATTCTTCAAGACGAACTTGAAGTAACTTGACTGATGTCATCCCCGCGTAGGCGGGCGGACAGCACTTAGCACTTTTATACGATACTAGGTGCTTTAGCACCTTAGTAGAGTTATCCTCTTTGGGGAAGTGCTTAGTGCGCATGGCCACCAAGGTGGGGATCTCCTTTTTATTATTGAATTAAATTTTTCAGAGAGTTTTTATGAAAGGACGTATCCTATACATTGTCATTTTATTGCTGTTCGCAGCTTGCTCTTCTGACGCGGCGTCGTCTGTCAAACCGACGCAACCTGAATCCCAAACGCCGAAATCGTCCGCCAATTCATCGGCCCAAACGGAGGCTCCCGTGAAACTCAAGATCCATGTGAACGATACCACCTTCACGGCAACGCTCGAAGAAAATTCCTCGGCCAAGGCCTTCGCCGAATTCCTTGCACAGGGCGACATGACGCTCGATATGCACGACTACGGCAGTTTCGAGAAGGTGGCCGACCTGCCGCGCAGTTTTCCGCGCAACGACAAGCAAATCGACACCGACGCGGGCGACATCATCCTTTACCAGGGCAATTCCATCACCATTTACTACGACAAGAATTCCTGGAACTTTACGCGTCTGGCCCGCATCGACAACGTGAACAAGAAACGCCTCCAGCAGATCCTCGGCAAAGGGAACGTGAAGGCGACATTCTCGGTGGAATAGATTTTCAGTATGCGTTTTGCGCATACTGAGCATGAAAATTAAGCATTTTGTGCATGCTCCGAAAATATTTATATTATATGCGAAACATTTCGGAGTGGCAAAATGAAACTCAAGTTTTTAACAATATTTTCAATCCTTGCGCTCGCTGCGAGCGTGTTTGCGGAGAGTGCCATGAGCAACATTACGGTAAA
>JAEEGK010030392.1_pt1 | contig 10707 bp, 10 predicted proteins | sample 8958771 | NCBI WGS metagenome assembly JAEEGK01 (sample SAMN16246547, study PRJNA631951) | gut metagenome | biome: gut microbiome; feature: rumen; material: SC-attached | host: Bos | place: Iran: Karaj | collected 2018-10 | reverse complement strand
GTGAAATTATAAGACTTAACAAGCAACATGAATCAATACTGTCGACGCTGTTATCAACTGGGTTTGAGGTTAGACAGAAGCACTCCGACAACAAGATACGCATCAATGCTGCTAGTATCAGAGCCAGAGTGAAAGAACTGGAAAAGTAATCGAAATAGGGAACTTTTTTATGATTTTTTCTTTAAAAAGTTCCCTATTTTTGTTTATTAGGGAAGTAATACAACTTTTGAGGGAAATGATTTGGTTATGTGTTTCTTACATAGTATTTATTGAATGGTTAATCACTATAGTGACCTACGCATTGTACAATTTTTAAAGTATCATCTTCGATTTTGTATATCAGTCTATTCTTCTTGTCTAATCGTCGGCTGTAATATCCGCTAAGCTGATGTTTTAACGCTTCTGCTTTTCCTAGATTATCTCCTCGTTGGATCTCCTTTATCGTAGCTCTGATACTCTTTCCTAACTCTGAGTTATCTTTAACATCGTTAAATTCTTTCCAGGCCTGTTCTGTAAATAACACGTTCATCTCTAGTCCTGCTTGTACTCAACAACTTTACCTTGGTCAAGCTGTTCTATGCTCTTTTGAAGATAGTCCATCTGGCTCTTAGTAAAGCCGTTCTCATCGACTTCCTCTGGTTCACAATTTAAGCCCAGTATTGATTTCTTCTTGATGCAGTCTTTGACAAACATGTTGAATGCTGTACTTGTATTCATACCAAGACTTTCACACATGCTAGCAAATGTATTCTTATCTTCGCTATTTAGTCTAACAGTTACAACTGATGTATTCATTGCATACTCCTTTTTTTTATATATTCTAATAAATGTATTATATTTTAATATCTTTGTATTACAATAAAATACAATAAAAAAAAGCACCGGAAATAACAAAAAACCAGTGCTTTTCAAACTCGTACAACTTAATCGAGTGCTGATAGTGTATTACAGATAACTTTCAGTATCTATCGTACTTGTCTCGCCGATGAGTGTACGGAGCTTCTGTATCAAGCTACCCATACCCATGTAGTTTTGAGCATCGTATACGTAGTGTTGGAGGTTGTCAGGAACATTATCTATCAAGCGGTGAATGTACTGATAGTGATACTGCTGTCGTCGCAAGTCTTTCTTGTTGTCGTCTTTATACAACCAGTTGATAAGTTTGTTCTGGTGGTGCTTATAGCTCTTTTTCTCTGCATAGAATCGTTCAAGCACTTTGAGCTGGTAGTCATAAGTAGCTTTGTAGAATTCTTCTTTTGTAGAGCAGAAGTTTTCTGTTATGTATTTTTCACATAGTGATTCGTACATAGTATCAGATGGAACTCTCATTTGAAGACAGCGTATGATGTCGTTTTCCCAGTCGTCCTGTTTTACTACTTTCGGTGTTTCTTGAACTGTACTAGGGGCTTTGTGCTTAAACTCGAACTGTATCGCAGTGACCTTTGGGCGAGTTTTAGCTCGTGTTTTTATCGCTGTGTATGAAACTGTATATTGAGTCTTTTCTGATATCTCAGAAACGGCAATATCAAGTACATAAAGTTTGAAATCAGTGAAATTGTTATATGTTTTTTTATTTGCTGTACCTGTGATTTGCTTTAATTCATCTATGCTAATTTGTGGAACTTTGGGTGCTTTCTCATAGCGTTTGAGCCATTCATAGATAACTATGCTGTGCTTGCTTTGAAGAAAGTTAAATTCATGAAGATTTAGTTTAGTGAAGTAATCAGATTCTTTCAGAATATCCAATACTTCTGGAGCAAGGTTATAGCGATACAACCCTGCTTCAGTGTCTACTGCTACCATGTAAATAGGGACTAGTTTGATAAATTTTTTTGGATCATCTTTAGGACGGATAGTTACAGGTTGCATTAATGCATTCAGTGATTTTTCTATGAGCTTGTAGTCTTTTAGTCCTATCTGAGCTTCGGCATTGAGAGAGGATATAGTTAATTCAAATTTATTACTTGTATGATTGTTGAACTTTAGTTCCTGTTGAGCATATTGCAAAAAGTAATTGCACAAATGTTTGGCGGTGCGATTAACTTGTATTTGATCGATGGCACTTATAAGTTCATTAGGTTTGAATAGAGTTAATTCGCTCATATGCTTTACCTGTAAAAAAATGAAACACTGGCTATATAATTTCTTTCTCGTGTATTATACACGGGTTGTTGATAAGTTTTCTCGTGTATTATACACGGGTTGTTGATAAGTTTTCTCGTGTATTATTCTAAAATTCCCTAAAAACCCGTATATCTTCCCTAAAAACCCGTATATCTTCCCTAAAAACCCGTATATCTCCCCTAACTACTCCCTAAAAACCCGTATATTAATCGTCTAGAACCGCACCACATCTAGAGTTATCAGATCCATAAGTAGCATATGCAGAAAAGTATTTGAAAGAATAGAAAGTAGCATATGCGTCCAAAACGTCGCCAAAGCCTGTTGATAACTTCAAACCAGAAACATTCGATTCACAGAAAACGTTAATAAATTATTAAGCGTTAAAAACTTAATAATTTATCGACCTCGACTTCTTGAGCGAGTGAGTTTTTCATTCAATGAAATCAATCCGTTTTGATAAAGTTCATCACTCAGATTCTGTGCTTCAGCTTTGACCTCTTGATCATCTAAACTCTTCACAAATCTTTGAGCAAAGAGCCAGACCTTTACAGTCAGATACTTTGCCTTTTTTATCCATTCTTCAAACTTTGATACTTTCTCTTTGAGATACGCATTTTCAGTTTTCAGCTTGCCGTTCTCTTGTTGAAGTTCTTTAGACATCTTTTGCAATGACTCAGTTTTAGCTTCAAGCTTTCCTGCTTTGGCTTCCAGTTGCTCATTTAAGCTGTACATTCTTTCAAGTTCTTTTCCTGTAGTCGAATCTCTCAAGGTTGTATAAGCATCTTGCAGATTGCCTACAGCATCAGCTTTAGCACACAAATCTTCATACTCTTGCTCAGATAACTTAACTGTTCCTAACAAGCCTTTTTTCTTACGCTTTATCTTTCGCTCAGAAAGGCTCTTAAATAGCATTTCTAGCGTCATGTTCTGCTTGTCTAGTACCTCAGCCTTCCGATGTATCTCTATGGCTTCTCTAGCGTTATTTTCAGCTATTTCTGATAACTCCTTTTGCTTGTCTATCTCCTCCTGTAACTTCTGTGCTGTTTCTTGCTTCAATTCACGTATAGAACGGTTCCTAGTCGTTGTGTTAGTTATCACTGATACTTTGTAGCCTAGGTCAGCTTCTACATGCTCTGATAACTCTGTATGCCACGTTTTTAAGTGTTTTTTAGTCAGAATTTCCTTGGCTGAAACTTTGAAATCAAAAGGTGATTTAGATTTAGCTGTATTTTTTACTACAGGGACGAAAGTACAGTGTAAATGCGGTCTGCTCTCGTCATAGTGAACATCAGCACTGATGATGTTCTGTTTTCCGTATTTTGCACACATGAAGTTATATGTACTCTCAAAGAACTTACACTCATCGTCAGTCTTAACATCAGCCGGAAGAGTAACCACCCATGAACACAAAACTTTTACATCAGCTCTGTCCTGTACTTTCACTTCAGACAATCGCTTCTTTAGGCTGTTATATGCTTGGTCTTCTTTGGAGTTATCTATAAACGAGTAATTCAAATCAGACTTGGATAAATCAATATCCTTGTTCTTGTAAATACTCTTAGTCAAATCCTTGGTGCGTGTATCGTGCTGTAATATCGCCCAGGCATTAGAAAAAGCAAATTTCTCAACATTAGCCACTTGTATAACCCTATTGCATAGTTTTTAAAACTTTGAAATTCTAAAAATTTTTTAGAAAATTCATCAGAAGATTATAACACTCTGGCAGGGCATCATTTTTAAAAAAGCAAAAATGGTATACAAATGGCAAGTTATACCATTTTTCCGAGACGTCAGATTCTCTGACTGAAAAAGTGGTATCACTTGCGGGGGCTGTCAACCCCTGCGACCCAGACGAGGGACACCCTCGACCCGAAATTATCAAGTTTATAAAACTTGATAATTTTAAGTTTAAAAAACTAGAAAGTATGCTATACTTTACGAAGTTTTTTAAACTTGGAAATTTGACTATGAGTGTTACTCTTATTTATGACGCACGAAGAGACGCTACTAACATCGTGCAGTACACCAAATCTGAAGACGGTAAACGCAAGGCTACGCAGATAGGCTCTATTTCAGCCAGTGCCTGTCACAAGTACAACAGGTTTAAAACTGTGGCTGAAGCTCGCTCTGGCAATGCTAAAACTACTCAGTACAAGAAAGACCTGACTCAGACTTACATAGCTTTAGAGCTGCAGAAGTTCTATGAGAATGTACTGCACAGGGAATATGTAATTAAGATACAGGATTATGACTACAGGTATATCAGTGCTGAAAAAAGACATGAAGTGGAGACTTCTCTAGGGATAACTGAAGATGATATCCACAAGATACTTATCGAAAAGGAGAGATTAACTAAAAACTTCCATGAGTCTTTGGCTAAAGTCTTTGCTCAAGGAGTTAAACTCGATGCAAAGACAATGCTTCGGACTCAAGACTTGATTGCAGAACTGAATAAACTTGAAAAACTAGGTAAAAAGTAAAGTTTTTAAAACTTAAAAATTATTTATATATTTCTTTTCTGTGTCCTACACGTAAAACCGTTATTAGTATTTTCTGATCTTCGATATCGCAGACGAGTCTGTAATCACCAACACGATAACGCCATAACCCAGATAAACTGCCTTTAAGTGCTTTTCCTGTTGACCTAGGATCTTGAAGATCCTGTAATTTGAAAATGAAGTTTTTTATTTGTAACTGAACAGTTTTATCTAGTTTTAAAAACTTCTTTTTTGCTGTATCCGCAAAGACAACATTCATAATCCTGCTTCCTTAAAAACATCTTCTGCAGGATATGTCTTTTGTTTTCCGCTTCTAATCTCAATCAAAACCTGTTCTGAAAGATAAATATCTTCCAAATCATCAAGATAGTCTTCAAGCAACAAATTATAGTAAAAACTAGATGGTCGGTTTGTTTCTTTAGCCAGAAATTCAACTCTTTCTTTCATTTCTGGTGTTGTTCTGAATGTAGCGACTGCAGTTAAAGCCATTTCTTCATCTCCTTACTTTACTAAGTATGTAATACATTGTATACAATGTATTACATAACGCAAGCTATTATTCAAGTTTTGCAACATTACTCTCAGATTAAATAAAAAAAAGAGCAGGCACTTGATTTTTCATCAAGTGCCTGTTACTCGTACGACAAAAATCGAGTGCTGTTAGTATATCACAGCCAGCTATCATCAAGTTTCCTGTTATCGTTAAGCAAATCTAGAACTCTTTCAAGTAGAGACTTGAATCCAAGTCGAGACTCTGCTTCTTTGAATAGTTCTTGTTGTTCTGGTCTCAAATGCCCCAACATAGTTTTGTAGAATTCTATGCGATCTTTGAAACGCCCTTTTCTTTGTCCAGCTTTTACGTCACTTATAAAGTATTTTAAATTTGTTGTTTTCTTGTTTTCTAGCCACCAGCTTAAAGCTCGATAGTTGATCAGCTGCGTAGCTCTGTAATACTCTTCTTCTGTACATAAAAAAGCGTTTAGAAAGTAACTGCATTGTATTTTGTAACTATCATCAGATCGGAAATGCTTATTCAGGACATCTCGAGCGTCGCTGATAGCTTCTGCAATACTTATACGTTCAAGGTCAACTGAAGAGTCTTCGATTTTCTTTGTATCAATAACCTCCTGTTTAGGCTTAAACTCGAACTGTAAAGATGTGATTTTATGTCTTGTCTTTGCTGGTGTCTTTATCGTTTTATACGAGACTAAATATTTTGTATGTTCGTTGATTTCTTTTACAGCTACATCGATAACTTTATTCTGTAGTATTCTGAAATTATCGTATGACTTACTTTTTGTTGTGCCTGTAAGATCTCTTAACTCATCAACACTTATTTCTGGAATCTTAGGAGCTCGTTCGTAGCGTTTTAGCCACTCATATATTGTTATACTATGCTTGCTAGCAAAGGGATTAAATTCGGTAACATCTATCTTTGTGAAATAGTCTGTTTCTTCAAGTAATTGTATGACTAATTCTTCAAGTCTAAATTTATACATTCCATTAGGTATATCGATTTTGATTCGAGTTACAGGTACCACCGATTCATAACATTTAGGATCATCTCTAATCCTCACAGGAGACATTAAACATTCGAGTGCATTTTGTAGCAGTTTATAGTTTGTCTGATGAATTTCGGCTAACCCATTGATCTCTGCTACAGATACTTCAAAATCTACTCCTTTGTGGTCATGAAATTTGATTTGTTGCTGAGCATATTGCAACAGAAAAGTCCACAGATGCCGAGCTACCCGATTTATGTTATTTCTTTCTATGATCCCTATTAGTTCATTAGGTTTATAGATCATGACTTCATTCATAATAATGCCCTATAAAAATAAGTTTTATAAACTTAAAAAAATATGTGCAAGTAATATGTTACTTGTATAAAACGTGGTTACGTTTCATGTTAATAAAAAATATATAACTCTGTCAATAAATTAGGTTACATACTCAGTAAAAAGTTATATATCCTCAGTAAAAAGTTATATATCCTCAGTAAAAAGTTATATATCCTCAGTAAAAAGTTATATATCCTCAGTAAAAAGTTACATATTATACGGGGTAAAGCCTTATGGGGACTGGGTTTGTTCGATCCCCTAAGTTATAGTAAGTTATAGAAAGATCTTGGAAGAAAAAAATAAGTTAGTCGCACCAACGACTTTGCCTGTTGATAACTTCGAAGCACAAGCTCACAATTCACAGAAAATGTTAATAAATTTATTATGTGTTTTTTACATAGCGATGTTTATCGTCTTCGACTTCTTGATCGAGTGAGTTTTTCACTCAATGAGATCATGTCATTCTGATAAAGCTCTTCACTTAAGTTTGTAGCTTCACTTGTAACTTCCTGTTCGTCAAAACTTCTTACCAGACTACAAGTAAATCGCCAAACCTTTGCAGTCAGGTCTTTTGCCTTTTTTACCCAGTCTTCTAATTTGGATACTTTCTCACGCAGATAGCTAGTTTCTTCTTTCAATGCTCTGTTCTCTTGCTGAAGCTCTTGAGATAACTTTTGCAGACTTTCTGTTTTAGCTTCAAGCTGCTCATTCTTAACTTGCAGTCTTTCAAGTTCTTTTCCAGTAGTCGAATCTCTCAAGGTTGTATAAGCATCTTGCAGATTGCCAACAGCGTCAGCTTTAGCACACAAATCTTCATACTCTTTCTCAGATAATTTAACTGTTCCTAATAAGCCTGCTTTCTTACGCTTAACTTTTCGCTCAGAAAGGCTCTTAAATAGCATTTCTAGCTCGTTGTTCTGCTTGTCTAATACCTCAGCCTTACGATGTATCAAAATCGCTTCCTGTGCGTTATTTTCAGCTATTTCTGATAACTCCTTTTGCTTGTCTATCTCCTCCTGTAACTTCTGTGCTGTTTCTTGCTTCAATTCACGTATAGAACGGTTCCTAGTCGTTGTGTTAGTTATCACTGATACTTTGTAGCCTAGGTCAGCTTCTACATGCTCTGATAACTCTGTATGCCACGTTTTTAAGTGTTTTTTAGTCAGAATTTCCTTGGCTGAAACTTTGAAATCAAAAGGTGATTTAGATTTAGCTGTATTTTTTACTACAGGGACGAAAGTACAGTGTAAATGCGGTCTGCTCTCGTCATAGTGAACATCAGCACTGATGATGTTCTGTTTTCCGTATTTTGCACACATGAAGTTATATGTACTCTCAAAGAACTTACACTCATCGTCAGTCTTAACATCAGCCGGAAGAGTAACCACCCATGAACACAAAACTTTTACATCAGCTCTGTCCTGTACTTTCACTTCAGACAATCGCTTCTTTAGGCTGTTATATGCTTGGTCTTCTTTGGAGTTATCTATAAACGAGTAATTCAAATCAGACTTGGATAAATCAATATCCTTGTTCTTGTAAATACTCTTAGTCAAATCCTTGGTGCGTGTATCGTGCTGTAATATCGCCCAGGCATTAGAAAAAGCAAATTTCTCAACATTAGCCACTTGTATAACCCTATTGCATAGTTTTTAAAACTTTGAAATTCTAAAAATTTTTTAGAAAATTCATCAGAAGATTATAACACTCTGGCAGGGCATCATTTTTAAAAAAGCAAAAATGGTATACAAATGGCAAGTTATACCATTTTTCCGAGACGTCAGATTCTCTGACTGAAAAAGTGGTATCACTTGCGGGGGCTGTCAACCCCTGCGACCCAGACGAGGGACACCCTCGACCCGAAATTATCAAGTTTATAAAACTTGATAATTTTAAGTTTAAAAAACTAGAAAGTATGCTATACTTTACGAAGTTTTTTAAACTTGGAAATTTGACTATGAGTGTTACTCTTATTTATGACGCACGAAGAGACGCTACTAACATCGTGCAGTACACCAAATCTGAAGACGGTAAACGCAAGGCTACGCAGATAGGCTCTATTTCAGCCAGTGCCTGTCACAAGTACAACAGGTTTAAAACTGTGGCTGAAGCTCGCTCTGGCAATGCTAAAACTACTCAGTACAAGAAAGACCTGACTCAGACTTACATAGCTTTAGAGCTGCAGAAGTTCTATGAGAATGTACTGCACAGGGAATATGTAATTAAGATACAGGATTATGACTACAGGTATATCAGTGCTGAAAAAAGACATGAAGTGGAGACTTCTCTAGGGATAACTGAAGATGATATCCACAAGATACTTATCGAAAAGGAGAGATTAACTAAAAACTTCCATGAGTCTTTGGCTAAAGTCTTTGCTCAAGGAGTTAAACTCGATGCAAAGACAATGCTTCGGACTCAAGACTTGATAGCAGAGCTGTCAAAACTTGAAAAACTAGGTAAAAAGTGAAGTTTTAAAAACTTAATTTTTTTGTAAAAAAACAAAGGCACTAGATCCCTCTAGTGCCTACTCGTACAACTTAATCGAGTGCTGTTAGTATATCATAGCCAGCTATCATCAAGTTTTCTGCTATCTCTAAGTAACTCAAGAACTCTATCTAACAGAGACTTGAATCCCAGTCGTCCCTCAGCTTCTTTGAATAGTTCTTGTTGTTCTGGTCTCAAATGACCCAACATAGTTTTGTAGAATTCTATGCGATCTTTGAAACGCCCTTTTCTTTGTCCTGTCCTTACATCACTTATAAAGTATTTTAAACTTGTTGTTTTCTTGTTCTCTAACCACCAACTTAAAGCTCTGTAGTTGATCAACTGCGTAGCTCTGTAATACTCTTCTTCCGTACATAAGAAAGCACTTAAAAAGTAACTGCACTGCAGTCGATAGCTATCATCAGATCTGAAGTGTTTATTCAGGACTTCTTGTGCTTCACTGACTGCCTCTGCAATACTTATACGCTCAAGTTCATCATCAGAAGATTTGTGTACTTCTGTATTATTTTTTGTAAGTTCTTTTTGCTTAAACTCGAACTGGATAGCTGTTACTTTAAGTCGGGTGCGTGCTTTACCTTTGAGTGCAGTGTAAGAAACTGTATAGTCTGTATGTTTATTGATTTCTTTGACTGCTACTTCCAAAACGAATCTTTTGAAGTCTGTAAAATTTGGATATACATCTGAAGTGTTAGTTATCTTTCGTAATTCTTCAATGCTTATCTGCGGTATTTTCTGAGCGTGTTCATATCGTTTTAGCCACTCGTATATAACGATACTGTGTTTACTCTGTAGAGGATTGAATTCTGATAAGTGTAGTTTAGTAAAGTAGTCTGTCTGTTCTAGTAGTTTAACCACTTTAGGCTGAAGTTCGAATTTATATAACCCGTTAGGAACATCTATATCAATACTTGTTACAGGAGCCAACGCCATGAAGTGCTTTGGATCATCTCGTAATATCACCGGTTGAATCAGTTTAATCAGTGATTTTTTTAGTCTCTCGTAGTCGTGTGTATGAATATCTGCTAAACCGTTTATTTGCATAACGTCTACTTCAAACTCAAATCCTTGGTGATCATTAAACTTTATTTCTTGCTGAGCGTACTGGAGAAAGAAATTAAGTAAGTGTTTAGCTGTTCTTGATACTTCTATTTGATCGATAGCTCCGATCAACTCATTTGGTTTGTATAACTCTACATCCGTTCCCATGATTTTAACCTTAATAAAAAATATACGAGTTAATAAAAAATAACACTCATTTATATGTTAATAAAAAATATGTGAGTATGTCAATAACTCTACTCGTGTAGCCCCCGAAAACTCGTATATTCGCCCCGAAAACTCGCATATTCGCCCCGAAAACTCGCATATTCGCCCCGAAAACTCGTATATTCGCCCCGAAAACTCGTATATTAATCGTGTGAAGCCTTGTGCCATAAAGGTTTGTCAGATCCTAAAGTTATAGTAAGTTATAGAAAGATCTTGGAAGAGAATATAAGTTAGTCGCAATTTCGCAAAAGCCTGTTGATAACTCCAAACTCAGAAACTCGCATTTCACAAAAAATGTTAATAAATTTATTATGTGTTTTTTACATAGCGATGTTTATCGTCTTCGACTTCTTGAGCGAGTGAGTTTTTCATTCAATGAAATCAATCCGTTTTGATAAAGTTCATCACTCAGATTCTGTGCTTCAGCTTTGACCTCTTGATCATCTAAACTCTTCACAAATCTTTGAGCA
>JAEEGK010030388.1_pt1 | contig 10709 bp, 8 predicted proteins | sample 8958771 | NCBI WGS metagenome assembly JAEEGK01 (sample SAMN16246547, study PRJNA631951) | gut metagenome | biome: gut microbiome; feature: rumen; material: SC-attached | host: Bos | place: Iran: Karaj | collected 2018-10 | reverse complement strand
CAATCCCCAATCCCCAATCCCCAATAAATTTTTGGCTAAAATTATAGAAGAAACAATAAAAAATATTAATTCTTTTAAAAAAAATTAAATTAATATTCTAAAATATAAATAATATTCTTTAATTCATGTGAAAATTATTTAATAAAATTATAAATTAATTTTAGTAAAAAATAATTTAAACTAATATAAAAGCATAAAATTTATATATAGAATGCTAAATTTATTTAATTTTAAATCTTTTATTAATATTTAATTATAATTAATTTAGATAATTTAAAACTAAAGATTTTATTGAAGATTATAAAGGATATTACAATTTATAAAAGTGTTGAATTCCAGTTATGCATCGATTTGGTTAAAAAATATTTTATTAAATTAAATTATATTATTTTATCTTTTTATATAATCTTTATTTTATTAAATAAATATTATATTATTATATATTATTAAAGTTCAAAAAAATTTCTTTTTAATATTTTCAAAAATATAAAAAAACTTAAAACATGGACAATTCACATAAAATTAAAAATCTTTAGTATGAATCAAACAAACAAAAACCAATTTCTTTTAGAGCAATGGAAAGATATATAAACAAAAAATAAGTGCAACATGTAAAATATTACTAGGAAAAAAAGGACCAGGTTTTTTTGTGAAATAAAAGTGAATAATAAATTAATGAAAGTATTATTTACTAATAATCATGTTATTGATAATTTAAATTCAGATATTATAATTGAATATAATAGAAAAAAAAGACAATTAAATTAAATAATAGATTTAAATATACAAATGTAGAATTAGATTATACTTGTATTGAAATATTAGAAGAAGATGGAATTAATAATTATTTTAAAATAGATAAAAATATAAATAATTATAATCCATATGAAGAATATAGATAAGATGAATTTGTAGTGATACAATATCCAGGAGGAGAAGATGTATCATTTGCAAAAGGATATATTAATGATATAAAAGATAAAAATATATTTTATACTATGAATACTGAATTTGGTTCTTCTGGTTCTCCTTTAATTTTAGATACAAGAAATTTAAAAATAATAGGAATTCATTATTCAAAATCTTTAAATAATATTGATGGAAAAAAAGCAATATATTTGAAATATATTATTAAAGATATTGAAAAACAATTAAAAAATAAATAATAATAATTTTAATAATAATACTATTAATAATTTAAATTATAATAAAAATGTCAATGATAATTATAATAAAAATAAAACAATAAATAATAATCCTTCTTCTAAAAAAAAAATAATAATAATAATAAATTATCTTCTCAAAATAATAATAAAAAAGATATTATTCAAAATAATCAAATACAAAAATATAATCCAATAGGAAAATATAAATATAATGATAAGAATCTTGATATGTATTCATAAAAATAATTTGAAGAAAATAAAGAGTGTTGTTAAAATATTAAAATAAAATTAAGTTTATAAAAATATAATAATAAAATACAGGAAGTAAAATATCAAAAAATAAAAATAGTTGTTGGTAAGAAATAAAATAATAATAATAATATTATAGTTGAAAAATATAATTATTTTCTTAATATTTATCAAGTCTATTAATATATTATTTTTAGAAAGTATTTTTTTTTAATATTTTTAATTGGTTTACTATTATATTTAATTATAATGAATATATAGATTTTTATTTTAGATATTAATTTAATGTGAAAATGGATTAAATTATTTATGAGGAAGTTTTATAATTCATTTACAACATTAAAAAAATATATTAATTTAAATAGAGAATTATTGAATAAAAATATGATAATGTTGAAAAAAATTTTTTTTGTAAATTTTATCTAAATTATATTAACTATATATAAAACATTTAACATAAATTAGAAGTTTATTATTTAAAATATGATTTGTATATTACACAATATCTTTAAAATAATCTTTAAAAGTTAATAACAATTAAACAATTAATTTGTCTCATGAATGACAATGATTAAAAATAATATTTTACCTAAATTATATCTACAAAAACTTTTTATACAATCATTAAAATTAATAACATTTTTAGTAAATAAAACAAGAAGAACATTTACAAATTTCATCTTCTTGTTTATACAAATTATTTTCAATTAAAATAACCTCAGCAATTTTTTCAGGAGAAATTTGATCAATAAAAGTAACTTTATATTTTTTTTCTTTTTCTCCTTTTTTGATTTCATTACCATAAGCATCAATTCTTATATTTTGATAATTTTCTTTTGGAATTTTTAAATCTGAAAAATATATTGATTGTCTTGATCTTCTTGATTTATATATTGAATTTTTCGTACTTGTTACTTCAAATGATGAATTTGTTAATTTAGAATTTCTTTTTTTTTCGAATTGTTTATTTTTTTCTTTATCATCAAGAGAATTAAATGATTTTTGATTTGATGAATTTTCATTTAATGTAATATTTAATTTAAATGTTACAATTTTTGTTGATGACATTTTAATTAGTAAATAAAAAAAAGTTTTAAAATCATAAAAAATAATTATTTTTTTTTCTTTTTATTGTTTTATATATTTAATTCAATATATTCAAATTGTTAATTTAATAAAAATAAATTATAATAAAATGGAAAATAAAAAAACAAAAATAAATCAATATAACGAGTCAAAAATTTCAAAATTTTTATATTGTTTAAAATAAAAAACTATAAAAACATATACAAAAAATAATATAAAAAATATATTATAATCTAATTATAACAAATTAAAATAATATAAATTAAAATTTCCATATAATATTAAATAAAAATTATTGAAAATGAACATAGTTAAAAATAAAAAAAAATTATCTCAATGTATTCAATCAATAAAAACTCATAATCACACTCCATTTATTATAAATACAGATTATAAAACTGATTCTCTTTATAAAATCCTTTCAAAAAATCCATCATTAATAAATAAAAAAGATAATAAGAATGAAACATTATTATCTTATTCAATAAAAAGAAATAATATTGATAATTTTAATTTAATTTTAACTTCTCCTAATTTAGATTTAAATTATCAAAATAAAGAAGGAAATTCTTATCTTCATATTGCAATTTTATTTGAAAGAGAAGAAATGATTAAAACTTTAATTAAAAAAGGAATTAATATAAATATGAAAAATAATGAAGGAAATACTCCTTTACATATTGCTTATAAAGTTGGTAATAAAAATATTATCAATGAATTAATTAGAAATAATATTGATTTAAGAATTAAAAATAAATATGGTTTAATTGGTTATGAAAATAAAAAGAAAAAGATTAAAAAAAGTAATTGTGAAATTAATTCTTTTAATAAATGCAAATCAAATTATAAAATTAATATTTTTGAAAATAAAAATAAATCAAATTGTGAAATTCTTAAACCTCATATAAAAGAAATTAATAATGATAAAAATAAGAAAATAAATTTAAAAATGTTTAAAATTCAAAAATCAATTTTATATAAAAAAAAAGGAGATAATTTAACAGAAGAAACAAAATCAAATAGTCCACCAAATACAAATAATTCATATAGAAGTAATAATTATAAAATATATGATTATAATCATAATTATGAAAATATATATAGTCTGACTTCTAGTCATGAAATTCAAAAAAAAATTAGTAAAAATAGTAATGAATTAAATATTATTTCAAATGCTAATTTTTCGAATTCTAATTCAAATTATTATAATTTTAATAATAATTCTTGTAATTATAATAATAAAAATAATTATATTATTGAAGATGATGATTTATCTAATATAAATATAAACAAACAAATAAAAAAGCCTTCAATGAAAAAATATAAAACTTCAGTTTTATTTAATCTTAATAATAATGAGAATCCTATTAATAATAATGATAATAGTAATTATAATAAATTATATTATGATACAATAAAAAAGAAAAGACCAATTAATCAAAGTCAGAGAAACTTTTATTATTTTTCACCAATTGCAATACATCAACAAATATATAAAAAAAAGTCTTATAAGCAATTAATAGTTACTGAAAATGAAAGATTATTAAAAAAATCATTACCTAATATAAAAAAGGTTTTAGTTTCAAATTTTGATTTAAATACATCTTTTAATAATAATAATGATAATAGTAATAATTTGAATAATGAGGATTATAATATTCTTTATAAAAATGAAAATAATATTAATAAAGTGAATAATTTTAATGAATCATTAACAGAAAATAATCTTTTATATGATTTCTTATCAGAAATAAAAATGGAAAAATATTATAAAAATTTAACATTAAATGGTTTTGATGACATTAAATTAATAATAGAACAAACAAAAAAAAATGAATTAGGAATAACAAATGAAAATTTAAAAGAAGCAGGAATTCTTTTATTTGGAGATAGAATAAAAATAATAATAAGAGTTCAAGAATTATCAAATAATTTTCCTTATTTAATACCAAAAGAAGTATATTACATATGTGAAAATTTAATTAATGCAGATGTAGATAAAAATATTTTAAAGTTAAATAAATGGTTAAAAAGTATTAATATTGAAAATTTTTTGAATAATTTTATTTCAAATGGCTTTCATAGTCTTGAATTATTGTTAATTCAAAATTATTCAAAAGAACCTTTAACAATTGAAAATTTAAAAAATGAATTAGGAATTGAAAAAATTGGTTTTAGGCAAAGAATTATTAATAAATTAAAAGATGATAGTAAAAAATTTGTAAATAAATTAAAAACTAATTTGTTAATTGTAGAAGAAGGAAAAAATAAAGAAATATGTAATAAATGTACTATATTTTAATTTTTTAAATAATTATTAGTTTTTTACATTTTTTAAAGGTAAATAAAAACCAAAAAATTTGATAATTATAAAAAATATTTTTTATTAATTTAATTTAAATTCTAATATTTAATATTATTTTTCTTAAAATAAATTAAAAAAATATTTTATTTACTATTTGTTTCAACTTTACTAAATTTAAAAGGACAAATACTTATAACTTCAGGAAACTCAATTTCTTTTTTTAGTTCTTTTTGAGAAAATTTTAATAATTTTAAAACTAAAGGTAATATTAAATCACAAGATTGACTTTGTTCTGATAAAATTGTCAAATTAACAATTGAAGCTAAAGTTTTTAAATTAATTTTTGTTCCAATATCTTTAAAAGGAGATTGAGATATATTTTCAAATGCTAAAAGACTCATTATTTTTTCTAATTCAGATAACATTTTTTGATTATTTTGAGTTATTGGATATAAAACTTTTTGTGCAAATTCTAATGATTCATCTATTTTATTTTCTTGTATTAAACTTATTAATTTTTGTTTTTTTAATTCAAAATGAATATTTGGATTTTTTTCTAATATTTCACTATTAATATTATTTATTTCATTAATTGCATCTTGTATTTTATCTTCTAAAATTAAATTTCTTATTTTTACTCTTTTATCAAGTAATTCTTCATCATATTCTATATTTATTTTTGCTTCTTGTATAAATTTTAATAATGCATTTTTATGACCTTCTATTATTAAATAATTTGCTACTAATTGATTCATATTTTCTTTTTTTATTCTTATTTTTGATAATTCTGAATTCCATTGTTCATTTGTAATTTTCTTTGAATTAATATCTATTTTTTTTGAATTCATTAATAATTCATATTCATCTATATCCATCATTTTTTTTAAATATAAATACACAAAATTGTGTTTATTAAATGATTAAGTAAATTAATTATAAAAAATATTTTATTAATAATTAATAAATAAAATTATTTATTATAATTCAATGAAATAAAATAGTTTCAATAAATAAAAAAAAATATCTTAAAAATTCTAATAATAAATAATCAATATATAAAAAATTTATTTAAAAAATTCTAAAAAAAAATGAACAATCAATTTACAAATGACATTCAGAAACAACAAAATGTATTAGATTCAAATAGAGAAAATAGAATTTCCTCAAAGACACCAACAGGAATGGATGACTTAGTAAAAATAATTTTTTTTATATTTTAAATATAGAATTTCGGAAATGAAAATGGAGAACAAAATGATTATATTTCATCATATAATTATTATGTTTATTATAATTCAATGAAACCAAAAAATGAAAATTTACCAAAGCCAACTTTTAAATCTCAAGAGTTTGATTTTATGAATCAACAAAATCAAGAAATAAATAATACAAATAATATAACTGATATGATGAATAATCTTTCTTTAGAACAAATGAATAATGAAAATCAAAATTTTTCTCCTTTTAATATTTATAATAATGATGTCATAAATAATAATAATAATAATCAAATGCTCAATATGAATAATTGGGATGATGGAAATAATGATTTTATGAATCAATTTAATAAACAAAATACCATTGGAAATAATAATAATAATATTAAAAAAAGTAAAAAATCGAAACAAAATTCAAATAATAATAATAATAATAATAATAATAATAATTTAAATATGCAAATTAATAATATGAATAATCCAATGGCAAATTATATGAATGTAAATGGAATGAATATGAATAATTTTAATCAAAATCAAATGAATTTAATTAATAATGATTTTAATCAAAATTCATTAATGAATCAAAATATGTTTGATCCAATATTTGGAAATAATAATAACTCAATGAATTTTAATAATCCAAATAATATGAATAATATCTTTAATAATTATTATGGAAATAATACAATAGATGCTTTTAAAGGAATAAATAACTTCCCAAATATGAATAATATGAATAATTTAAATATAAATAATATTAATAATTTGAATAACTTAAATATGAATAATATGAATATGGGATTAAATATGAATAATTATAATATGAATAGAATGGGATTTAATATGATTGGTATAGATCAAATGAATATGGGAATGAATATGAATAATATTATAAATCAAAATATAGGAAATATAAGATCAAAAAATAAATCATCAAAAAAGAAAAATTCTCAAAATAACAAAAATCAAATTACAAATAATAATATATTAAAAAATAATATGTTTAATATAGGAAATACAAACATTAAAAATGATATAAATTTCAATTTATCAACATCAAAAAAAGAACAATTAGAAGAGCCATCAATAAATGAAATAATAGAAAAAGCAGTAGAATATAGTAAAGAACATTCAGGAAGTCGTTTAATTCAAAAAAAATATGAAGAATGTTCTCAAGAAGAAAGAGATAAAATATTTCATAAATTACAACCAGAAATTTTATCATTATCAAAAGATGTTTTTGGAAATTATGCAATACAAAAAATTTTAGATTTCAAAGACGAAGAAAAAAATAATATTATATTCAATTCTTTAAAAGGAAAATTTTATGAATTATCACTTCATATGTATGGGTGTAGAGTTGTACAAAAAATAATAGATGTAATTGATATAAATTTAATAAGTGATATTGTTTTAGAATTAAATAATTTTTATTCGAAATGTATTGAAGATCAAAATGGAAATCATGTTATTCAAAAATTAATAGAAAAATTAAAAACAAATGAACAAAGTGATTTAGTTAATATTGTTTTAGATCATGTTTATGATTTATGTATTCATCAATATGGATGTAGAGTTATTCAAAAATTATTTGATTATTGTAATGAAGATGAAAAAAATAAAATATTACAAGAAATAAATAAATATATTATTGAATTATGTTATGATCAATATGGAAATTATGTTATTCAACATATTTTAGAAAAGAGAAATGGAGAAAAATGTAATGAAATATTTAATTCATTAAAAGGGAAAATATTTGATATGTCAATTCATAAATTTGCTTCAAATGTTATTGAAAGATGTCTTCATTATGGTAATAAAGAACAAAAAAATGGAATTATTAATGAAATAATTAATATTGATGATAATGTACATAATTCTCTTTTAGGTTTAGTTAAAGATAAATTTGGTAATTATGTTGTACAAAAAATAATTGAATATTCTGATCAAGAAAAAAAAGAACTTATTATTAAAAGAATTATTAATTCTCAAGCTTTAAAAAAAAGAGATGGATTTTCTAAACATGTTATTAATTTTATTGAAAAAATGGGATTTAATGCCATTACTGGACAAATAAAAAGTAATAATAATAGTAATATTAATATGAATAATAGTAATAATATGAATAATATGAATATTAATAATATTAATAATGTTAATAATCAATTTAATTCTATGAGTATTTTAGGAAATAATTTGAATTTTATACAAAAAGATGAACAACAATAAAATTTTTTTTGATATAAATATAAATGTGATTTTATCATTTTATCCCACATTTTTTTTTATAATTATTATAAAAATGATTTTAAATAATACTTTTAAATAAGAATTTCTAAAAATATTTGACTTTTTGTTATATGAAAATTAATAAAATTTTGGAATTTCTTGATTTATTTTTTTTATTTTTTTTTATTTTTGTTAAATTATTTTATTTATTTAAATTAAGAAATGAGTACAGAAAATTCAAAAAAAAAAAATATTAAAAAAGATAAGCAAAAAAAAGAAATTGAAGAAATAAAAATAATAAAGCATGAAAGAGTTGGAAATTATAATTTTTATTCAGAAGAAATAGCAAATATAATAATAGAAAAAATAATATCCTATGTAATAACATTACAATATAGAAGAACAATAGAGAATAAAATTAAAAATGCAAGTTTTGACTTTTTGAAAAAAGAAATATCTTTATTTGTAAAATTAAATTATTTAAATTATGACATAGATGACTTTTATTCAAATAAAAAAATACAATTGAATAATAAAAATTTAAAAACAGAATTTGAAAATGAACATTTAAAAAAAACAAGAAATAAAAAATTAAATGAATTACAATTAGTTAATATAAACCATTCAGTAAAGAAGTCAATTAATAAAAATATAAAAGATGAAATACCTTTAATGTATAATATTAGTTTTACAGAACATAATTTTTGGGATGAAATAATACAACCAAAAGTTCCAATTAAAGAAAGAAATGCATCTACTCAAATTGAAATGGAAGTTAATGGTATAAATAAAAAGATAATAGAAAAAAAAAATATTAATAAAAAATTAATATCAAGGAAAAAAATAAAAAAAAGTACATCTTTGAAAAAAAATGATAATAATATAGAAGATGAAATTATTGTAAAGAAAAAAAAAATTGTTAATTTTGATTCTTTTGATATTATTCCAAATAATTTAGAAAAAAATAATAATGAATTACCAGAAATTAATAAATTAAGAGAAGAAATCGAATTTCAAATAAAAAAAAAATTACAAGAGCAATTAATTTTAAAACAAAAAATCGAATCAGAAAAAAATTCAAAAAATAAAGGAAATAAAAAGTTAATTGAAAATAAAAAAAAAACAAATTTTACAACTGATATAAATGGAAATTTAATAATAGTAAAAGAAATTGGATTAGAGAAATTAGAAAAAGAATTTACTTCTATTCAAAGTAAACATAATGAAATTTTTTGTCAAGAAATAAATAATAAAAATATTAATAGTGAAGAAATTAATTTTTTAAAAAAAAAAAATTATCAAAAAAAAGAATTTAAAATTTCAAAAACTCCAATTCCAAAATTAACAAAAACAATAATTCAAAATAATGAAAATAAAAAAAATGAAAATAATTTATTAAATTATAGTCAAAGATTAACTCCAAGTGGTTCTAATTTTGATTTAATTGAACCTGAAATAGGAGTTAAAATTTCAGAAAATCAAAGAGTTAAATTTGGAGGAAATAATTATTTTAAAAAATATAATAAATATTCAATTAATAATTTTTCAAAAATTTTAAATGGAAATCATCAAAAAAATGATGATTTAAATGATGAAATGTATAGAACTTTTAATGAATCACAAGAAGAAAAAAAAATAATTTTGGAGGAAGAAAATAAAAAAAAATTTAATAAAACTTTAAATCATTTTAATAAAAGAATAAATAAATCATCTAGTACAGGAAATATTATTATGAAAAATAATTCAAAATATTCCAATTTATCTGCAGCAATAAATAAATTAAATTGTCCAAATGATTATTATTATAATTATAAAAATGATAATTTTAATAATTATAATTTAAATAACAATTTATTTAAACATTATTCTTTAAAAAAAAAATATAATATTCCAAAATTTGAATCAAATAATATTAATGATATAGAAAAATTTACTCAATCATTATTTTCTGATAGAGTAGTTTTAAAACAAAATAAAAAGACAAATAATTTATATGATAATTATGATAAAGATAATAATAATTTTTTTATGGTCAATTCTTCTTTATCAATTCCAAAATCTCATTTTAAACCTCATCGAAAAGAAATTGAAAGGGAAATGGGAATGAATATTACAATGTATAAATTACCAAGAGTGAGAATGAAAAAAGCAGCAGAAAATATTTTGTTTAATACTAATTCTATAAAAAAAATACAAAAAAAATGATTTTAAGTAGGTTTATTAAACAATATTTTTTTATGAATACCAAATAAATTATTTTATTATATTTATAAAAAAATATTATATATATATTTAATTTAAAAAATATAATTTTTAATTATAAAAATGTTAACAAATAATTCATTGAAATTAAATAGAACAAATGTAATTTTATTCAAAGGAAAAAATATAAAATTAAAAACAAAAAAAAAAAAAGGTTTAACATTAAATTATTTAGGAACAATAGATAAT
>JAEEGK010030386.1_pt1 | contig 10710 bp, 11 predicted proteins | sample 8958771 | NCBI WGS metagenome assembly JAEEGK01 (sample SAMN16246547, study PRJNA631951) | gut metagenome | biome: gut microbiome; feature: rumen; material: SC-attached | host: Bos | place: Iran: Karaj | collected 2018-10 | reverse complement strand
GCCCCTACTCAGGTAGGCTTCATCACCTACGTTTTCACCCTCCAGTAAGATGAACGAGAAAACACGCAAGGAAATAAAGTTTTTCTTGATTGTACTGGCACTGCTCATTATAGCGGACCTGTTGTTTCTGTTCTATTATTTTCACGTACCTCATAGACAAGATGCTTTATCTGTCCTAATCATTTTTATAATTCCTGCAGCCTCTATCAATGTGATAATAGGCACGTTATTATTGTGCTTCAGAAAGACCGGCGCTGGCATTGCATTCTGCATTAACTCATTGCTTATCCCTATTGGCATTTATAAAGCCTCCTCTTATTCCCACATGAATGCCCTGAGAAATGAATTCTCCTCATACGTAATAAAAACCGCAGATACTACATTCCACTTAACTCTCTACAAAGACGAAGAAAAGTCGTTTAGTTTATTATACACGTTTCCAGGAGGCTCGTCCAGCTATGTTGATGGATTTTACAGAAAAACTTCTGACAGCACATTTATTTTGGATGTAGATACAACAACCTATATGCGGAATAAGCATCTTAGGCAGTTCACGGTCACCGCAGATACTATCAAAGGTCTCAGGGAAAAGCCTCTCGTAATGGAAAGGAGGATCTGATTTATTTGTCGGGGTAAACTATCCCTAAAGAATCAGGATGTAAATAGGATAGAGATCTCTTGCTTCTTTCTGTCGAGGTTCATCAAGTCTTCCAAATGGTTTACCATATGCTTTTAGGCAGTAATCGTTGCGGTATTTGTCTACGACTTTTATGTATTCGTATACAATATTCACATAATCTTCGAATGTCAAATGGTCTGTCCACACAATTAGGACAATGCCCCTTCGCAACGAACCTCTTCCTTCATCTATTGAATATCTATCTTCAAAAACCTCTGAAAGATCTTTAAGACTTAGATTTCCCCAATAGAGATCGCTAAATAAAACTGAGAAATCACCACTCCCCTTGGAAACTTCAATGCGTGAAAGATATGAAGTAGATATATATTTCTCATATGCCGCTACAGAATCAGCGAGGCGATAGTAAAGATAAAAGAAATCCAAAGAATCTCTGTCGCGGAGGACAAAAGCGACTTTAGGACGATAAGGACGGATTTTATACAAGACATTTAAAACATCCTTCATAGGCATATCCTTGTCTACAAAAGTCCTCAAAGGATACATAATCAATTCATCAGAACCAGCCATCCAGCCCGCGGCCTCATCCAGTTTGTCACCGATTTCAGATAAGTTTATCAGTTCGTACTTGTATCCTTTTCTGGGGTTGTCGTCCTCTTTGAATGTCGCGAAAAACGTTGAATCTTTCTTTAGAAAAACAGTGCCGTAGTCATCATCATCTTGTCCTGTCAACCACTTTTGAGCATTGTCATAACAATTGACAGACGGAATCTCAATCCTTGTTTTGCTCAAGATATTCTCAAAAGACATCTTGGACAGAACTCCCGAATTGCTGAAAAGGATAAACAAATAGCAGCAAATCGGAATAACGATAACTGCTATTCCTATCGTTATCAAAATGTTGCTATTGCTGATTCTTCTCATTCTCCTGTTCTTGTTTACACCTCAATTATTCTGGAAGCTGAATTGTCTGGTAGTCAATCATGCGGGAAATGGCACGCTGGCAGACAGGGCAGAAAAGAGGGTATGTGTTGTCTCTCATCCTGCAGGTTGGGAACGGACGGTAAATGCCCTCGGAGAGGTAGCCGCCGCCTTCGTAAATGCCTACTTTGTAGTCTGATTCAACAAGCGTCCTGTAGGCAGGAAGAGCCTGTTCCGCCTTTGTTACAATTTCTTTCTTTTCGATCATGTCCTTCCACTTGGAGTCAAAGTTTACAAGGGTGGTGATGTTCGGCTCCCAAGGCTCGGTATGAAGGTCGTACTGGTCTGTGCCGTCATCGTAGAAATACTCGTCTGCCAATCCTGCGAAGCTGTGTCCGAACTCGTGCACCACCACCGGCATCGCCCAGCGGTTATGCGCGGCAGTCAGAACGTATGAATTGAGAATGCCGCCACCACCGTAGTTGTCTGTGTTGGCGAGAATTATGATATGCTCATAAGGCACGCTGGCCAAAGCGTCGTGAAGGTCGAAAAGATGCAGGGTTGTAAGGTAACGGTCCGAGTAGAAGGTGCTGAAATGAGAAGAGAAGGCCGTCTGCTTCCACTCCCCTTTCAGAGGAATGCTCACTCCGCTTTCCTTGCTCTCGACAGGCACGGCGATGAAGTTCAGTTTGTCTGCCTTGCCCTTGAAAGGCTCATAGCTCAGAATCTGGTCTGCAGTTTCCTTTGCATCGCGATAGAAAATATCCATTTCTTCTTTTGTGTAGCCTTCTCCCACAATCGCGATATCGATTGCCTCCTTGCTGTCCCCGCCCTTGTGAACATAACGGCATTTGTCTAAGGTATAAGGAGATGCGACTGGGCGGATGAGAATGTCATCAGGATGGACAATATGAGTCATGGAAGCCGTTATGCTGTCTCTCTTGTCCAGGATATTCACGGTTACATAAGCAGTGGCCTGAGGCATCGGCACCAGATAGACGTTCTCGAAAGCCTTGCGGGTATGAAGGGCTTCAGGAGTGCACTGCCACTCGGAGAAAAGCGTGGAGAAAGATGTGCAGTAGAGAACCTGGCTGGTAGCCGAATCCCTGAGAATAATCTGCCCGTTTCCCCTTAGCAGCAGATTGTCCATATTGACGGTCCTGCCCCACCAGCCCTCCAGCCTACCCATCTTGGCAAGGGAAATCTCCGTATGGGTTGCATCGCCGGAAAATATGTAGTCCAGCCTCAGCGTGTAATCCGCTGCAACTGACATAATAGCCGACAATAAAACGACAGCCGGCAACAACAAAAACTTTTTCATTGGTTATTGGATATATCCGAAACGCTTAAGCTCCCGCTTGTTCTCTCTCCAGGAAGGATCCACCTTTACGAATATCTTCAGGAAGACCTTCTTCTCGAAGAAATTCTCCATCTCTTTTCGGGCCTGGGTGCCTACCCTCTTCAGAGCGGCGCCTTTCTTTCCGATGATGATGCCCTTCTGGGATTCCCTGACGACATTTATAACAGCTTCGATTGAATAGAGCTCATCTTCCTCCTTGAAACTTTCTATCACTACCTCGGTGCAGTAAGGGATTTCCTTGCTGTAGTTCTCGAGTATTTTCTCCCTGAGGATTTCGGAGGCGAAGAAGCGGAGGTTCTTGTCGGTGAACACATCCCTGTCATACCAGGCAGGCTGTTTTGGAAGAAGGGAGACGATCTTGTTCAGGAGGATGTCCGTATTGAATTTGGTCAGGGCGCTCATAGGGAGGATGTCCGCCTTGGGAACCAGTCCGTGCCATTTCTCCACAAGTTCATCCAGAACATTTGGATCCTCAATCTTGTCTATCTTGTTGACCACGACAATTACCGGAACGGAGAGAAGATTGAGCTTGTCCACATATTCCTTGTTCTTCTCGGAAGATTCGTAGACATCGGTGACATAGATGATAATGTCGGCATCGCCGATGGCGGTGTCCACGAAGTTCATCATTGCCTCCTGAAGTTCGTAGGAAGGTTTGAGAATGCCGGGGGTATCGGAGAACACTATCTGGTAGTCGTCTCCGTTGACAATGCCCATAATCCTGTGTCGGGTGGTCTGGGCCTTGGCGGTCACTATGGACAGTTTCTCCCCAACGAGGGCGTTCATCAGAGTGGACTTGCCCACGTTAGGATTACCTATGATGTTTACGAAGCCTGAACGGATTATCTTGTCTTCCATACGTTTAGAGGATTATTATTCGTAAGAGCCCATCTTCAGGATAGCAAGTTCCTTCTCGGTCAGGAACCGCCACTGTCCTCTCCTGAGGTTTTTCTTTGTCAGGCCTGCAAAATAAACGCGGTCCAGTTTCTCCACCTTGTAGCCCAGAGCCTCGAAGATTCTCCTTACGATACGGTTCCTTCCGCTGTGTATCTCAATGCCCACCTGCGTCTGGTCTCCGTCGATATAGGACAAAGCGTCTGCGTTAATCATTCCGTCGTCCAGGTAAACTCCCTTGAGAATTTTGTCAAAATCAGCCTGGGAAAGGTTTCTGTCCAGGAAAACGTGGTAAATCTTCTTCTTGTTGTATGAAGGATGGGTGAGTTTTTCAGTCATGTCGCCGTCATTGGTCAGAAGGAGTACGCCAGTGGTATCCCTGTCCAGACGTCCAACCGGATAAACTCTCTGAGGGCACTTTCCGGCAATCAGGTCCATAACGGTCTTGCGGGCGTGAGGATCGTCTGTGGTGGTTACGCAGTTTTTCGGCTTGTTCATAATGATGTAAACCTTTTCCTCGCCCTGGATAACTTTACCGTCGAAGCGGACTTCGTCCCTCTGGAATACCTTGGTTCCCAACTCAGTAACAGTCTGTCCGTTTATGGTTATGATGCCCTGGAGAATATATTCGTCGGCTTCCCTTCTGGAACAGATTCCGGAGTTTGCGATGAAGCGGTTCAGGCGGATGCCCTCCTCTCCCTTGGCCTTCGGTTTGCGAGGCTTCGGGGTGTAGGCTTCCACGCGAGGCTTCCTTGCGGATACAACGGCTTCCCTTCCTTCAAGCTGGCTTCTAACCTGCTCAAAATCGTTGCGGGTACGCTTGGTCCTGGTTGGCTTTGCGGTGAAAGCTTTCTTGATTTCCTGTGAAGTCCTTCCGGATGTAGAAGTCCTTCTGGGAGCAGAAGTGCCTCTCGAGGAGAATGGTCTCTTAGGAGCTTCAGCGCTTCTTGGAGAGAAGGATCTCTTAGGGGCAGATGCGCTTCTCGGCGATGAGGCTCTCTTTGAGGCTGTTGCAGGACCTCTGGATGAGAAGCTCTTCTTTGGACCGGAAGAAGGGCCCTTTGGAGAAAAGCTTTTCTTCGGACCTGAGGAAGAAGATTTCCTTGGAGAGAATGAACGTTTGCCTGCCGCAGAGGAAGGTCTTTTTGCTGAAGAAGGCTTCTTTGTCCTGGAAGCGGATCTTCCCGTATTTTCTGATCTTGCCATAATTCTACCTGTTTATCATGCAAATATAGGCCGATTAAAGTATTTTTCCTACTTTTACGGCTCTAAAAGTTAAGGGTATGGACAGAAAGAGACGAGTTCTGATGACACCACTGGTGAGGGAGAATGTGAAGGTCGCCCTTAAATCCATCAAAAGCAACAAACTGAGAAGTGTCCTGACAATATTGATGATAGCCGTGGGCATTACCTCCCTGCTGGGAATCCTCACTGCTACCGAAGCCCTCAAACATGAAGTCAACGAGAGTTTTGCTTCCATAGGTTCCCAGTCTTTCTTCATCCAACCGGAGTTCCGGTCTTCGGGAGAAAGAACCGGAAGGATACGCAACAATCCTTCTATCAGTTACTTCCAAGCTACTTCGTTCAAAGATGTGTTTTCACCACAAACCCCATGTGTGGTAACCATCTTTACCAGAAACGGAGGAATGACTTTCAAGCGGGCTGAGAAGAGCACCAGCCCGAATGTCACCGCTGTACTCGGCGACGAGGACTATGTCCTTTTCAACAGTTTTACCATAGACAAGGGCAGGGACCTGACGAAAAAGGACATCCGGGACGCCTCTTTCGTATGCATAATTGGCCGTTCTGTGGCAGCCACCCTCTTCGACAGCAAGGAAGATCCTCTGGGAAAAACCATCATAATAGGAGGAAGTCCCTATACGGTGGTCGGAGTGTTGGCAAAGTCCTCTTCCGGAGGAATGGGCAGCAGCATAGACCAGGCAGCTATCATACCTATCACCAACGGAAGGGCACGCTTCAATTCAACCTCTTTCTCCATAGGAATACGGCCCGCTTCCTCCCAGGCCCAGATGGAAGACCTTTATTCTGAGGCTGAGACCCTGTTCCGTTCCGTCAGGAGGCTTTCCCCTACAGACCAGACAGACTTCAGCATAAGTTACAACGAGACAATGGCCAAGGAAGCCAGCAAAACTATGGGAACCATTACCCTGATAGCGGGAATCATAGGACTCATCACCCTTCTGGGTGCCGCCATCGGCCTCATGAACATAATGTTGGTTAGCGTAAAGGAAAGGACTGCGGAAATAGGCATAAGGAAAGCCATCGGCGCATCCGCCCGCCTTATAAGGCAGCAGTTCCTGGTGGAAAGCGTGGCTATAGCCCAGATAGGATGTATCCTGGGAATCATCCTGGGACTGTTGGCGGGAGCTCTGGTTGCTGCGGTTATGAATGCTTCTTTCGTGACTCCGTGGATGTGGATCATAGCCGCCGTCCTTATCTGCGTCGTGGTTGGAGTTGCCAGCGGCTACATTCCGGCGAAGAAGGCCGCTGCGCTGGATCCTATCGAGGCTCTCAGGTACGAATAGAATTTTGAAGGCGCGATTTTTTCTTAAATTTGCGCGGGATTACAAAAGATACAGAAATGTCAGAGATAGACAGGGAAGATATAAATCAGGAAGAATTACAGTCAGAAGAGCCGAAAGGCAAGTTCTCAAAGCTTCTTAAAGAGGGAGAAAACAAATACAGGCTTCCGGGAATGTTCAAGAACTGGTTCCTGGACTATGCATCATATGTTATTCTGGACCGTGCCGTTCCGCACATAGAAGACGGACTCAAGCCGGTTCAGAGAAGGATTCTTCACGCTATGCGCAAGATCCACGACGGTTCACTGATAAAGGTGGCCACCATCGTGGGAGAAACAATGAAATACCATCCCCACAGTGATGCCTCCATCAAGGACGCTCTGGTGCAGATCGGACAGAAAAACCTCCTTATAGACTGCCAGGGAAACTGGGGAAACACCATTACCGGAGATGAGGCCGCAGCGGGAAGATACATAGAGGGAAGGCTTTCCAACTTCGCCCTGGAAGTGGTTTTCAACCCGAAGACCACCGAGTGGATGAACTCCTACGACGGAAGGAACAAGGAGCCTGTCACCCTGCCTGTCAAGTTTCCTCTGGTTCTTTATCAAGGAGCGGACGGTATCGCCGTTGGACTCAACTGCAAGATCCTTCCGCATAATTTCAACGAAATCATAGATGCTTCCATAGCTTTCCTAAGGGGTGAAGAATATCATCTCTATCCGGATTTCCCTTCCGGGGGTATCATGGATGTCAGCCGCTATGCAGACGGAAAGCGCGGAGGCAAGATAACCGTCAGGGCCAGGATAGTCAAGGTTGACAAGAAGACCCTGAAAATCACTGAGCTGCCCTTCGGCAAAAATTCCGGGAACATTCTCCAGAGCATCATAGCAGCAAATGACAAGGGCAAGATCAAGGTGCGCAAGGTAGAAGACCTCAGCGGCAAGAAGGCCGAAATCGTGGTTACCCTGGCTGCAGGAGAATCCCCTGACAAAACCATAGACGCTCTATACGCCTTTACGGACTGCCAGGTTTCAATCAACCCTAACACCTGCGTCATAAAGGATAACAAGCCTCATTTCCTCACCGTAAGTGAAGTGCTGGAATTCAGCACGCTCCGCACAAAAGACCTCCTGAAGAAGGAGTTGGAGATAAGGCTCGGAGAACTGGAAGAAAACTGGCACTCCCTTTCTCTTGAGAAAATCTTCTTCGAAGAAGGCAAGTACAAGCTCTTGGAAGACAAGAAGACCAGAAGTTGGGACAGCCAGGTCAACGAAATACACAAGGCATTGAAGGTCTATGAACCTCTCCTTCACCAGAAAGTCACACGCGATGACGTTCTCAAGCTGGTTGAAAAGCCTGTAAGGAAGATTTCCCGCTTCGATATCAAAGAGTGCAACGCCAAGATAGACAACGTGGAGAAGGAAATCGCCAAAGTCCATCGCGACCTTGAAAACCTTACCGAGGTTACGATAGAATATTTCCAGAGCCTGAAGGACAAATACGGACAGGCCTATCCGCGCTGCACTGAGATTTCCAACCTCGAGACCATACAGGTTTCCAGGGTGGCAGTTGCCAATGCCAAACTCTACGCCAACTTCGATGAGGGCTTCATCGGAATGGACCTCAAGAAGGACGACAACGCCCAGATGATCTGCAACTGCTCGGACATAGATGACATCATCGTCTTCCTGTCCAACGGCAAATATTTGGTTACCAAGATATCAGACAAGGCATTCGTAGGCAAGGGCATCATCCATGCGGCAGTCTTCCAGAAGAATGACCTCAGGACGATATATAATGTAATATACCGCGACGGAAAATCCGGCAACAACTTTGTCAAGAGATTTGCCGTAACCTCCGTAACCAGGGACAAGGAGTATGACGTTACAATGGGTACTCCTGATTCAAAGATCCTCTGGTTCACCGCCAACCACAATGGAGAAGCCGAGACGGTAAGGGTCAACCTCCGTCCACGGCTCAAGCTCAAGAAGCTGAACTTCGACTATGATTTTGCAACCCTGGCCATCAAGGGAAAGACCTCCAGGGGCAACCTCCTGAGCAAGAATCCTATAAGCAAGATAACACTGAAGGCCAAGGGTGGTTCCACCATCGGAGACAAGCCTCTGTGGTTCGACACCGATGTCAACCGTCTCAACGAGGACAAGAGAGGAACATATCTCGGCAAGTTCAAGGACGAAGACCGTATACTGGCCGTTTACAAGAACGGAACATACGCCACCACGAGCCAGGATTTGAACAACCACTACGAGGGAGAACTGATCCGGGTGGAGAAATTCGATCCGGCAAAGGTCTATGCCGCCGTTTATTACGATGCGGAATCTCAGAAGTTCTACCTCAAGAGATTCAAGTTCGAACTCAACAATAACCCATCCAACCTCTTCATCAGCGAAGAGGAGGGTTCATATCTGGTGGCCATCACCTCAGCTGCCGGAAGCCAGGTAGTCATACAGTTCGGCGGTAAGCATGAAGGCCGTCAGAACGAGGCCGTGGCTGTGGACAGCTTCATCGCCGAGAAAGGCTGGAAGGCTAAGGGCAAACGCCTCACCCAATATGAAACAGAAAAGGTTGTGCTTATAGAACCTCCTGTCCTTGAGGACGAAGACGAGGACTTTGATTTTGAAGAAACAACTTCGGAACCTCAAGAAGATACTCCTTCAGATATTCCGGAAGACACTGATTTCCCTGAAGAAGACAGCCAAGAGGATTCTTGGGAAGGAGAAGACGAACCAACCCTCTTCTGATATGATCATTGCACTCTGTGGTTTTATGACTTCCGGCAAGACCCTGGCCGGAGAAGCCCTGTCTGAAAAGACGGGCAGAAAACTCATAGACCTTGACCGTTACATAGAGCAGCAGGAAGGCCTGGATATGGAGTCTATCTTCCGGGAAAAAGGCGAGCCTTACTTTAGGAAAGCGGAAGAAGAATCATTGAAAGAAATCCTTGATACAGAAGATGATATCATCCTCTCCCTTGGTGGAGGAACTCCGATGAATCCCAACTGCAGAACCCTCCTGAAAGAACATACAAAGTGCTTCTTCCTGACCTGCTCACCAAAGGTCCTCGCGGAAAGGATGCTCCTCCTTCAGGACGGCAGACCTCTTGTAAAAAACCTCCTCGCCGAGCATCCAAATTCCACCAAAAAGCAAAAACTCCAAATCCTCGAAACCTGGGCCAAAGAAAAGCTCCAGGAACGCCTCCCACTCTACAAGGAATGCTCAATAAAAACAGTCGACACTTCCGACTGGGACATTGAATCAATAACCGCCCAAATCATCAACGGTGTTTAGGCCATAAGGCCTCCACGGCCTGCATCGTCCTGGCAATCTCTTCTCCCTTGAGTGCCAGGATGTAATCGTGTTCAGGAACTGTTGCCCCCATTTTCTGCAGCAGGTGGGCCTGCTCCCTGTAGACTAGGATTCCATAGGTTTCCTGCAGGATCCGGTCCGCCCGGGAATCTCCTGTGGAAGGGATGCTGCCCGGATTTTGTCTCCTGCGGAGAATTTCCTTATAGAGATATGACCTTCGTGGAGAGTTTAGTGCCCTCAGCAGGCACAGGTCAGACATTGATTCCGGCTCAAACTCAGACAGCCACCCGAGTAATTTCTTCGTCTCGAACCAGATAGTCCCATCTGTCATAGCCAGATTGAACTTGCTGAGAACTTTCCCGGTCAGAGGCCTCCATTCTCCCTTCAGTGTCCGCTTGAAGTTGTCCAGATCTTGATTTTCTATGACGTGGAGTTGAAAGGTTATCTCTGGTATCGCTTCTGTAAAGGTTATCTGGTAGGTTCCAGGCTCTATTTCAGCGATGATTTCATCACGGTCTTTCAGGACCTTCTCAGCAACAGCGACACCTCCAGTTCCCGTCTCAAGAACCAGGTCATTATTAGGACCGAAGTATTCGGTGAAGAAGGAGAAAGGCAAATCCCATAGGACTGGATTAACCCGCGTCACACCAGTCAGATAGAGCAGAAGGGAACTATTGAAGTATCCAAATCCGGGACTAGTCACGATGCCGGCCGTGCGGACTTTCGCCGCTACATCGGAAAGAAGTCTTGTGCATGCTAACCGGACAGGATCAGCATCCATCCAATCCAATTCTTCCTTAATGCGAGCCATCAAGTCTTTTACAGTTAATTGATCGAAACCGTCAATCTTGTGTTCAATGGCTCTGTTAATCTTTTGCAGTAATTGTTTATCCATACTCAACAATTCAATTATGATTTTTTCGGCAAAGATATATGTAGCATCGGCAAAAAAATGGCAGAATTAAATTATTTTGCTTCCGCCAGAATATTGCCGAAGATATGAGTATCTTTGTGGTCAGTTATGGCAA
>JAEEGK010030385.1_pt1 | contig 10710 bp, 12 predicted proteins | sample 8958771 | NCBI WGS metagenome assembly JAEEGK01 (sample SAMN16246547, study PRJNA631951) | gut metagenome | biome: gut microbiome; feature: rumen; material: SC-attached | host: Bos | place: Iran: Karaj | collected 2018-10 | reverse complement strand
AGTTTGTGCAATTCCACCCGACATCGCTCTATCATCCGGGCGAGCGTCCCTCGTACCTGATCACCGAGGCGATGCGTGGTTTTGGCGCGATTTTGAAGACTCAGGACGGCAAGACTTTTATGGAGAAGTACGACTCACGAGGCTGCCTCGCACCCCGCGACATCGTTGCTCGCGCCATCGACAACGAGATGAAAATCCACGGCGACGATTATGTGCTACTCGATGCCACTCACACTGACACAGAGGCACTTAAACAGCATTTCCCGAACATTTACTCGAAGTGCCTTTCCATCGGCATCGACATCACCAAAGAGCCAATCCCCGTTGTACCTGCGGCGCATTACCTCTGCGGCGGCATCCGCGTAGATGAGTTTGGCCGCACCACAATCAAGCACCTCTACGCCGGCGGCGAAACTTCCTGCACGGGTCTCCACGGCGCCAATAGGTTGGCTTCCAATTCGTTGCTCGAAGCGTTGGTATTTGCACACCGCTCTGTTCAGCACTCCAAGGATTTGATCAACAAGCTCGATTTCCGCTACGACATCCCCGAATGGAACGACGAAGGCACTGTCATTAATGAAGAAAAAATCCTCATCACGCAGACCTTCAAGGAGTTGCAACAGATAATGACTTACTATGTGGGCATTGTCCGCTCCAACCTTCGTATGAACCGCGCCCTCGACCGCCTCTACATCCTCTACAACGAGACCGAGGAACTTTACAAGAAGTCGAAGGTGACAGTCCCGCTCTGCGAACTCCGCAACGCCATCAACACGGCGTTCCTTGTCATCAAGTTTGCCCGCAGGCGCAGGGAGAGCATCGGTCTGCATTACAACATCGACGCTCCGCACCGTCAGGCGAAAAAATGATATGTAGGGGGCAGACATATTGTGTCTGCCCCCTACAAAAAATCAGGAAAAAAAATTTTTTTCTGATTTTTGGTGTGATGTTTGATTTTTTTTGTTAACTTGGCGCAAAATATTGTATGAATAATGACTTTTGACGAGAAAATATCAAACACCATTGGAGCGCTCTGTGTTGGAGGCTCCGTGCTGTCGTTGACAGTGCTTATGGCATTGTTGATGACGGATGGTACGGTGTGGCAGTACGTGTCGTCGGCTTTGGTTTTTGTGATATTTGGGGCGTTGCTGTATTTTTGGTTGTTGACAACCAAAAAATATGAACCCACCGGCGACGTCGAGCATATCGAGGATGAAGAACCCGAACCCAAGACTGCGCCCAAGACAGCGCCTAACCCCGCTGCTGACAAGTCCGTCGAAGACAAGTCGGAGACCATTCAAAAACTATCCAATCACATCCGCACCCCGCTAAGCAACATATTGGGTGTCGCCAATTTGATTTCGGAAAATTACGACCCCGACCACAAAAAACAGTACGTGGATTCGCTCGTTGCGTCCGTGGAGACCATCACCGACATTGTTGACATCATCAACGGCGAGTCGGGCGGCAAACCGTTTGGCATCGACGTTAGCGACGGCGTAAGGTCGTTTGACCTCCGCAAACTCATCACTCACACCGCAGAACTCATTCCCGGCGTTGAGCTAAAACTCGAAATCTACGGCGAACTTCCGCGATTGAAGGGCAACTCCGTGAAGATGAGGCGGATATTGCTGTCGATATTTGACTTTTTCCTGCAATACACCCCCAAGGAAAACCTTCCCGCGCAGGTGACTGTCGTGGTCAACCGCGTGAGGATTCCCATCAAGCCCATCAAATACAGGTTTGACGTTAAGTCCGATTTTGGCATCCCCACTCTCGCCGACGCCGAGATCACCGAGCTTAACATCGCCAAACGCCTTATCGAGGAGCTCGGCGGCAATATCAAGCGCCGTTTTGAGGACGACAGCACCTTTATATATTTCAATGTCTGCTTCGACGGCGAGGAGGTTGCAAAAGCTGCTCCCGCCACACAAGGCCGCGTCGAGGTATATACCAACGAGACCGCAGGATTCACCACCGTAGCCCGTGCCAAGTCGCTCAATGAGGCGGATATTATTGTCTGTGACGACAATCCTATCAATCAAAAGGTTATGAGCCTCAGCCTCGACAAACACGTTAGGTCTATTGCCTTGGCGTCCAACGGTCAGGAGTGCGTGGATCTTGTTTCCAACGGTCGTTATGATGTGATTTTGATGGACATTCAGATGCCTGTGCTTGATGGTTATCAGGCGACGATTCAGATTCGCGATGCGGAGAAGAGTTCGGATGTCTATGTGCCAATCATCGCCGTCACTGCCAATACTATGTCCGGCGACCGTCAGCACTGCCTCGAAATCGGTATGGACGATTACATCAGTAAGCCTTTCCAAATCGAAGACGTCCTCCGCAAGATGGGCGAGCAGCTCGTCAAGCATCCTGTGAAGTAGGGTGGGGAGTTGAGGTCAATTATTTCATTGTCAATATCTTAATTGCTTTTTCTGCGTCTGCTTCGGTGATGCCGACGTCGGAGTCGGTGTGTATGAAAAAATCTTGTTGGTGCGGCAGAAAACTGTCGTAGTCGTCTATAATCACGTATTTTCTTTGTATGTTTTCGGATTGACGGAGCATTGCAAGGTATTTCTCAATTTCCCATCCGCGCCGATTTTCCAAGCCGTAAGTAGCCCCATAGCGTGGTGTCACGCCTGTGATGTAGCCGGGCATATTGCGAACGCCCCACATTTCGCGCAGGAAGTCGATGCCTTCGCATCGCCACGACGAACTCACGACGATTTCCGCGTTGGTGGCGTCAATGATGGTTCCAAAGTTTGCAACCGCCTCGGGGTCAAAGATGTAGCAATAATTGTCCATTATCGGCAGCGACTGACATCGCAAACTCGTCAGTTTTCGGTTGGTGTTGAGCACACCGTCAAAGTCGAGGAATATGATTGGGGCGGGCATAGGAACTACGGTTTACTTGTCTTTTTTAGATTTCTTGTTTTCCAAAGCCTTTTTTTCTTCGCTTTTCAGTCGGCGTTCCACTTTCTTAACGTCTTCGGCGGGTGGAAGGTTTTCGGGAACGATGCCACGGTCCAAGAGCATTTTCCTTACTGCCTGATTGTTGTCAACGTGTTCTTTTGTAATTGCGTTTTCACCTTTCAGGTCTTTTGACTGAACATTTACATTGGTCATTTCGGCGGCAAAATCTTTGGCCTTTATGCTGATTGTCGGAAGAAAATCCGCCACAGGACGGTTGTCGGGCACACCCATTTTCTTCTTCATCATTTGTGTGGAGAGGTGAAACAAGGCTTGGTCTCCTTTGGAGCGAATATTGGCAAAACCCTTGTCATTGACACCTCTTTCGTAAAGGATTCCTGACAGTTTTTTCTCTGTTTCTTGAAGTTTTGCCCTCGCTTGTACGCGCTCGCTTTCCAAAAGACGCTGTTCGATGAGTTCGGCTCTACGTGTCTGTACTGCAAAATAGTTTTGTGCAAAAGCAATTTGTGGTTTGCGTGGGTCGCCGTTTTGCGCTATCAGATAGCAAGCATAACGGGTAAGGAGAATGTCATCTATCTCTTTTTCAGCACCTGAGCCTATTTTGACCATCTTCCTGACGTCAGGAAAATGGTCGGCAACATTATGTCCTACTTGCAGACACGATTCCTTGGCCTTCTCAATTACTTTCGAGAAGTTTTCCCACTTGGCATATCCCAAAAGGGCTTGCAAATCTCTTGCGCTCCAACATTCTATGTCTTCGACCGTTGAGGCGGCGTTTTCGAATTGTTCGAATAGTGCTTTGATTTCTTCGGTTTTCATTCTTTGTAGTAAGTTGTATTGTATTTGTGTTGATGAAACAAAAATATACATTAATTCCCAAACTCGCAAACATTATCTGAAAATTATCCTTACCTTTGCCCAAACTAATCACCGCATTATGGAATCTTACGCATTGGCATTTCCGCTGTTGTTTATCTTCCACGACTTGGAGGAGATTGTCGGGATGAGGGTGTTCCTCGACCGCAATAAGGATACGCTGCAACGACGTTTCCCGAAGATTTATGACATTTTGAAGGACACCACCAACGAGGGGTTCGCCTTGGCGGTTTGGGAGGAGTTTGTGGTCTTTGCGCTGATTGCGTTGGCGGCGATGTGGTTTGACAGCAAGTTGGTTTGGAATATTTGGCTCGGCGGTTTCTTGGGGCTGACGTTCCATTATGTGGTGCATATCGGTCAGGCATTGGTATTGAGAAAATATGTTCCTGCGGTGGCTACGAGCATTGTATGTCTGCCGATTAGCATTTGTATATTAAAGCAATGCTTTATTGTGTTGGACGGTGATGTTGCCACCAATGTCTGGCAGATTGCATTGGGCGTGGTGATTGTGGCTGTCAATTTTTTGGTGGCGCATAAGATTACAAAAATAAGATTGGCGGATTGATGCAAAAAAATCTTCAAAAAATATTTCCGTATTCCGCAAATTATTACTACCTTTGCGCCCGAAAAATCCCAAGGGTCAGGTTAATAATGACCCGTGCGATGGGAAATTGAGCAATCAATTTTTAGTAACACAATTAAATTATTATAATTCAAATGAAAACTTTCGAACTGAAAGGTACCAAGCGTGAAGAAATCGGTACCAAGTTTGCCAAGCTCGTCCGCAAGGAAGGCAAAGTGCCCTGCATCGTCTATGGCAACGGCAAGCAAATCAATTTCACCGTTGACCAGAAGGCTCTCAACGGCGCAGTGTTCACTCCCCACGTTTACATCGTGAACCTCGACATCGACGGCGAGGTCATCAAGACTTTCATCAAGGACTTGCAGTTCCATCCCGTTACCGACGAGGTGATGCACGCCGACTTCTACGCTTTCGCCGACGATCAGGAAATCACCGTTAAGCTCCCCTACGAGTTTGTAGGTAGCTCAGTTGGTGTCAAGGCTGGTGGCAAGATGAAGATTGCCGCTCGCAAGGCTAAGGTTAAGGGTGTTTACACCAACCTTCCCGAGACTGTCAAGGTTGACATCACCGACCTCGACCTCGAACAGAGCATCAGCGTTAAGGACATCAAGGTTGAAAACTGCCAACTCGTTGATCCTCAGGACGCTCTCATCTGCCGCGTAGTTCCCACAAGGGCATCCAAGGCTGTTGCCAAGGGTGATGACGACGACAAGAAGAAGAAAAAGAAGTAAGGTAACACAATCCCTTGATTAATAAACACATATTGTCTTGAAATATCTTATCGTAGGGCTCGGCAACATCGGGGCCGAGTACGAGAATACGAGACACAATATTGGTTTTATGGTGCTCGACGCCTTTGCGAAGGAGTCGGGCGCCGTTTTTAATGTTGGGCGTCTCGCATCGGTGGCGGAGGCCAAATGCCGTGGCAGGCAGCTGGTGCTCATCAAGCCGACCACTTATATGAACCTTTCGGGCAGGGCTGTCAATTATTGGATGAAGGAGGAGAACATTCCGTTGGAGAATGTACTCGTCATCGTTGACGACCTGGCGCTGCCGTTTGGCACTATCAGGCTGAGGGGCAGAGGTTCGGAGGCTGGTCACAACGGCTTGAAAAGCATCACCGAACACCTTGGCACTCAGAATTATGCGCGCTTGCGTTTTGGCATCGGCAACGATTTTCCGCGCGGCGGGCAGGTGGATTATGTGCTCGGCAAGTGGAGCGACGACGACATAGCAACAATCGCCACCCGCACCACCGTCACCAACCAAGCCATACAATCTTTTGTGATGGAGGGCATCGAAAGGGCTATGAATAGGTTTAATAATGCATAATTCATAATTGCCATTCGGCGTGGGGGAGTCGCTACGCGAGAAATCTTACAAATCTTTACAAATCTAACAAATTACTGTTTGAAAAATTTGTACTAATTTGTATGATTTCTGTCCGATAGGACACTCCTAAACTCAAAACCACGAATCCCTCAACTTTAATCTTTAATCTCTCAACTATCAACTAAAATGCGCATCGACAAGTTTCTATTTTGTGTAAGGCTTTTTAAGACGCGGTCGCAGGCGGCGGAGGCTTGCGGCAGGGGCAGGATTTTGGTCAACGGCGTTGCTGTGAAGCCTGCGCGCGAGGTCAAGGAGGGCGACGAGGTGTCCGTAAAGGCTAATCCCGTGTTCCGCAAATACAGGATTTCGGCGTTGTTGAAGTCGAGGGTCGGTGCGGCGAAGGTGCCGTTGTACATTACGGAGACCACTTCGCAGGAAGATTTGCTCAAACTGAAACTTATGAGTGATATGGCGCGTGTTTCGTATGGCGTGCGCGACCGTGGCGCAGGTCGCCCGACGAAGAAAGACCGCCGCGAAATCGACCGTTTCTACGATGACGCCGAGGATGATTTCGACGTGGATTTCGATGATGATTATGATGACGAATTAGACGGGTTTACGCCTGATTTTGACGGGGAAGAGTAGTATTTCTTTATTATTCTCTATTCTTTATATCCCTTTCTTTATTCTCAAATCTCTATTCTCTATACTTTACACTCTATACTTTATTCTTCTTTTTCCTTTATCGCAATCTCTATTGTCGTCCCCTTGTTGAGTTCGGAGACGAGCGAGATTGTGCCGCCGAGTTTGTCGACGCGCTCGTGGATGTTGAAGAGGCCTGAGGTCTTTTTGCCTTTGATTTGCTCCAATGTGGAGGTGACGTCGAAGCCGATGCCGTTGTCGTGGTATTGGAGCGTCAATGTGTTGCCTTCGCTTGCGAGGGTGAGCGTTATCAAGGTCGCGTGCGAATATTTGAAGGCGTTGTTGAGAAGTTCGCAGACTATGCGGAAAATCTCCGCCTGAGTTTCGGGCTTGGCGGTTGCGTCAAATTTGTCGGCGTTTAGTTTGAGCGTTGTGTTTGTGTTGGTTATGTACAGTTTGTTGTACTGATGCTTTATGCTCTCGATGAGGCCGTATTTCTCGATGATTGAGGGCATAAGGTTGTTGGCGATGTTGCGGGCTTCCTCGGCGGTCTCCTTGATGATTTCGAGCATCTTGTCGAGCATCTTGTTGTATTCCTGAGTGTCTTCCACTGTGCCCGACTTGATGATGCTGATGTATGTTGCAAGGCTTGTGAGCGAGGAGCCGAGGCTGTCGTGGATGTCCTTTGTGAATCGTGCGCGCTCCTGTTCCTGTGTCTCGGCTATCGAATTTACAAGGCGTGCGTTTTCCGCCGTCTTTTGGATGCGGTTGTAGATGATTGGCGCGATGAAACTCGTGATGTTTTGGAGTTTTTGCTTTGAATTTTCGGCGTAGTCGTTTTCCCTTGACGCACAGACTATTAAGCCCACCAACTTGTCGTGGTAGATGATTGGCGAGGCTATCATACAATTGACTTCCGCCGAGGTGAAGAATAGTTTGGAGACGTTGTTTTTCTGTATGATGGTCTGGCGGCGGATGATGGCGAGCGCCACGTCGCCGATGTCGTCGATGCCGAATATGTAGTTGCTGTCGCCTTCTATCGCTCCCGAATATATCGATGGGCAGATGAGGTGCTTGGCGTGGATGTCGCTGTTGTCGTCGGTATTGTCGATGTAGCCAATCGCGCCGTAGTCCATCGAGATGTATTTGAGGATTTCTTCGAGGAGTTTTGGATATACCTCGTCGCCCTGGTCGGTGAGGAAGTATTGCGCGATGTTGTTGCGTATCGTGAGTTCGTTTTGCGATACGATGAGGCTCTGTTGGGTTATGGAGTGCTTGAAAAGTTCGTTTTTGAGCCTTTCGTTTGTTTTTTTGAGGGTGACTTGGGTTTTGACGCGGGCGAGGAGCTCGGAGATGAGGAACGGTTTTTTGATGTAATCGACCGCGCCGCACTCAAATCCCCTTAGGAGGCTCGCTTCATCTACTTTTGCGGTCAGGAAAATGATTGGGATGTCCTTGAATCCAGCGTCTTGCTTCACGCGCCTGCATACTTCGTAGCCGTCTATTTTCGGCATCATAATGTCGAGGAGGATGAGGTCTATCTTGTTGGCGTTGAGTTGTGCAAGCACCTTCTCGCCGTCTTTTTCGTTGATGACGTTGTATTCGGGGTTGCTCGACAGTATGTCCTTTATTAACAATAGGTTGGAAATGCTGTCATCGACTACGAGTATGTTCTTTTTTTCCATTTTCTTGCCGTGTTAGTTGGGTTTATAATGGAAAAGGCCAATTCTTTTGGGAATTGACCTTCTTTATCAAATTCTGTTGTTGGTTGCCCGACCAGGGTTCGAACCTGGGCTCTTCTGATCCAGAGTCAGACGTGTTGCCAATTACACCATCGGGCAGTAGCCTTTTGTTTTTGACGCTGCAAAGGTAAATATGATTTTTGAATCCACCAAATTTTTTTGCGTATTTTTTTCAAAAATATTTTCGGATTGATTTCAGTTTGTCCGTTTCCTTACGTATTGTCAATTGGTTTCCTGTCGGTCGTCGGCAGATAGTCGGATGCCTTTTGGGGCGAAATGACGCTGTGTCCGACTTCTTTTTCCAATTGTTCACGCGCACCTTTGGCGATGTTGCCTCCTGCCTGCGCTGTCATTTTGCTTTCTTCGACGCCTTGCGGATTGCGTTGACGCGAGATTTCTGTTGTTGCCGCTTCCGCCAACGTGTTGAGTGCCAATTCAATGGTGGTCATATTGTCGCGCAGGTTCTCTTTTGTCAGCCCTTTGAATGTTTTATACTGGCCTGTTGTCATTCCGCTCCAAGCTTTTGTGAGGATGTTGGTAAGTATCGCAAAATCTTTTTGTTGGGATACGCCTGAGCGTTTCCATTCGTCGGTGAGTTCGTTGCGCGTGCGGATTGACTTCATACGGTTTTCAATCCATTTGTCGCTGTACCCTTGACGACGGTAGTCCTCGACAGCCATTTGGAAGGTCAGTTCTGGGTCTATCATTTGGTCAATGCGCTGACTGCCCACTTCGGCGAGCCATTGCTTTACAGGCTCGGCTTTCTTGGACGGTATCGATTGTATCAACCGCAGAAGTTGCTCAATATCGGCGACGTCGGTTAGTCTGTTCTTGCCGTCGTTTGCGGGCAGTTTCAATTGGTGACAATTTGTCACCGTTTCATTCCCTTCGGCTTGAAGCCTCTGTTTCAGTTTGTTCCAATACTTACGTCCGTCGGCGCTGTCGGTCAGCACTTGTACGACGTCAACTATCGAGAAGTAGTATTTCTCTGCCTCGGCATCCCATACTACTCGGATTTTCTTGTTTTCAAACAACTGAATTGCAATGTTTTGTTCCATAGTTGTCTTCAATAATTATTTTTACAAATATATAAAAATAATCGTCGCATTTCAGTTTTAGTCAAAAAAATATTTTTGCCGTTAAGGAATGTATTGTTATATTTGCCGTTGCAAACAAAAATATTCAGCCATTATGAGCGCAGCGACTTTGACATTGGAACCAAGTGTTCCGTTCTCCGACATAAAGACATCAATCGAATCCCCTCGCGAACCTGAATTGAAGCCATATACGATGGACGAAATCAATCAAATGATTGACGAAAGCCTCGCGGACATCAAGGCGGGACGGGTGCTGACCTGTGAGGAGGTTGATAGAAACTTGAAAGAAAGATTTCCGTGGCTGAATGATTGATTCTCTCTAATATTGAATTTTGATTTTATAAATCCGCCGTAGAGACGATGGGTACATCGTCTAAAAATTGACAACAATTTTTCAGCCGCAAGGAGAAAGTAATTTCTTCTTTGCGGCTGATTTTTTACAATCCTTCGACCTCTTCCTTGCTCAGTCCTGTGATGCTGCAAATCTCTTTGGTGTCATAGCCCTTTTTCTTCATCCTTTGTGCGGTCTGAATGAGTGTTTTATGGGTGGATGATTCTTTGATTATAGCGGCGTTATTTTCCCACTCGTCCCAATCGGTTTCGGCAATGTAGCGGGCAACCTGGTCGCGCAAGGGGCGAAGATCTTTCCCAATAACATAGAATACAGAATCTTCGTCGATTAAATAATAATCGTGTATGAGAACGTGGCGCATCCGTGTAATGTCGTTCCACGGTGTTTCGCTGTGCAGGTTGCGGAAGGCGTTTGTGAGTTTGTATGCTGCCTCGCCGATAATTTCGATGTTTTTGACAACGCCGTAGAAACTCATACTGTCAGCGACAAGTTCCGTCTTTGACTTACCTTCGGTAAAAGAAAGAATGCGGTCTATTGCTTCGATTATGTGTTCAAGTCTTTCTCTGTCTCTAACTTGCTCTCTCATATATTAAAACTTTATCACGGTTAACACTTTCTGCGACTCGCTGTCTCAGGCATTTTTCAGAAACGAGATCCACCTGACGGTCGAGGATGTCTTCAAGTTCATTGGACATCGAGGCTATTTTTAGAAGGCTTACACGCGCATTTTCGTCATACTGCACAAGCAAATCCACGTCGCTGAGCGGAGTTTCCTCACCCCGCGCATACGACCCGAAAATCCAAGCCCTGACTATGGGCTGCGTTTTGAAATATTCCGCAACTGCGTTTTTTATAGGTTGCAACCTGTTCATAATGCTTGTTTGTTAATTATTTTGTTGCAAATATAACAAACGGTTTTTGATTCGCAAATAATTTTTTCTAAAATAAATCTCAACATTTTTCAAATCCCTCGACAGGCAGTTGATGACGCCTTCGCCCCATCGTTCTTCGATGTGCATCTCCACGACATCCCTTCCAAAATTTCATTCGCTAACGATTTTTTCCTTTGCAAATCTAATACCATTTATGTATTGAAAATGGACATTATGTATAGCCGTGGATTGCCGCCCACGGCTATAATCAAACACCGCT
>JAEEGK010030383.1_pt1 | contig 10710 bp, 5 predicted proteins | sample 8958771 | NCBI WGS metagenome assembly JAEEGK01 (sample SAMN16246547, study PRJNA631951) | gut metagenome | biome: gut microbiome; feature: rumen; material: SC-attached | host: Bos | place: Iran: Karaj | collected 2018-10 | reverse complement strand
CACCGAAGCCCAGGGCGGCATATACCCGGTTCCCCATCGGATTGGCGACTTGCAGCCGGAAATAGCGTGCGGTCGTCACGGGAATATCGACGGTCTGCTGGGGGGCGGACCCGGAAGGAATCCGGCAGACCTCTCGCCAAGAGAGGCCGTCCTCGCTGCATTCCAGGGAATTGCGGTACGTCGGTGCAGCCGCATCCCATTGACTGCGGACATCTCCACCCACGAGGGTCATTGAACGGACAGTCACAGCTTCCGGGAACGCATATTGAATCCAGGAATGCGTGCCGGAAGGATTCTTGGGAAGCCCGGCGCCATCGGCCAAATCGCCGTTGGAGAGCATTTCCACTGTGAAAGCGCCCCCACTGGAAGTCACCTCGGCGCCCAGATCGGTGAGCGATTTCTCCGCTTCCGGGACCTGGACGGCGACAACCGCCACGTCCTGATACCAGGGGTCGATTTTAGCGCCGGCGGCGAGTGTCTCTTCCGACACGGCATTCTGAAACTTGCCGATGGTCTTGAAAGGCTCCGGAAGGACTATAGACTGTGGTTTCCGAGCCTTGGGATTCCCCGTCACTTCCAAAGTCTGCCAGGTGAGCTTCTTCATCGCATTTTCCGGCTTCACCCACGGCCCGCCCGTGGAGCTCCAGCCCGGAGCCGAGGCGATGGCGAACTCCATCCCGAGGGAATCGGCATAATGGACCGCATAGCGGAAAGCATCCTTCCACCCATCCTGCATATAGGGTTTCCGCTCCACGATGGGCTGCATGCCCATCATCAGGTCTCCGCCGGCATCGAACTGCTGCACCCCGGCGATGCCGGTGGCTTTCATCCAATCCAGGTCGGCCTTGATTCCTTCCCGGGTGATGTTCCCGTCCATCCAATGCCACCAGACCCGAATCCGCGCTTCCTGCGGGGGATTCTTGAAATCTTCATATTGTTGTGCCAAGGCCGTTCCGGAAAAGAACAGCATCCCTGCTAGGGTGATAGTCCATGCAACCGCTTTATTCATAGTTCAGTCCTGTTTCCCGTAAAGATAAGCATTTTTTACTCGTACCGAGCAGTCCGTCTGCATCATGTCGGCCGATAGGCCGAAGCAGAAGTGATAGATGCCTCTGGCCGTTTCCCAGCAGGCTTTCTTCTCATTCCAGGAAGCAAGATCTTGGAGGGAAACGGGTATTTCCAGTGTTTCGCTTTCTCCGGGAGCCAGCAGGCGGGTCTTGGCAAAGCCCTTGAGTTCCCGCACGGGCTTATCCAGGCCACCGGCGGGAGCCGATACGTATAACTGCAACACTTCGCGACCCGGCCGGAATCCGGTATTCCGGACGCTTACCCGGGCCACGAAGCCGCTTGCAGAAGCCTCTACTGAGGCTTTTTCATAGTTGAAAAAGGTATACGAAAGGCCGTATCCAAAAGGATAGGCGATATCCGTCTTGGAAGTTGTAAAGTAGCGGTATCCGACATAGATCCCCTCTTCGTAGTCGGTGTAATCAATGTTGCGCACCAGTTCGCGTCCTTCCCTTGTCGCCCGGGGCGTAATCAGGCTCTTCAGGTCCTGTCCTACTTCCGACGGGAAGTTCTTGTCTGCAGGGGCGTCTCCATAATGGACGGGCCAGGAGTCGGCCAGGCGGCCGGAAGGAGCCACAGTGCCAGTGAGCGCATCGGCGATGCTCTCCCCCGCTCTCTCTCCGGGCTGTCCCACGAGGAGGATCGCGTCCACCTTGTCCCGCCAGGAAACGGTTTCAATAGGGGCCGGGACATTCAGGAGGACGATGACCGGTTTGCCGAAGGAATGGTATGCTCTTGACAGAGAATCTATCAATGTCTTTTCTGAAGGCGTCAGCTCAAACTCGGAAGCCGAACGGTCAAATGCCTCTCCGGTCCCCCGCGACAGTGTAAGGATAGCAGCCTCATTTGCTTCTGCCTGTTCCTTCAGCGACTGTCTGTTTGATACCGCGGTCTGTTTCAAACCCAGATCCACAGTCATGGCTCCCAAAGCCACTGAACTGGACATCGGCTCCGACGCTCCGGGAATAATCTCCTCTGGACGCGGATAGCGGAAAAATTGCTTATAGACAGACGGATAGGCCGATGCGATCTTCTCTTTTTCCGCCGCGATATAGTCGGTGTACTCCCGGAGGACGGAAGGGCAAACCGTGAATCCGGCTTCCCGAAGCCCCTGCACCAGCGAAACATGATACACGCCGTTATTGACGCCGTTCACACCCATGTTGGCAGGGATAAGATCGTATGAAGAAACGCCGTACAGGCCCACGGAGCCAGGTTTCAGGGGCAGCACATTCCCTTCATTCTTCAAAAGGACCATGGACTCTGCGGCAACGCGCCTCAAAAGCTCCTGATGTTCTTTGCGGTCGATGTCGTTACTGTAGTCGTAACCGGAGAAACTGGGGCATTTCACCACCAGTTCCAGGATGTTCCGGACATTCCGGTCCAGGGCGTCCATAGATAAGGCGCCCCCTTCCATCGCCGCCAAAAGGGCCTCGCGATCGGCCTCCGTACCGGGTTCGATGAGGTCGCATCCGGCCGATACGGCATTGGCTTGCCGGACCACGCCGTCCCAGTCGCTCATCACGACGCCCTGCCAGCCCCATCCGTCGCGGAGAACATCATTTAACAGCCACTCGTTCTCGCAGGCATGGATGCCATTGACATAGTTGTACGAGCCCATCACCGTCCATGGATTCCCTTCCTTCACGGCAATCTCAAAACCTTTCAAGTAGAGTTCCCGGAGGGCACGCTGGCTTACCCGACTGTCGTTTTCCTTGCGGTTGGTCTCCTGGTTATTGACGGCGAAATGCTTGAGCGAAGTGGCGATACCGTTCGATTGTGCGCCGCGGATCCATGCTGCTGCCATCTTTCCGGAAAGCAGCGGGTCCTCGGAGAAGTATTCCTGATTGCGGCCGCAGAGTATGCTCCGGTGAAGGTTCATGCCCGGTCCCAGAATCACGTCCAAGCCCCTTTCCTTCAGTTCATAGCCGATGGCTTGGCCGATGGCATGAGCCGCTTCGACGTCCCAGGAGGTGGCCAGGGTGGAGCCGGAAAGGAAGAAGGTGCAGCTGTAATCGGCTGTATCATATTCCCGGGCTTGTGCCATATTCACACCCTGCGGTCCGTCGGCAAAGTAAATGGAGGGAATCCCAAGGCGTGGAACTGCTCTTGTCCAGCCGGCCGTCCCAGGGAACTTGGCATCGGGATTACCCCATCCGGCGCCACATCCCACCACCAGATCCACTTTCTCTTCGGGGGTCAAGGCTGCTATGATTTCAGGGATGTTCTCCCGCGTCAATTTCAGGTCCTGGGCGTGCAGATTGACCTGCATCGCCACGAGAAGGAGGGCTGTCAAGAGTCTTTTCATCGCTTATTTTCTATGTTCCATTTGTTCCAGGCCCTTCGTGCGGGCGGCTTGCGCTGCCATGGCATCGACAATGGCCGCGCGGACTTCCTCTTCCGTCATTCCCATGGATTCCATCCAGTAACGGATGAGGTTCTTGGGACCTTTATAATCCGTCTCCCCTACTTCGATAGCGAGTTTCTCTCCGCCCAGGATAACCCGGTGGACAAAGCCCAGGATTTCATAGCCGTAGCTTTCGAACGGGATGCCGGAAAGAACATGGTCATATCCCTGGCCAGTGTATAGCAGATAAGGGACTTGCTGCTCCCTGAGGCTCTCGGCTATTATGGAAGCACCCGCCATACGGCTGTCCGCCTTATCCAAATCCAACCATCCATACTTGACAGTAGGGTCTGCGCTTCCGTGGAACATGGCAACCGGGCAGGGCTTGGATGCCCAGGAGAGTTCTCCCATGCCATCCACCCATACGGAACAGGCACCGCCAACAACGCCGGCATAGCGGAAACCCGCCGGTAAGTGCTTGAGAGCCAATTCGTCCCCATTACAGCGAAGATATTCGGCATTGATACTGTTGATGGCGCCGGCGCTGCCGCCGCCGATGATGATCTTGGAGGTGTCAATCTGCCAGCGTTCCGCCAGGGAAACCAGGCAGGAAGTTGCATCATAGAGGTCCTCCACGGCAAGACGGATCGCCCGGCGGATTGCGCCAGCCACCGCCGGATGGTTCCACTGTTTGTCCGCATCAATCTCGGAAATGCTGGCATCGGCCATGGCTCCGCTCTTCCGGGCTTCCAGTACACCCAGGCGGTAATCGATGGCAACGACGGCAAATCCCTCGTCCAGCATCTGCTTATACACGCCCTTGGACGGGTCGATGCTTCGGTCACCGGATTCCCAACCACCGCCGAAAGACCAGATGAATGCGGGACGGAGCGCATCCGCCGGGACATCGGCCCGGGTATAGACATCCATTTTGAGTGTATCCCGGAAAACGACGGTTTCCTTGACTATATCCTGCGCTTTCGCGTTGCAGCCCATCGCAACTAAAGCAAGAGCAAAGAGTATCCTTTTCATATTAGAAGTTCTTGATTCTCACATCCTGCCAGCGGTCATTTTTCAATAGTTCCGCGTCCTCACCGAGGAAGACCTTACCGGCTTCCTGGTCATTCTTGAGCCAGTATTCGAACCAGGCGGTCATGTACGGGTCGCCTTCTCCGCCCATCTGCTCATGGTCTTTTCCGCTCCGGCGGGCCTGCACGGCAGGGATGCCCTCGGAAATCTCGTCGAAGGTCTGGGTAAACACCTCGAAAGGAGCGATGATTTTGGAATCCCAATCTCCGGTACCGGCGAAAGTGAGGACGGGCGCCTTGAAATCGGCGAAATGGTATTCCCCCCATTTGAAATTGATGCCCAGCTGCGGCTGCGGGCAGCTGCAAAGATAGATCGCCTTGTACAAGCCGGCATTGGGATACTGTGTCGCGGCCAGTGCCACGGCGCAAGCGCCCTGGGAATAGCCCGCAATGGCTACCTTGTCCGTATTTACCTTGCCGTAGAAGAGGTTCCCGTCCTGTCCAGAGACAGCCAGGAACTCATCCAGCGTCTTGGAAACGGAGGCTCCCGTCCCGGTCTGTTTGTCCATGTTGTCGATGACGATATAGCCCCAGGAAGCAAGATGCCTGAGCATCTCCATCATGCCGTCGGCATCCGTATTGGAGGGATTGCCGACATTCACGACAGGCCACTTCGCATCGGTGGTTTCCAAAGATTCGGGGTATACGACGACGATCTTGCCGATGGTCGCGTCATCAGCAGGGAACTCGGCCACCTTGACCGCTTCGGGGCCGGAAGCCAGAAACTTGGATTCCAGGACAGCCGAAGTTTCCACATTCTTATAGAATCCCGTATCCTGGGCTTTGGAATGGCAAGACACCAGCAGGGTGATGGCCGTCAAAAGGTATAATCTTCTCATTTTCTTATTGAATATCAAATACTTTCATGTTAGGGGCGGCTACCGTGTCCGGTGCCCAGCCGGGATTCCCGGTCTTGCAGAAACGGGTCCATGCGTCCAGCATCTGCTTGCTCAGCTTGTAATCGGCCTTGGTGAAGGGACGCCAGGAACGGTCCAGGGTACCGAACATGTACCAGAGCTCGCCGGAATGGAATGCTCCGGAGTCCTTCGCAGGATCCTCATCATCGCCGGGCAGGTTGCGGGTGAACTGGTAGGAATAGGCCTTGTGAGCGCTGTACGCATTCCGGTACTGGCTGAAGCGGCGAATTCCTTCTCCGCCCAGCGCCTCCCCGTCCGCCGTCACGGAACCGATCAGGTAAGGGATGTCGGCGACAGTCCCGTCATAAACGGCCGTATCAAAATCCTTGTCCACCACTTTACCGTCCCAATGGGGAACGGTGACCAGTGCTGCGGTGGCGTCTTTCCCTTCCGTCAATGCTTTCAGGAACAGGCCCATGATCACCGGCTGAAGTTTGGCGTCGAGCTCTGCATAGGGCACGCTTCGCATGGCGTCCACGCTGGCGTATCCCGCCGCCTCGGCCAGTTCGTGGCCGTCGCTGGTCTCCTGCTTGAAGGTGAGCGGCAGGCGGTGCTTGCCGGGGCCGAGGGCCTTGCGCAGATAGGTATCCGGGAGGGAGACCTCCGCGATCGTGCCCTCCGGCACGGTCACTTCCATGAAGTCGCCGCTCCGGCTGTACGTGACGGAAATGGTGCCCGCCACCGTGGGGAACGAGATGGAGCATTCGTCAAAGACGGCAGAATCCGGCCGGACGGAGAACCGCTTCCAGCCAGGATCCAAGGGCGCGATCCCCAGCATCCGGGCCGGGATCACAGCCAGGGGGCCGCCGCTCCAGGCGTGGTTCACGCTGCCGCAGTCCCAGTCACCATCCACACCCACATTCCAGTTCTCGAAGAGCGTGTCGTGGTCGGGATGGTTCACCATGAATGCATATCTCCGGCGCTCCCGCTCCAGCGCATAATCCCCGTGTCCGATGGCAAAGAGCGCTTCCATCACGTACTTTTCCATGTACGGGCTGGCATGCTCCTGGGTCTTGAACACCTCGAAGAGTGCATCGTACTGGTCCCGGTCCACAAGGCCGGCCAGGACCGCCAGGGCATTCACCCGGTCGTCGGTCTCGCCCGTGTATTCCGGATGCCGGTAGCAGGTTCCCGTCCAGGCGACGCGGTTGATGGATTCGCACAGGGCAAGCATCTGTCCCCGGTAGCCGGAACCTTCGGACAGAAGCCCGATCGCATCGGCCATGTTGGAGACCGACTGCAGCGCGAGCACATACCACAGGTTCTGCAGGAGGCGCATGTCGCGGTTGTCCCCCCAGTCCCCCCAGTTCCAGTCGCCGTCGTGCCATTCCAACAGCCCGTCCTTGCCGATATGGTAGGTGGCCAGGTATTTCTTGACGATGGGATATGCATGGCGGACGGTCTCCAGGTCGCCGGTATTCATGTAGTAGTTCCAGATGCCGTAGCGGCCGACGGCGGCCAGCATCTGGCAAGGCAGTTCCACGCCGTAATTGCTGGGGATGGGCGAGAACAGGATGTCGTCCGGACGCTGCCAGTCGCAGAGCTCGCGGATTCCCTTGCGGATCAGGGAATAAATGGACGGAGAGTAGGTGTAGAAACTCTCCCCCAGGATGGTGACGATGTCGCCCCACCACTGTCCGCGTTCCCGGTCCGGGCAGTCGAAGAAGGAATCGCGGGAATTGACATAGATCGTCCGCAGTCCTTTCTCCCAGAATCGGTTAAAGAAGGGGTCGGAGCTGTTGAACGTGCCGTCCGGGGCGGTATCATAGCCGGTTTCCCGGTATTTCAGGGCCGTCACCCGGGCGCCGTGGTCCACCGTCAGGATGATCCGACGTCCGCTGAGCCAGCCCAGGGATTCATATTCCTGCGTACCTGCCTTGGTGACATATTCCGCACGCAGGCATTCCTCAACCACCTTGGCGTGGTCGGTCTCGATCACGATCCGGTGCCCGCCTTCGGCATCTTCCACCGACAGCACGGGGGTCATCTGCATGTTGTAAGGCAACAGGGCGACCAAGGTATCGGCATCGGCGCCGGAGCGGGTTTCAAAGGCAACCGTCCTGATTCCGAAGTCCTTCCACTGCGGGATGGGACGGGAGTGCAGGACACCCAGCGTATTCTCCAGGGTCACGGCCGGGACAAAGCCCTCCAGCGCGCCCGTCTGCCAGTTGCCCAGGTCCTTCCGGGCATCGAAGGCGATGCTGGACTCGGGCAGCCGTAAATTGGGCGCCGGCAGGTCCGTGGCCGTCCCGTAGGCGGGATGCACGCGGCACATCCACGGAGCATCCCCGAGGGCAGGGGCATCGAACCACAGCTGCGGCTGTCCGCTGCTCAGATGCGAGAATCCGCCCTTGCCGAAGTACCAGAGCAGCAGGGCCACCTGGTTCTCCCCTTTCCGGAGATAAGGGGCCAGGTCCACTTCGTCAAAATAGCTGTCCTGCGGATTGGGGCCGCGCTTGAGGCCTCCTTCGAAGACGACGAGTTCTCCGTTCACCCAGAGCCAGTACTTGCTGTCCACGGCGATCCGGGCCGGGACCGATTCCGGAACGGCGGCCAGCCGGACATCCTTCCGGAACGCGATCCACTGGTTCGGAGCGTCCGTCACACCGGGACAGCCCAGGGTACCGTCGATTTCGGAGGTCACCTCCTTCGGCGGCTCCCATAGCGGGGTAGCCTGCCTGGACGTCGATGCCGTGCGGCTACTCGATACAAGCGCCAGGCCGCCGCCGCTCTGGATGATGGCCTTGGCGATATAATCCTTGGAAAGGGGCGATGTGACCAGTTGCTTGATGCTCAAGGCTCCGGCGCTCTGGCCCATCAGGGTGATATTCTCAGGATCACCTCCGAAGGCAGCGATGTTGTCATGGGCCCATTTCAGGGCAGCCATCTGGTCCTGGATGCCATAATTGCCTCCCAGGAATCCCAGCATGCCCAGACGGTAATTGATGCTCACCAGGATGACACCGCGCTTGGCCCACTCGGTCCCGTCCATGGTGATTTCATTGCTGAATCCTGCGCTGAATCCGCCGCCGTGGATCCACAGGGCAACCGGCAGTTTTTGGGAAGCTTTGCCGACGGCCTTGGAAGGCGTCCATACGTTCAGATATAGGCAGTCCTCGCTTCTTTCCGGAAGTCCCTGCCAATAGAATTCCTTGCAGTAGAAACTGTTAGGATCCTGATCGGCCTGCATGGCGATGGGGCCGAACTGGTCGCAGACCTTTATTCCTTCCCATGGTTGTACAGGCTGAGGGGCCTGCCAGCGAAGGTCTCCCACGGGAGGCGCGGCATAGGGAATTCCCTTGAACACCGTCACTTTCCCTTCTTTCACGCCTTGGATCATTCCGCCCTCAACGCGGATGACAGGGCTAGCGGCAAAGGCCGTACAGCAGGCCCATACGGCCGCAGATATCAATGCAATCTTTTTCATATCAGAGGAATTTATAGTCTTTCAAAAAGGCGCAGAACAGATCGATCCAGGCATCTTTGGCGGTGCCATTCTTGTCGGCCCCGTATCCATGCTCGGCCATGCTGAAATCGTGGATTTCCACAGGAACATGGGCATCCCGCCATGCCTTGTACACCCACCAGGACTCCTCGGCGGCAAAGACATCATGGACAGGGGAACTCAGGAAAAGCGGCATGGCATCCTTCGGCGCATCCAGCGGCTCGTACCAGCCGCCATAGATGACACCGGCAAAGTCCGGACGCGTTTCTTCCTGATGGTTCAGCGCCTGATGCAGCGTAATCATGGCACCGGCCGAGAAGCCTACCATCCCCAGCTTTTTGATGCCGTACTCCCTGGCATGGGCACGGATATAGCGAAGAGCATTATCTGCATCTTCAAAGGCAAGCGGAGAGCAGGGCGTATGCAAGGCCTGCCAGCTGATTCGCTTTTCTTTCTCCTCGGGAAGATTGTCGACAGGGGCCAAATCTTTCAGGTAAGTGGTCTTGTACACTTGGGCCAGTTCCACCAGATTGGAAGCCTGCTTCCCGTCTTCCTTGATCATCGGATTCAGGCGGTATTTCAGGACGAAAGCCGTGATTCCCGTCTTGTTCAATTCCTTGGCGACATCGACACCCTCTCCGGCATAAGAAAGCATGCAGAAGCCTCCGCCAGGCACGACAAGTACGGCCGTCCCGTTGGGCTTTTCCGCCGGGAACACCTGCAGGGTTGGATCCTGCACATTGAAAAGAACCTTGTCCCCCAGGTTTACCTCCGACACGCGGACATCGCCGTAACCGGGAGCATTCTCTTCATAGAGCCGGATGATTTCTCCTTCCGTCAAATTTTTGCCAGTAGTGCCGCAAGCCGCAAGGAGGATGACTGCGGCAAGGATACTACTGATTCTTTTCATTTTCTTTCTGTGCGGCTAATTGTTGTAACATTTCAGGGGTAAGGCCCAGATAGTGGGACATGAACCAGACGGCGTTGTGCGGGCCTTCCAGGCTGCGCTCGGTAAAGCGGGCCTGAATCTGTTCTCCGTTGGTGGCCACGCGGTCAATCAGACCATCCAGGAGCACATTCAGGTAGCCGGTAGGAAGTCCGGCCCAGAGATGGTCACTTTCTTCCACACTATACAGGATGTAGGTAGCGCCCGCTTCTTCCAAGCCCTTCAGCATGCTTCCCGGACCGGAAAGGGTAACACCCGCTTTCTCGCATACGGTTTCTTCAAAGGGGATGATGGAATCGGCCATTCCATGAAAGAAAATCAGCGGCGCGGGTTTGTTCTTCCAGACAATGGGTTCGTCCGTCTTGTGCCAGATGGCTCCTGCACAGGGAATGACGGCTGAATAGGCAAAGCCCTTGGGAAGGTGCTTCCGGGCCAGTTCGGTGCCGTTCGCCCGCCAGTACTCGCCAGTAAGGACATTCCCGGCACCTGCGCTGCCGCCCATGGCGATGATGTTCTTCGGATCTACATTCCACTCTTTGGCGTGTTTCACGATGAAACTTGTGGCATCGTACATGTCCTCCACGGCCATTTCGATGGCGTCCATGGTTGTAGCTGCAAATTCACCTTCATCCAAACGACCGGTTTCGATAATCGTGGTCAAGGAAGTATCCTCCACGCGGCCGGATTTACGGGCCTTAAGATAACCAAGCCGATAATCAATGGAAACCACCACATAGCCCATCGCAGCAAAAGGACGGAAGAACGGGAACAGATGCCCGTCCATGTCCTTGCGGGTGCCGCCTTCCCAGCCTCCGGGGAACTGGTACATCAGCACCGGGCGCTTACCGGTGAAGGAAGGATCTCGGTAAATATCCAGCCGGAGGGTATCAGTTCCCTTGACG
>JAEEGK010030382.1_pt1 | contig 10711 bp, 5 predicted proteins | sample 8958771 | NCBI WGS metagenome assembly JAEEGK01 (sample SAMN16246547, study PRJNA631951) | gut metagenome | biome: gut microbiome; feature: rumen; material: SC-attached | host: Bos | place: Iran: Karaj | collected 2018-10 | reverse complement strand
TTCTCTTTATTGTATTTCGAGCGATGGTCTGCAAGTCGATGTAAACCTCACTGCGTACCTCACCCATAATGACCACCTGACCTGTAGTGACAAACGATTCGCAAGCCACACGGGCATGCTCGTCGTAAGCCAAAAACTGGTCCAGAATGGCATCACTTATCTGATCGGCCACCTTATCGGGATGGCCCTCTGAAACTGATTCTGATGAAAATAAATATGACATAACTATTGAATTTTGGGTGCAAAGGTACAAATAAACGGCGAATTATACAAATTCGCCGTTTAAAATATCACTATGTGATGTGTTTTACTTTGCTTCAGGAGTCATGATAACCTCGATGCTGTTACCACTCTTCAGCAACTGATTGAGGAAGTCGCGAACAGAGTCAACGGTCAGAGCCTCAACAGTCTTCTTGTAATCGGTATGGAAGTCAAGACCATACTCCTTGAAGACATTGATGGTGTTGATCCAATAGTTGTTCTTCTTGGCATCAATATCAGCCTGCTTCAGCATATAGTCCTTTACCTTCTGCAACTGATCGGCATCAACCTTCTTAGCCATGTTCTCGATACCCTCGTGAATCAGGCGAACAGCCAACTCAGCCTTGTCAGGATTCATAGGACAGTAAGCCTGCAGCATAGCCTTAGGTTGCTTAGAACCTGTTGAGAAGTAGCCTGCAGCACCACAAGAGTAAGCAGCGCTCTCATCCTCACGAATGGTCTTCAGATAAATCATAGAGAGAATCTGACCTACAGCGTCAATCTTCACATTGTTCTCCAAGGTGTAAGGCATGTCTGCATACCACATCTCACGAGCGGTTGCCTTTGGTGATTCAGTCTTTACCTTGAACTGATTAACAACCTTACCCTTAGCAAAGGTCATTACCTCCTTGAAGTCTTCAGCCTTCTTCTTGGTAGCAGGCAGCGAAGCGATGTACTGCTCGATGAGAGGACGGATGGTCTGCTCGTCGAAGTTACCAGCAATTACGAAGGTGAACTGGCCAGCATTCTGGAAGCGCTCCTTGGCGATGGCGAGGATGCGGTCGTAGTCGATGTCCTTCAGATCCTTCACATCAATGTTGTTGAAGCGAGGATTATGTCCATAAGTAGTAGCAGCCACTGAGTCAGAGAATACTGCATCAGGTGACAGCGACTTGTTCTTCAGGGCCATATCGAGCTGAGTCATCAGGTTCTGGAACTGCTTGTCGTCCTTCTTCACATTGGTGAAGTAGAGGTAAGACATTTGGAACATGGTCTCGATGTCCTTAGGAGTAGAATGAGCTGTCAGGTACTGACGGGTGTTGGCCAGTGACAGGTCGGCATTCACTTCCTTACCAGCAAGAGCCTTCTGAAGCTCTGTGCTTGAGAAGTTGCCCAGTCCGCTCAGTCCGATGGCAGAATCGAACACCTTCAGGTTAGTGTAGTCAGCCTCGCCATAGAGTGACTTACCACCCATCGAGAAGGCCTGCATCTGAACCTCGTCGTCCTTGAAGTCAGTCTTCTTCAGGATAACGGTAGCACCATTAGAAAGCTTCAGCTCCTTGTAACCCAAGACAGTATTCTCAGTCTCTTTCTTAATCTTACCCTTCTTAATCTTAGTAGCATCGAGCAGAGGCTCATCCTTTACATTATCTACATATGCCTCCAGCTTCTCTGCACGAGCAGCAGCAATGGCAGCAGCCATATCCTTCTCAGTAGGATAAACCTTGCCTTCCTTCTCCTGAGCCAGAATCAATACAACGAGGTTGCTATCAGTAGCAGAAATCAGCTCTGGCAACATCTGGTTGATAGCCTGTACAGGAATGTTAGGAGCAATCTGCTGCATGGTCTGATAGAGCACATCCAATGGTGGGATAGGCTCGTTAGTCAGATAGTGGTCGCGGTATGCATTGCCAAACTCATCGTTCTTGCGCTTGTCGCGATTGGTGAAACGCTTCTCCAATCCACTCAGATAGTCTGCTCTTGCACGATCATACTCTGAAGCGGTAAAGCCAAATTCACGAGCACGCTTAGCCTCACGATATAGCACCTGCAGGGTCTCCATATCCTTTCCCTCCTTGGGAACACCAATCAGCTCGAAGCAGTCCTTGGTCTTAGAGAGCAGATACTGGCTGTCGTCAGCAAAAGCCTGGAAGAAGGGGCATGCAGCATCCTGTGTCAACTCAGTCATACGTTGGTTAATCATCTGTGAGATTACATTGACAGCATAGTCCTGAATGAGGTAAGCCATGCTTGACTTCTCTTCTTGAGGAGTAGCGTCGTGCTTCATCATCACGATAACCTGACTCATCTGCATCTCCTTATCCTTCTCATAGACATAGATAGCCTCCTTGTTGTCAGGAACAGCCTCAGCCACTACCTTAGGAGCATTAGCAGGTACCTTGATACCAGCAAAAAGCTCCTTAATCTTAGCCTCCATCTTGTCGACATCAACATCACCTACTACGATGATGGCCTGATTGTCTGGACGATACCACTTCTGATAGTAAGCACGAAGGGTCTTGGGCTTGAAGCTGTCAATAACGCTCATCAGACCGATGGGCAGGCGCTCGCCATACTTAGAACCAGGATAAACCTTAGGCAGGGCGCGCTGAATCATACGCTGTGAAGGACCCTCGCCCAAACGCCACTCATTGTGAACAACGTCGCGCTCCTTGTCAATCTCGTCAGCCTCCAATGACAGACCATTTGACCAGTCTTTCAGAATCAGCAGACAAGAGTCGAGGGCTGTAGCACGCTTGGTAGGAACGTTGCAGACACGATAAACAGTCTGGTCGATAGAAGTATAGGCATTCAGGTCGCTACCAAACTCAACGCCCAGTGAACGGCAGAATTCGATAATGCCATTGCCCTTGAAATGCTCAGAACCATTGAAGGCCATGTGCTCCAGGAAGTGGGCCAAGCCACGCTGTGACTCTTCTTCGTTAATAGAGCCTACACGCTGGGCGATGTAGAAGTTGGCTACATGTTCAGGATACTCATTGTGACGAATGTAATACGTCAGTCCGTTGTCGAGCTTACCAATACGTACGGCTGGGTCAACGGGGATGGGTGGCATCTGCATCTGCTGAGCCACCATAGCTGTTGTACTGAACAACATCAGCGCAGCTACAAAAAGTTTTTTCAGTTTCATCATTAAACTTATAGTTAGTTGGATAATTAATTTTATTCGCACATTTGACGCACAAAGTTACGTAAAAACTACACTCAACGTGTCAAAATGTGCATTTAATTAATGTTTTTTATACAATAAAGCCCTTTTTAAATACTTTCGGAGTATTCAAAAATACTTCCGGAGTATTTTGAAATAGTCCGAAAGAAAAGAAAATTAGTCCGAAAGTATTCAAGAGACAAAAAAGGTGCCCAAGCCAAAGCCTGAGCACCTTTTTATATAATATGTAAGTATCCTATTAATTGGTCTTACCGTTCAGAGAGTAGAGGTAACTCTTGTTTGCTGCAGTCTCTGGAACCAAAACATTTCCATTTTTGGTATCTTTGTAGAGCGTCAGTTTACCACAAATAACAACCTCATCGCCAACAGCAGGCTTTTTCCAAGAATCATCAGAGTACTTTACGTTACCCAGATAAAGGGTACGGAACACATAGAACTTCTCACTTGCCTCTGCACCATCAACACTGATGTAGAAAGAAGCATTGCCATACTGTGTACCAAACTCACCATTGGAAGCGTAACTAACAATCTTACCTTTGACATAGTAGTCATCTTCGCTAGTTTTACCCTCACCAAGAGTCATACAGAACGCATTAGCCTCAGCTGGAGTGAATGGCTTAGCCAAAGAACCAGGAGCATCTGTACCGCCTTCAGAAGTCTTACCATTCAGCGATACCAACCAGTTCTTCTTGCTAGCGAACTCTGGAGTTGTACCCTTGAAGTCAATGACCTTACCACATACAACAACTTCATCACCTACCTTTATCTGAGTCTGACCTTCTTCCCAAGGCTTGTTGTCGAAGAAGTAACTTCCATAAACTGTGAACACATCTTCTTCCTTACCATCAGCTGAGATGTTATAGGTGGCAGTTCCATACTGTGCACTATAGGTATACTTAACACTTGAAATCTTACCCTTTACATAGACATCAACAGGAGACTCGACATCAGCACCAAGGCTTTTCACATATTGGATAGCAGCAGGAACATTGAATGGATCTGCCTTTGTTCCCGTTCCTGTTGGTGGATTAGAAATACCCTCCTGCTTAACTGTAAACTTCACAGAAGATGAAGATTCTGAATTACTAGAGCTGAATTCAATTTGTGCCTCACGACTATCTGCTACGTTCGGATTAGCATAGAATGTGAAGATTGTTGTATCAGCAGGAGACGGATCATAGATACTCTTGACACCAGCAACAAACTTAGAGGATGTCATACGGAGCCATGACTGAACCTCTGCAGGAATTGAGAGGTTAACGCCATTACCTTTAAAGGCTGCCTTAACAGAGAACTCTCCTCCTTCCTTGGGAATTGTCAATTCGTTTTCTGATAGCGATACAAGAGACTTCTTCACATTCAAAATGGTAACATCGGCGAATTGCATAACTTCCTTATATACAGTTGTTCCACCTTCTACGGTCACTTCGTCACCTAAATCAATGCCCCAACTCTTGAGAGGATAATTCTTGAGTTTACCATCCTTATCTGCCGCACCATAAACCAAAATAGTTCCTGTTGCATCAGTAATATAGAAGTTTCCATATTGCTCATAATTACCATACCAACCGGTAACAACACCTGTCACACGATAACTCTTACCAGGAACACCTGCCAGCACTTCAGCTACAGTAGCATCGGATGCTTCCAATGATCCTTGACGTACCTTGATAAATTGTTTTTTGCTACCAACACTGAGTCGCAAATCGGTCTCACGTCCGCCACTAACAGCATCGGCATGGAATGTCAAAGTTGTCTCACCAGCAGAACCAGCCAATTTGTCAACGGATAGCCATGACAACTCACCTTCTGTCTTTTCCTTATTCAGTTTAACAGGTAGGGGATAGTACAATTTCTTCTTAACCCCATCTATGGTAACCTCCACAGAGAATATATCATCAAACTTCCAGTCTGCATCAGCATTCAACTTCACAACAGCATCACCACCGTCAGCAGGAATCACCACAAAGGTCTCGTCCTCCGACAGGTTTCCATATGTATTCATATGAGAGCTCTCATCAGCACAACCAGCAAACAGGATTGCCGATAAAAAGGAGCCTATAATATATCTTAGTTTCATAAGTCTATTCCTTAAATATTAATTAAAAATGTATCTGATTCCAACAGAAGCATACCAACACTGACCAGGGGCATGATTATAAACCCATGTTTGAGTATTGCCATTTACAGCCTTTGGTGTTGAGAATACAGGATAACCCTGAGAATCAGTATGGTCATACTTAAGAATACGTCCTTCGTTAAGTGAAGTATTCATGTACTTAGATACGCCCCAGCTAGAGTTAAAGAAATTGAGTACATTCTTCATATCAAAACTCAACTGAATCTTATGATTTGTACTACCAATCTTAAACTTGAAATCATGCTTATATGCAAAATCAATACGATGTACCCATGGGTTATAGACACTATAAGCCTCAGCATACTCACCCTGATGGTTTTTCAGATAGTCGTCGTTATGAACATAGTCCATGAAGCGCTGAGCATCATCCTGTGACACAAAGCGGAACTCACCATTTGCCACGTCCTGATCTGTCGGGATATAAAGAGCGTCGTAGCTATAACCATCACCGTTCATATCGTTGGCCAGCATATAAGAGTAGTTGTAACCACCACGCCAAGTCTCATAGATCAAGCTATAGTGGTTGCCACTCTTATCGTGAATCGTGGCATTTGCAACAATACGGTCAGGTGTCACGTACTGAGAATTATGGAGCTTGATATTGTTCGGTCCCTCGTACGTAGGAACATAGGTAAATGCTGACTCGGCAGCAGAACCTGGCATACCTGTGATTTCCTTATTCACTGTATGTGTATAAGCTGCCATCAAACTCATCCATTCAAACGGCTGGGCATTAATCGTAACATTGCCAATCCATCCATATCCCTTGCTGGTGTTCTCAAGCACAAAGGCCTTTGTACCAGAACGGAAATCTGTAGGATAGATAGGACGATTGTCGGCACCTTTCCAATGAGCAAAACCCTCAACAGGAAGAATACTCCAATCAGAGATACAACGGTCATTGAGCATCTTATTAAAGATTCCTTCTACGGTGATACTAAAGGGGAAGTTGACTGGCAGTTGGTAATCAACAGCAATGGAGGTTTTCCATACCTGCGGCATCTTGAAATCCTGATCAACAGCCGAAATGCTGCTAGGTTTAGTACCATCCTCAGGTCTAACGGTAGTTGGATAGCCCATAGCAAAGAGTTTGTCCTTCAACTGAGCGATATTGGTTGTCATACCACCATTTGCCTTATTAAATTGCGAAAGGATGTCGCTCACACTGGCATAATTGGCTTTCACAGTCTCGGGCAAATCCTTATACTTGGTAGAAGGGCCTATCTGTGCCTGATACTGCACCATACCACTATTAGTTGGCATATTGGTAAAGAACACAAGAGGCAGACGACCTGAGAAAAGGCCAGAACCTCCACGAATCTTTAAAGTCTTGTTGCCAAACACATCGTAAGTAAAGCCAATACGCGGAGAGAGGGTAATCGTAGATGACGGCCATTTGCCAGTATCGATATGACGACCATTATAGTCAAGATCATATATAGCTTTGTTGGTCATTAGGTCGCCATTGTTGTAGAATAGCCCATCAACACGAAGGCCATAGGTCAACTTGAACTTATCATTAACATTCCAATCATCCTGGAGATATGCACCTAACTTATTACTCTGTACACGAGCTGCAGGCTTTGCCTCACCATCATAACCATAAGTCAAACATACCACTTCAGGAGTTGCCTGATTCAGGAAATCTTCCAAGCTCTTATAACGATAATAACCAGTACCATTACGCATATATTGGTTATCGGCCATTTGATGCTCATAGTTGATACCTCCCATGATCTTATGTTTACCCAGATAATAGGTCACATCGTCTTTTACGTTCCATACCGTATTATGAACGGCATTGTTCCAGGTAAACAACTCATAACCTAAAGCCATATAGTTGGCATTGTTGTCTGAGCCATCGAGAATATCGATAAATGGGAATTCTGAGGAGTTTGTACCACGAATATCATCCAACTTAGAGAAGGTTGCCAGGAACTGGTTGGAAAGGTTATCCGTCAGACGGCTGTTCAAGTCGAGAGAGACTGAATGCACGATGTTATCCATCGAATACATAGAGTTGGCAAACGACATAGAGTACTGCGAGGTACGACTGTATGCCGAACGGGTACCGCCATCCATAGAACTGGCATTAGGACCATTCCATACTGTATTTTTAGTATAATTATAACGCAAAGCCAGATGATGTTTGTCGGTTATATTCCAGTCAATACGTGCCAAAGCCTTGTAATTTTCCTGATCAGCAGGAAAACTCTCATAAGAGCCAGTATCATAGCCAAACTGACTAGCAGCAAACTGCTTCACCGTCTCCAGGTCAGAAAGTGTAGTACGTGAAATATAATTGGTAGCGTCATACATACCGTCTGAAGAACCACGCCAACGCACTGCCACCGTCGGCGTCTTAATCATTTCACCGCTAACGAAGAAGAACAACTTGTCCTTGATAATCGGTCCACCAAGAGTAAGACCCCATGTTGTACTCTGGTCTTTCTCGCGGGCACCGTTAATAGCCTGACGCTTCACAGCATCGCCACGCATATTCTCATTACGATGGTACATATAGGCACTTCCCTTAAAAGTATTTGTACCCGACTTTGTGATAGCGTTCACACCACCACCGATGAAGTTGGTCTGACGGACATCAAACGGAGAAATAACAACCTGCAACTCCTCGATAGCATCGATAGAAACAGGATTTCCACCACCAGGCAAGTTGGATGACAGACCAAAGTTGTTGTTGAAGTTGGCACCATCAATGGTGAAGTTAGCCGTACGTCCATCCGTACCCGCAAAGCTCATGCCATTACCTCCATAAGGAGACAAACGGGTGATGTCGGTAATCGAACGGCTTACCGTCGGCAAGTTGGAAATTTGCGCACTGGTAATGTTGGTAGCAGCACCTGTCTTCTCGGCAGCAAACTTCGAAGCCTTACCGCTAATCACCACCTCTGCCAGTTCGTTGGCATCCTCAGAGAGCCATACGGAGAGATTGTAGGTCTCAGCCAGCTGGAGCGTGATCCCTTTGATGGTCTTCGGCTGGAAGCCGATGTAAGAGACAGTCACCTCATACGGGCCACCGGTACGCATACCGTTGATAGAAAAACGGCCAGTGGTGTTTGTCACGGCAGTGTAACGCGTTCCAGAAGGCTCGTGCACAGCTACGACAGTAGCGCCGATGACTTCCTCGCCGTTCTCATTGTCGAGCGTCACCTTTCCTGCCATACTTGATGTTGTGATTTGGGCCATAGCTGTCAACGAGAGCGTTAACAACATAGCAACCAGAAAAAACAATCTTTTCTGCATAGTTTGAATTATTGTTAATTAATAAATGATATTTACGGATGCAAAGATAAGAATAATAATCGACTTAATATTATAAAAAGACAACTATTTTTATTAAAAAAATAAAAACTTGAGCCATTTAGGTTTGGGGCTCTTCTTCATCCTCATATTCGAAATCCTCGAGGTCTTCTATATCATCAATATCGACATATTCAATGTCCTCATCTTCACCCTCTTCGGCCATCTCCTCAGCAAAGCGGGTCATGTCCTTGTCACGATGTACGAGACTATCCTCTGCCGTCAAAGCAACAAGCTTGTTACTCTCGGCATTGAGTTCATTCCAGAGCACATCCTTCAGCTCTTCGAGACCGAAGCCTGTAACGGCAGAGATAAAGACAACAGGCAGGTCATCAGGCAAGGTATCCTTCAACATTTCTATGAGTTCTTCATCGAGGAGATCGCATTTCGTCACAGCCAAGACACGATGTTTATCGAGCATCTCAGGGTTAAACTGCTTCAACTCATTGAGCAGGATCTCATATTCACGCTTGATGTCATCGGTATCACCAGGCACCATGAAGAGCAACAGCGAGTTACGCTCAATATGTCGCAGAAAGCGCAAACCGAGGCCCTTTCCCTCTGCGGCACCTTCGATGATACCAGGGATATCAGCCATTACAAACGACTTATTGTCGCGATAACCCACAATACCCAAAGAGGGCTCCATCGTCGTAAAGGGATAGTTAGCAATTTTCGGCCGGGCATTGCTCAAGGAAGATACCAACGTTGACTTGCCTGCATTTGGGAAACCGACGAGACCCACATCAGCCAGGAGTTTCAGTTCGAGGATGATGGTCATCTCCTGCATAGGTTCCCCAGGCTGGGCATAGCGGGGCGCCTGATTCGTTGCTGTGCGGAACTGGAAATTACCCAGTCCACCACGCCCACCTTTCAGCAACAGCACCTCTTGTCCGTCGTAAGTCACATCGCAGACATATTTGCCCGTCTCGGCATTGTAGACCACCGTTCCACAAGGCACATCAATATAGATATCCTTACCGTCGGTACCATGACACTTGTCCTTACCGCCATTACCACCATGCTCAGCGAAAATATGACGCTCATATTTCAGATGGAGTAAAGTCCAATAATTATGGTTGCCACGCAGATAGACACTTCCTCCCTTACCGCCATCGCCACCATCGGGACCGCCGTTAGGATTGTACTTCACATGTTTCAGGTGCATAGAGCCCTTACCGCCCTTCCCAGAGCGGCACATGATCTTTACATAGTCTACGAAATTACTCTCCATATTCTAGGATTACCAGATGCTCCAGATAATCTAGACTGTCTAGACATTATCAATGACGGCACAAATATCAGCGAAGATACGGTCGAGCTCACCCAGACCATCAATATGATAATGTATTCCTTCCTTCTCATACCACTCGATGAGGGGCTGTGTCTGGGAGTGATACACCACGAGACGCTTCTTGATAGTCTCCTCATTGTCATCAGCACGGCCACTCTGCTGTCCACGCAGGATGAGGCGCTTCATCAACTCATCCTCAGGCACGTCGAGTTCAATCATAGCAGCCACACTGTCACCACGCTCACTGAGCATCTGTTTCAGGGCTTCTGCCTGCGGAATAGTACGGGGGAAACCATCGAAGATCACACCTTTGTGCTCACGTCCGAAAGAATCGTAGACAGAGGCCAGGATGCTTACCATCAGATCGTCGGGAATCAGTTGACCATTGTCAATGAAACCTTTGGCTGTCTTGCCTAACTCCGAACCTTTCTTGATTTCACTGCGAAGTACATCACCTGTAGAAATATGGTTCAAACCGTACTTCTCAATCATTTTATCACTCTGTGTGCCCTTGCCTGAGCCTGGTGCACCGAAAATTACAATATTCTTCATTATCCTGAATGTGTTGATAGTTTTATTCTACTATTGTATAAACATCTTTCAGTTGACGGCCTGCCTGATCATAATCCAAACCATATCCCACGATAAAATCGTCAGGAATGCTGAAAGCTGTATAATCGATGTCTAACGGTTCCTCCAATTTCGTAGGTTTGACAAACAAGGTACAGATATGCAACGATGCAGGACGACGGGTGCCCAATGACTCCATCATCTGCTTCATGGT
>JAEEGK010030378.1_pt1 | contig 10712 bp, 9 predicted proteins | sample 8958771 | NCBI WGS metagenome assembly JAEEGK01 (sample SAMN16246547, study PRJNA631951) | gut metagenome | biome: gut microbiome; feature: rumen; material: SC-attached | host: Bos | place: Iran: Karaj | collected 2018-10 | reverse complement strand
TATTATGTATACCATCATTCCATTCAGGTTTAAATCTCGGATCGTTACTTGTAAATCCCGTACCTTTACAATAGTTACATACTCCGTTTGATGCCCTATGGCTAACGCATTCCCCGTTCATGCATTCTTCATATCCCTTATCTTCACATGCCGGACATCCTCCCCATCCTGCTCCATGGCATTTTATACATTCGAGTTTTCCTGTCCCATTGCAATGTCCGCATGTCCCCGGTTCGGCGTCAGGCGGTATCTCACCTTCTCCGTTGCGTATATAGGTGTCCCCATGACAGCTCGGACATATATCATATCCTGCTCCGTCACAATATGTACATGCCCATCCGCCTTTTCCGGCACACAGATTACAAAATACTTCTCCCCGGTCATTACATCTGTCGCAATGGAACCTACCTGTTCCGTTACAATGGTAACATACCTCAAAGTCATAATCAGCTCTTGCCTGTTTTTCAGGTATCATCGCGATACATATCAGCAATGCAGATACAGCTGTTATTATCAATCCTTTTTTCATACGCACCTCTTCCCGGCGGATAGCCCTTTTGTTAATAACCCTATACTGTTATATCGACATTTTGAGTATATTTTTTTATATTTTCCATAAAAATATCCCTGCAATATTCTCTATTGACTTTTTCCCATAGATTCCCTATACTATTTCTCAAATTCATATGTAATTCTTGGATTTTGCAGACTTAGACAACTTATAAACTTATACATGTTAAGGAGTGTGATATTTTGGATTCCGGTGACGCGGCGCGATTGATAATATTATTTGTTCTTTTATTGCTATCCGCATTTTTCTCATCTGCTGAAACTGCATTTACATCATTAAATAAGCTGAGGATCAAGTCCATGGCTGAAGAAGGCTCTAAGAGGGCCGGGCTTGTTCTGTCCTTACTCGATAAAAACACTAAGTTCTTAAGCACTATCCTTATCGGCAACAATATAGTAAATATCGCCGCTTCTGCATTAACGACAGTTTTTGCCCAGAAGCTTTTCGGCAATACCGCCATTGGTATCGCGACAGGAATACTAACCTTACTGGTACTTATATTCGGTGAGATCACCCCTAAGACCATGGCATCCATACACGCCGAGAAGATGGCCTTTATCTATGCTCCCTTTATCAACCTGCTTATGATCCTGTTCACTCCCCTGACATTCCTGGTATCAGGCCTGGCTAAGGGTGTAATGTTCATATTACGTATAGACCCGAACAAATCCGGTGCACATATGACAGAGAATGAACTTCTTACCATAGTTGAAGCAAGCGCCCAGGAAGGTGTCATAGAACATGACGAGCATGAAATGATCAATAACGTGGTGGATTTCGGTGATACTGTGGCAAAAGATGTCATGGTACCTGCCATCAACATGACCTGTGTCGAAGATACCGTCACATATGACGAACTGATCAGTATCTTCCGAAAAGACCAGTACTCACGTATGCCCGTATATCATGAATCCCACGATAACATTATCGGTATCATCTGGGCCAAGGACCTGTTGGTAAAATATAATCCGAAAAGGCCGTTCAAGGTTACCGAGTACATGCGCGAGCCTTTCTTTACGTTTGAAACCAAGAAAACCTCAGAGCTAATGAGTGAGCTTAAGGATAAATACAAGTCCATGGCTATAGTGCTCGATGAATACGGAATAACCGCCGGACTTCTCACCATAGAGGACCTGATAGAGGAAATAGTCGGCGAGATAAGGGACGAAACCGATACCGATGAAGTAGACAGCGTAAGGCGTATCAATGTGACCACATTTGAAGCGCAGGGAGCCGCCAGTCTCGACGATGTAAACAAAGCCTGCGGCTTGGATCTTAAATCCGATGATTATGACTCCATAGCAGGTCACGTTATTAATCTGCTCAACCACTTACCCGCAAAAGGCGAATCAATTGAATGGGATAATGTACGATATACCGTTGCGGCAACCGCCAAAAACCGTGTTACCAAGGTTAAGATAGAGCTGCTGCCGATAAATAAAGGTACCGAAGAATAAAATTTAAGACTGTATAAGCCAACCGGTTTATACAGTCTTTTTATACTCCGTATTTGACCTTAATACGTTCAAGCTTGTCCCCGAACGGTTTTGCCAGAAAGAATAAGAAGATGAAATTTGATACCGCATACAGTATTGTGTGCGGTATTGCTGCTGTTATGGAGGCAATATACAGCTCCATATCAAAACCTGCACTGTACCAGAGTACTGTCCAGACATCCATTATAAGTGAAAATGCTATTCCGGACAATACTCCGTATGCAAGCAGTAATGCTCTGTTTCTTTTTAGTGATTCCGCTATCAGACCCGCCACATAACCGATGAGTCCCCATGCAAGCATCTGAAATGCCGTCCAGGGGCCCTGACCGAAGTAAAAGTTTGAAAGCAGGGCCGAAAGCGATCCGACTAAGAATCCTGCCTCACCGCCCAGATACATGGCAGTTATGACAGTAAGTGCAGTGATCGGCTTAAAGAAAGGTATAAAACGCCCAAGTACGCTTATGGCAGTCATGACCGCTACAAGTACCATTCTCCTGGTACCGGTCACTTTTCTTTCAAAGCCTGTGATAAAAAGAACCAATGAAAAGAAAGCCACCACCAGCGATACGAATATATGCTTCTGTTCCGAGAAAAGAACAGAACCGCATACTGCCACCGCCGGGATAAGCACAAGGGGTATGATAATTCCCAATATTCTCTTTAGTTTTTGATTCTTTATTACTATCATCCTATATCCCTGTTTTTTTACACCTCATCAGTCAGCTTCCCTTCAAGGGGAAGCCTTAACAAGATATAACATCTATAATTAATTCAAATATTTTAAGGCTCACAGAAGAATCCGGCATACTCAAATCTGTACATCATAACCTTGTTACCGAATAAATCCATCTCTCTGCCTTCAGCCTTACCTGCACGTACCTGTTCGGCACCCTCGATAAGCTTCGGGATGATATCAGGCTTAACAGGACATCTGTCATGTGAAGGATAGATAAGGTCAAATCTGTCACTCATCTTCTCCAGTTTCTTCAGACTCTCAATAAATGTATCCATATTTCTGTGTTTACCGAACATGAATATAATACCCGACTGAACTGTATCACCGGAGTAAAGCACTCTGTTATTGATATCAAGAAGTGCTATGCTTCCGGGGGTATGTCCGGGTATATCTATAACCTCAAGCGGACGGTTTCCGAGATCGATTATATCTCCTTCCTTTACCGGGATAATGCTGCCTTTTCCGCCGTTCTCCCTGTATACAGGCTGCTCAGCGGGGCTCATATACATCTTTTCAAAAGCACCGTTTCCCGCAATATGGTCACGGTCGGCATGAGTGTTCACTATCTCCAACGGTTTATTGGTAACCTTTCTGGCTCCTTCTATCGCATTGGGATTATTCATGCTGCTGTCGATCATTATCGCCTTATCAGTACCTTCAAGCACGAAAAAACGCACCCTGTCGTCATCGATCCTGTAAGTGTCCTCACTTAACTGCATAATGTCCATCATAGCTTTTGTCCTCCTTATTTTAATGCTCCCAATATTTCCTCAACAGTAACCGGTCCGTCACATATGCCGCGACTCATGCGGCATACCGACGTTGTATAAAAGTTATTGCTCTTAAAAAAGCTGTGCACATCACCCTCTGAAGCTATACTTCCTTTGAAAAACAATACACATCTGTCTGCACACATGGCAGCGAACTCTACATCGTGGGTGACAGTAACAACAGTGATGCCTGAAGCCTTAAGCTCTTTTAGTATTCCGGCCAGATTCTTTTTTCTATAAGCATCAAGTCCCTTAGTCGGCTCATCTAAAAGCAAAAGCTTTGGTTCTGTAGCAAGTACCAATGCCAATGCCACAAGCTGCTGCTCCCCTCCGGAAAGATCATACGGATGCCGGTCTAAAAGCATGCTTATATCAAATGGAAAATCCCCGAGTCTTTCTAAAGCCTTTCTGCTCTCAAGTTCTTCTTTTACGGTATTGTGCAGGAACAATGTCTGTACATCCTGCGGCAGCATCGAAAGGCACTTGTTATACAGACTCTGGTTTTTATATTCTTTAAGCCTCTTTCCGAATACCTTTATACAGCCTTCATATGGCTTAATAAGTCCTGCGGCGGCATTAATCGCCGTGGTCTTTCCCGATCCGTTCCCGCCGAGTATACAGAATATCTCACCGGAATTAACCTTAAAACTAAGCTCTTTTAACGCATCGGGAAGTTCCCTTGCATATCTGAAACTCACTTCCTTAAACTCAAGTGCAGCAGTACTTTCAACCTGTCTGCTCTTTACTGTCTCTTTATTGTCCGGTGATTCTCTATTAATACTATTTTCAGATGTACCCTGCAGTTCTTTCTTACTGTTCTTTGCAATATACCCGGATAAAAACTCCCTGCCGTCTCTAATGGTTACAGGTATCTTCTCCGTATCGGCTGCAGCATTCCCCTTCAGTCCTTTAATACCTGCAAGACCATTATATAACCTGTATGCAGATGGCAGTGCATCAAATATCTCATTCTCCGGAGTTATCCTGCCAAGCACTTCCTGCCAAGCTCCGTCTATGGTAAGTCGTCCCTCTTCCATCACCAGAATACGGTCACATACCGGTATCAGCTCTTCCAGCCTGTGTTCTGCTATGATGATAGTCAATGCAAAATCGTTGTTAAGCTTCTTTAAAGTCGTAAGAAACTCGGATGCAGCTATCGGATCAAGCTGTGCTGTAGGTTCGTCCAGGATAAGTATATCCGGATTCATCACCATTACCGATGCAAGGTTAAGTATCTGCAGCTGACCTCCCGAGAGCTCGTCCACTCTTTTTTCATACCAGTCTTCTATACCGAAATACGAGGCCATCTCCGCTATCCTGGCTCCCATTTCACTTGTCGGCAGTCCCATGTTCTCAAGCCCGAATGCAAGCTCATGCCATACCTTATCTGTCACTGCCTGCTCCTTAGGATTCTGGCATACATAACCTATACGCGATGCCTTTATCTTCTTGTCTTCTATATCACGGTCTATTTCTTCATTATGGAATCTTACATGTCCCTGTTTTTCACCAAGGGGTGATATTTCCGGTTTAATAAGCTTTAAAAGTGTGGATTTCCCGCTGCCCGTCGGACCGCACAGCACGACAAAATCGCCTTCATTTACATGAAAGCTCACTCCGTCTACCACATACTTTTCGGTCTTCGGATATTTAAATTTCAGATTTTCGACATTAAGTATTTCCATCTGAAGTTCTCCAACAATTTCAAAATGACAGGTATACACATAAGTACCGCATAAGATATATATCCGCACACAGCTGTTCCGTCAGCTTCAGCCACTGTAAAGAGCGGATAAAAAACGGTATCGAATGAACCGCTGATTATCGCGGTGATAACAGGTGCCAGTAAAGCTAACGATACCACTATCAGGATTAAATCCCGCCTCTTAAATGAAAACCTGGAATACACCGATCTTTTTCCCTCACCGTATCCGCGGGCTGCCATACTGTCCGCCGTGATAATGCCGTTCTCAAGTCCCCAGGATACAGTAGCCGAGAATACATTCAATCCGCCGTGTATCCTGTCTATGGCATTGTCATCCTTGTTCATCCCGATAGCGGTCTGTGCGTCCGCAGTGATCTTCCGCTGTCTGCGCAGCATCGGTATGAATTTAAGTCCCATTGACATGATAAGTGCAGTCTTGGGAGATGTTTTTCCGAATATGTACAACAGTCTGTCACTTGTCATTATCTCCGAGAACACCCTGAACAGATACAGGACTCCTACTACCATAACTGCAGAATTAAGTCCGAATATAAATGCTTCCTTTGTGATCGGGTTATCATTTATGATAAAGAGTACCGTCGCTCCGTTATGTGAAAACAGAGGCCTGACAGTGGCTAAGATCAGTCCGATCAAAAAGTACCATATGTGAGTCCTGAGCTTTCCCTTAGCCGGAATCATCAGAAATTGTATAAAACCTCCGATAAAGGATATGATATGCAGGACAGGGTTCATGGTGAACATGGACACGATGACCGCAGCCATATAATAGATAAATACCGTCACCGGATTATATTCTTTTATATCCCGCATACTTCTCCTTTCCTGATTATCAACCTCATCCGTCGTCTTCCACCTTCCCCTCAAGGGGAAGGCTTTAATCTGTCACATCATTACCGAGATCAAGTGTATAGCACCACTCTATCACATCTCCGTCCTCCAGTTTATATCCGCCGCATCCGACCGAAGGCAGGACGCCGTTCACCTTATATACCCAGCCGGACAGATCACCGTAGTCATTCTCATACAGGTAATTGATACCCGAAATGTATATTATGTCTGAACCGCCTTCATGCTCCACACTTATACTGTACTCCTTTGCGGCTTCAAGCAGTATATCATATACCGATTCACCTTCAAGGAGCTTGAACTCCGTCGTATCCAGTATACAGTAATCCTTCGGAATATGAGCGTTCGGTTCTTTCCCTTTAAGGATATCGCAGCGTATGGACATGGTTACCGTTCCTACTGCATTTTCTTTTTCGGTACTTTGTCCGTAGTAGTCCTCGGGCTTTGAGAAATCGGTAAATATGATAACCAATACGCCGGCTACTGCAACCAGTCCGACAAACAGATAATTCTTCCAATGCTTCTTTAAAGCAAAAAGTATACCGCATACCACAAGGCATACTCCGATCAGTACGGCTATAGCTTTAGGCTTGTATCCGGTGCCTCTGCTTTCGGAACTGTCGGCATTATTTTCTGTATTATCCTTTATGTCCTGAGAGTTACCGTTTTGGCCCGGCTTAACATCGTTACCGTCGTTATTGTCATTGTTACCTTTATTATCTGTATTATCCGAATTACTTATATTCTCATCTTTATTATTTTCCCCGGCGGGATCAGTTTTTTCTTTAAATATAACGTTCAGCTTCTTCTCGTTTTTATCACGAACATATAAAGGTGTCATACCTTCCTTACACCTAAGATATGCTACCATCGAATAGAAGGTCTGTACAGTCGCTGAAGGACTGGATACATCCCCCTCCTTATGTGCGAAGCTGCCGTCTTCAAGTAAAAACAGCTTAATACCGTCTATAGGGGATATCCCGTTCTTTATAAAGCGGGCGTCCTCAGCACAGTCAATACCAAGCGCCGAAAGTGCTGTGATCACCTGTGCGGTACTCTCCGCATTTCTCACTCCGAAGCTTGCAAATACCCCGTCATCCTCCTGTTTTCCCGACAGGAATTCTATGCCTCTTTTTGCCATAGTGATGATCACGGCCCGACGTTCGGTAAGTCCCGTATCGGTATTCCCGGGATCGGGTACAAAAGCTTTATCGGTATAAGGAGCTATAGCCTGCAGTACCATGGCGGTTACATCCACATCTCCGTAATCTCCCATTACCGACCAACCGCCGTCCTCATGCTGGAAGGACCCGATGATATCGATTATCTCATCAGCGGATACCGTGCCTGTAAATCCGTTGTTTAACAGATGCAGGCCGAATACATAGCTCATGATACCCTGGCCGCCTATGGAATCATCCGTTAAGGTCTTATCTATATAGCTCTTATCTCCGTCCACATATGATAAAAGCAATGCAAATTTAAGCTTGGCGGAAGCACCGGTAATCTTTTTTTCTGATACATATTTCTCAAGTGCCTCACGGTACTCGGTAAAATCATAGTCTCCGTATTGCGAAAGTCCCAAAACATACCATTCGGCCGTACCGCCGATATTGTATACAAGAGACGTACGTATAAATTCTAATACCTGTGCATCCTGCGACTTAGCGGAAGTACCCGTCTGACTGTCAGGAGAATCCGTATTGCCCGCTTCCCCGGGATTTCCGGCATTAAAAGAAATGATACCGTCAATTATACTTTTAGCCTCATTTGATGCATCATAACCGGCCTTCGCAGAATATAGTTTTCCTATGCAAAGGAATGCCAAAACGAAACAGAGTATAAAATTGAACAGTATCTTCTTTTTCATTTTATATTTAATTCTTCTTTCTTATCTGTACCATAATAATGGCCAGGAATATAATAATGCATCCTGCAGTTTCACGGGCGCTCATAGTCTCTCCCAAGATGATAACACCGCCTATGACGGCGAATACCGATTCGAGACTCATGATAAGTGCCGCTATAGTCTGCTCGGTATACTTTTGTCCGATCAGCTGGAGTGTATAACCTATAGCACCGGAGGCGATACCGCAGTAAAGCACGGGTACCGCTGCTTCTAATATCCCGTCCATATCAGGTGATTCCATGATAAATGCCGCTATCCACGATATGATCGTACCTGTTACGAACTGTATCGCGGATATCCGCACCGGATTACCCCTTACGGCAAAATATCCGCAGCATAATATCTGTCCGCTGAAAAGCACGGCACAGATAAATACCAGCCCATCCCCCTGTGACAGGATAAGACTTTCCGACATACACAAAAGGTACATCCCGACCACACCGGTAAATACCGCTATCCATACGATCAGACTATAGTGTTTTTTAAACAGGATAAAACTTATCACCGGCACCAGCAGCATATACAGGCTTGTGATAAAACCCGCTTTACCTGCGGTGGTATATACAATTCCCGCCTGCTGCATTATGCTGGCAAATGCAAGAAATGCGCCGCAGTATATTCCGCCTTTTACATTAGCCGTGTGATATTTTCTTTTTTCATTTTCATCGGCAAATGCGGTCTTTCCTTTATAAAAGCAGGCAACTATCGAGACTGCAACAGCCGAAAGCGTCATCCTCGAAGCGGTAAACGTGACAGGACCGATATGATCCATTCCCACACGCTGAAAAGCAAAAGCCGTGCCCCAGATGACAGCAGTGATCAAAAGCAATACACTGCCTAATAACTGATTCTTTTTCATGCTTTTGATCTAACCATCTTCTTAACTACTATAAGGAATAAAATTGTAAGTATTATTCCTACAGGAATTGAAAGCCATACAAATCCGCCCTTGTCAAACAGCCCGGCCAAAAGGTATGTTACAAATGAAATACCCGCTACCGACAAAGCATAAGGAAGCTGTGTCTCAACATGCTGGATATGGTCACAATGTGCTCCCGCCGATGACATAATGGTCGTATCGGATATGGGTGAGCAATGGTCGCCGCATACAGCACCGGCCAGACATGCCGATATACCTACGAAGAACAATGAGCTGCTCTCGGGGAATACAGCTGTAACGATAGGGATAAGTATACCGAATGTACCCCATGAAGTACCCGTCGCAAAAGCGATAACGCAGGCGATAACAAATACGATAGCGGGAAGTGCCCACTGAAGTCCGGTCAGATCAGCCATGACGGACTCGACAAATGTCCTTGCATCAAGTGCACCGGTCATATTTTTAAGTGCTGTAGCAAGTACCAGTATGGTGATAGCGGGTACCATGGCCATAAAGCCCTTAGGTATGCACTTCATGGCATCATCAAAGCTTACAACCTTACGTGCCACAAGATAGATAATGATGATCACAAGTGCAACTATACCGCCCCAGGGAAGTCCGACGGTTGCATCGGTCTCAGAAAAAGCCTCTTTTATACCGCCCTCATCTCCGATAGCCTGAAAACCGTTTCTGAGCAATCCCCAGATAGATGTTCCTATCAGAAGTAATACAGGCAGTATAAGATCATGGATCTTTCCTTTATGAGGATCTTCCGGTCCGTATTCCTGTATCTTAAGCTCTTCTTTTTCATCATTTAAGGCAACTGCAAGCATGCTTAAGTCACCGTCTTTTTCTGCCTTGATCTCGAAGCCGCTCATCTTGCCGTAATCAAAGCCGAGTATGATCAAAGTGATGATAAATACAAAAGTAAATATGGAGTAAAAATTATAGGGAATAGCGCGTACAAAAAGCTCGAATCCCGAATAAGTCGTAGTATCGACGCTTCCCGATACTGCAGCTGCCCATGAGGATACCGGTGCTATCATACATACCGGTGCAGCTGTCGCATCAATGATATACGCGAGCTTAACTCTTGATATCTTCTTGCTGTCCGTAACGGGAGACATAACAGAGCCTACAGTCAGACAGTTAAAATAATCATCTATAAATATAAGAACACCGAGCATGAATGTTGCAAAAAGTGCTCCGGCCTTTGTCTTAATATGCTTTTTCGCCCATTCGCCGAATGCACGCGATGCACCTGACTTATTGATAAGAGCAACGATAATTCCAAGTATGACAAGGAAGAAAAGTATACCCGAAGTATCTGCTATAGCTGCCGTGATACCATCTGTGGTGATGGTATCGGTAGTCTCCAATATCGAGCAGCCCGATATCATAAACGCTCCGAGGAAGATGCCGACAAATAACGAGGAATATGCTTCCTTTGTGATAAGTGCCAGGATTATGGCTACCAAAGGCGGAAGCAATGCCCATGCCTTCCCGGCAAAGGTAAAGTCTTCACCTGAAACAGCATTTACGATATTTACGGCAGTCAGAGCCACGGCAAATACCGCAACAGCGATCAGCAACGATTTCTTTTTCATGTTACCCTCCATACATTTATTCTGTATCTGTTATATTCAATCAGAGACCGTACCCCTGATTGACGAAATACACAGATATTATATCAAAATACATTAGCATAGTCAAACCATTTAGAGGATTTACAGACAATAAAAAGGCATCTCCCGCAATATGGGAAATGCCTTATATTT
>JAEEGK010030376.1_pt1 | contig 10713 bp, 10 predicted proteins | sample 8958771 | NCBI WGS metagenome assembly JAEEGK01 (sample SAMN16246547, study PRJNA631951) | gut metagenome | biome: gut microbiome; feature: rumen; material: SC-attached | host: Bos | place: Iran: Karaj | collected 2018-10 | reverse complement strand
ATACAAGTGGGTATATTATGACATCGATACCGAAAACGGAATCGGCATATTTACACTTACATCATGTGAATACAATGATGAATATAAAAAGACCGTAAAGGATTTCTTTACGGCCGTTAATGAAGCGGGTATTCAGCATGTTATCGTGGATCTTCGTTGGAACGGTGGCGGAAATTCCATGGGTGCGGATGAATTCCTTAAGTATGTGGATATCGACGGTTTCTATAACTGGGGAAATCACGTAAGATTCGGAAACTTCCTTATCAAGAATGAAAGATCCTTCCAGACAAACCACAGACTTGATCCTCAGTACTCCGGAGATATCTATGTTCTGACAAGTACCAGGACATTCAGTGCGGCAATGGACTTCACCATGGATATCATGGATAACGATCTTGGTATCGTGGTTGGTGAGGCTTCCGGAAATCTCCCGGATTCTTACGGAGATGTCCTGAGCTTCCAAACTCCTAATTCGGGGCTTCGTTTTTCAATCTCTTACAAGAGATGGTTCAGAACCGATGAAAGCAAAGCAGGTCAGCCTCTTGATCCGGATTATCCCTGCCCCTCGAACGAGGCTATGGATAAGGCATATGAATTGATCTTGGAAGGTGAATAAAGCAAAAGATGGTTCCCTTGACGGGAACCATCTTTTTGATTTATGGGTCAATCTTTTATCCCCAGGTATACGCTCATCTCGCCCTCGCCTCTGTTAGCCCAGAGATAGTAGGGGATAAGGGTAAGGGATATGTCTTCCATGGTCTGTTCTTTGTATACTTTGTAAAGTGATGTTGAGCTGATACCGTCTCCGACAGATTTAATGCGGACGGCGTCAGCTTTTATCTTAACTACATCGTATCCGAATTCTCCCGTGATCTCCTCAGTGAGATTTGCGGGAGTTTTTATTTTTATCTTGCGAAGAGCTTTTCCGTTGTCTGCTTCCTCTGCACAGTATACGACGGGACCTTTTACTACGGCGACTTTACCGGCATCTTCCGCAACATTCTCATCCGCGATGATAAGTCTGGGGATCATCTCGAAATCAAGATCGATGACTGTTACATCATCATCGAAACATGAACAGTAGAGGTATCCGTCCTTCATCTCGGTCTTAAGTCTTTCGTATCCCTGGATCTTGAAGTTGCCCATGGTCCATCCGGGAATTCTGAGAGCAAGTGCAAAATCTGTTGCTGCAGCACCCTTGATCTTGATGCTTGCTTTACCGCTGTTAGGGAAGTCGGAAGTTAACGTCACTTTAATCTTTTTACCGTTTATGGTTTTAGAAGTTTCGCTTCCTGCGTAGAGGTGCACGAAGAGAGTGTTGTCATCTTCCGTGTAGATGTACTGCCCCAAGGATGAGATGAGACGCGCGATGTTGGGAGGGCAGCACGCGCAGCCGAACCACTTCTGACGGACGGGCTTAACATGTGTTTTCCTTTCATCCTTATGACAGTTTTCGGGAATTACTTCCAGAGGGTTTACATAGAAGAAGCTCTTTCCGTCCAGTGCCATTCCCGCAAGGACGGTGTTATAGAGAGCAAGTTCCATGATGTCGGAATATTTATTGTTGGGTTCAAGGCACAGCATCCTTCTGGCAAAAAAGACCAGTCCGATGGCGGCACATGTCTCTGAATATGCGGTATCGTTGGGAAGGTCGTAAGGAAGAGAGAATGCCTCGCCAAGATGCGTAGCACCGATTCCGCCGGTGATGTAGAGCTTGGTATTTGCGATGGAGTCCCAGAGCTTTTCACATGCCTGTTTAAGAGCTTCGTCACCTGTAAGTAGTGCCATGTCCGCCATTCCGCTGTAGAGGTATACGGCTCTTACCGCGTGGCCTACGGCTTCGTCCTGATCTCTGACAGGCTTGTGTGCCTGATGATAGTAGTCGGGCTTGCCCTTCATATCGGGGTGCTCGGATTCGAAATAGTTGGGCTCTTTGCCGCGTTCGTTGATGAAGTACTCGGCAAGTTCCAGATATCTCTTGGTGCCTGTGCGGTCGTAGAGTTTGAAAAGAGCCATCTCCGCAATCTCATGTCCGGGATAGCCGTTTATCTTGCCTTCTCCTTCACCGAATACGGAATAAACGTAGTCCGCATAAGCCTTGGCTACATTAAGGAGTTTGTCCTTGTGAGTTGCGCGCTCGTATGCAACGGCAGCTTCAATAAGATGACCCAGGCAGTAGAGTTCGTGATGGTCTCTTAAGTCGGTGAAGATCTTATCTGTTCCGTTAATTATGTAATAGGTATCGAGGTATCCGTTCTCAAGCTGCGCATCCGCTACGATATCAATGGCACGGTCCGCGGTTTCTTCGAGGTCGGGATCGGGGTGATTTGCAAGGCTGTAAGCAACTGCCTCAATCCACTTATAGAAATCACTGTCCTGAAAAACAAAACCGTAGAATTCATCGTCTTTGGCGTCTTCTCTCTTATCGGGAAAAACGGCAAAGCCTCTGTAGGTGAATTTGGGGGCTTCGAATTTGGAGCCCTGTTTTTTCTTGCGTTTGTTTAATGCGGCAGCAGCTTTGAAGTTGTGCATGCAGTAGCTGGCCTGTGCTTCGGGGATGCGGTCGTTTAAGATTTCCCACTGATAGGGTATGACCTCGGTGCGAACCAGTTCTCTTTTGCGGGACCAGAATTCGTCCGTGACAGAAACTTTCTTTACATCTAATGGTTTGATATTCATATAAATTCCCCTGTTCATAAGAAACGGATTTTAAACATTTCATAAAAACTATGAAAATTATGGTCAAATGAAAAACTAAATTCCACTTGTATACATAAAAATGGCTCTAAACGCGATTTTGGCGGTTTTTTCGAGGCGAACTACCTTTGAAACCACTAAAAAACGTGATAAAATCGTCCTATCAGTTAGGCTTGTTTGCAAAGCAAACAAACGGCTGGAGCAGATTGAGAAAAGATAAATTCCACCCGTTCTAGGTCAAATCAGGTATTTCGGATGGTTATCTGTCTGCTCGGATTATCAATCAGGTGACTTTAGTCACGGTGTTCAATGAGTGCCGGTTTTAACAAGACATTGTCTGGCGAGACTTTGAATTGTCCTGTTAAGATCGGTATTCTTTTGTCTATAAGAAGGTTGGCGAGGTCAAACGGGGTTGCACCGTTCAAGCTGTCTCGTGACGTTGAATTTATGTGACTTGCCATCAAACTTATATCTTCCTGCGTATACTTGTACATGCTCCGTCCCTTAGGGATCACGTATCGTATGTATTCGTGATTCTTTTCCAGTCTTGCTTTCTGGTTGGAAATATAAGGGTCGCAGTAAAAGACTCTTGTACGCAGCGTTCCGGATTCATTTCTTTCTATATCCCATGGATTCTTAAATTCAGGACCGTTGTCTGTCAGGATTATCGGAAAGTATTTCTTGAACAAACGTATGCCTATGGTATCGCATAGATTATTGATAGCATTGATCACACTGCTTTGTGTGCAGGAAGGAAGCAGGATGATGATCATGAAGCTGCAACTCCTGAACAATAACGTAAGAAGACATTTGCCGGCATATCGTCCGCCTTTGACCGTGTCCATTTCAACAACATCGAGCTCCGGAAAGGCCTTAGTGTATTTTTCAAAATCAACATATGTGCGCTTGTTTCTGTGTCTCTGCTCAACGTTCTGAGTGTGCGTTTCCTGGCGCTTTCGTCTTTTCTTGTATCTGACGCGTCGTGGAAGATCTATGTTTTTTGCCTGAAAAACACGCTGGTCAAGATAGTTATAAATCGTACGCCGGGTTACCGGGATCTCATCTTTATGAACTGCAAATATGTGGCTCAAAGGCTGACCTTTAAGTATCAAAGGGGATATCAGCTTGTTTAGTGCCTCTAATTCTTCCAGCGTCATGTTGATCCCTTTGCGGGATTCGCTAAGGCGCAGTTCATACGACCTTTGGGCTTTTATCGCTGAATACATATATTTGATCTTGTTGCATTTGACCCTATTCTCACAAGCGTTGCATACATACGGGGGTCTTCTTAAAATCGCGCAGGTGTGTGGATCATAGTCCGGACATCTCCATGCAGAATTGCTCCTGATCTGATCAGAGCCGGATGGTGATCTGTATGAGCTTAAGACTCTTGTGCATTCCTCGTAATGAAGGCATCGATCACATTTGCCATAAGGATGATTAGAGTACAGAGGCGTATACCTGTTCAGCTTTACTTCCTTTGAGATAGTAGAAAGATCCTTTTCTAAAAATTCACTTATAGATTTGAAGTTGTTTCCCTGGGTCAGTTCTTGTTCGATATAAGTTCTATCTGACAAAGTCAGATGGTGTCCGTTTCCCTTTTTATATTTTTTCACTGGGACTCCTTTCTATGCGGACAGATAACCGTACTCATCATAAAAAGGAGAAAAAAGTATGTGCAAGAGTAAATTCCAGTGAATGACATTATGTAAACCACGTGCTGGAAATTCGAATTTCAATTTAGGCTATGAAAATTATATCAAAAAAATATGTTGACAGGGTAGTGTTGTGGGTGTATATATAACACATGAACAGTTAATATAAACAGTCACAGGGAGGCAAATATGAAAGAAGTTGATTTCGGCAAGTACGGAAAGATGTCGCTGGTCATGTTCATGTTGTGGATCTTTGCTGCGGCAATGTCACTCACGGCCCTGGCGCTTCTGATCCTGGATATCGGCGGAGTGGTGAACATAGCACTTTGGAAAGAAATGCTTATCCTGGCCATCGGAGTAGTTATTAACTGGATTTGCTTGATCAATTACAAGTTGAAAAACAGAAGATGAATAAGGAGGTACAGATATGATCGTTAGAAATTATAAGACCATCAAGGAATCATCAAAAAATATGAAAATGATCTTGTACGCAGCAGTTCTTCAGGCGCTGGTCGGTGTAGCACTTTTGTTCATGAATATGGTTGAAGCCATAGATATTCCTTTATATGCACCCATGATGCTGATAACTTCCGCAGCACTTATCAGTAAAGCGGCTGTTTGTGAGTGTAAGGATGATATTAATAAATGAAACTGATAAACGGGTTAACGAAATGAGGTAATAATGATTATTTCACAATCGTCGGGGGTCCCGATATATCAGCAGATAGCGGACAGCTTCAGAACCGACATTTTGGAAGGACGGCTTAAGGAGGGCGAATACCTTCCAAGTATAAGAGGACTGGCCAAAGAATTAAAAATAAGCGTGATCACAACAATGAAAGCATATGAGCTTCTGGAAGAAGAAGGAATGATCACGGCGGTACAGGGTAAAGGCTATACCGTAAACGCTCAGGACGGAGAGATGCTTAAAGAGCAGCATATGCGTAAGGTCGAAGACGGGCTTATGCAGGCGATAGCTTCCGCAAGGATCGCCGGATTATCTGAGAAGGAGCTCATAGAGACATTAAAAGTATTGCTTTCGCTTAAGGAGAATTAAGAAATGGAATTTAAGAGCTGTATTCACGGTGAAAACATCGTAAAGAGGTACAAGAATTTTGAACTGAATGTTCCGGTTGTTGATATCCCTCAGGGATTTGCCACCGCACTTATCGGAGAAAACGGAGCCGGCAAGTCGACTCTTCTCGACATTCTTGCAGGCATCAAGCTTGATTACAAAGGAAATCTCAAGTTCTTCGATAAGTTTGATGATCATGACAGAGAGGTAAATCCCGAGGTCAAGAACCGTATCGGATATGAAGGAACCGGTAATTACTATCTTCCTTCCTGGACGATCAAGCAGGGAAGGGATATTCAGTCACTGCTCTTTGATAATTTTGATGAAAAAAAATACATCGATATCTGCAATAAGCTGGAAGTTCCCGCTGATGACGGCAAGAAGATCTCGGATCTTTCCGACGGTAATAATATGAAGCTTAAGCTTGCAGGTGTTTTTGCGAGAAAGACTGATGTGCTTCTCCTCGATGAGCCCGCTTCTCCTCTCGATCCTCTTATGAGAGACAAGCTTTGCGAGATGATCCGCTCATATCTTCTTCTCGATGAAGGAAACAAGTCGGTTCTCTTTTCAACACATAATATCGCTGACATGGAAGCGGTAACGGATTATGCGATCATCGTTGAAAACGGAAACATTGTAGAGAGCGGTTTTTCCGAGGAACTTAAGGAGAAATACACTGTGGTAAAGGGTGACAAGAAAGACGAAGAAGCCGCTTCAGAAGTTCTCTACACCATTACTTCAAATAATTACGGATTTGAGGGTATGGCACTTACCAAGGATCTTGAAAACCTCAAGGGACTTGATGTCGTAACCGAAATGCCTACACTTTCGCAGGTATGTGTTGCGGTTATGAAACACAACTCCAAGCTCTACACCGGAAGTATTTTGTAAAAGGCGGGAAGTGTAATGAAGAAACTAATTAAATCATATATGTGTTTCAGCCCGCTCAAATACAACATCATATTTCCGATACTTGAGTTGGTGATCGGAGTAGTAGTAGGGCTTTTCGTAGCCGTGTTGTCGGATGATATGGTTGTAACGACGGTCGCGATAGTTGGTGTGCTTATGATGGCCGATATGTACGGTGACTTCTTTGTATTTCAGGGTTTGTTTTCCAAAGAATACGAATTCGGAATATTGAGAAATTCTCTCAAGGGTGAGAGCGTGCTCAGACTGGCCATAATAGGAGACCAGATAAGAAGGGTGATACTTAATTTTCTCGTTCTGCTCGTGCCTGTTCTTATATTCAAGAGTGCACTTTATAGCGCGGGAATAGTATCAAATGGTGCGGAAGTCGCAGCACTGGCTCTTTGCCTTGCGCTGGCAGAGGTGTTTGCGATAACCGTAGGATTTATGATCACCAGGATGGTTTATAACTTCCAGGACGGAATATTTGCAATGATGCTCGTATCGCTCATAAGCGGAGGACTTTTGTTCGGATCGGTTTTTTCGATTTTAAGGCCCGGCACCAATCCTTATCTGTGGATCATTGTATTGGCAACACTTTCACTTATTGTATCTTTTATTATGATTGAGAGAGCGATCAGTAAATTCAGGCTCTCGTTTGGAGAAAAGAAAATGGGAAGATTCGGAGACGATTCCAAAAAGAAATTATGGATTTTTATAGCTGTAGCATTTGTACTTAATTATCTGATGCTTCCTCTCATGTATATGGGAGTTAAGAACGGCCAGGATACCAGCGTGTTCGTAATGGTTCAGATGTTTTATCCCGCATGTGCGGTAGTGCTCGGAAAATTGTTCTCTTATAATGAGGGAAAACTTCCTAAGGCATTTTTCATAACAATAATAGTTACAACTCTTCTGGGAGTTTTTGCTAGTGCGCTCAGCGTATTTGCACCTCAGACCATTGAAACCGCGATCGGTTCCGTGGATCTGTATTACAACCTTATGACCACCGTTGTAATAATCGTATGTATCCTTTCTATCGTATTACTCTGTGTATGCGGCAAGGAAAAGAGAGCAAATGCCGGTCTCAGATTTAAGAATCCCGGAAAGTCACTGATGTTTATTCTTCTCTATGTAGCGCTTTTCTTTGGAAGACTCCTGGTTCTTACTATTGTCGGATGCGCTCAGGAAGGAAGGATCGCAGATGTCTTCACTGAATTTGTCTCAATGTTCACTTACGATGGCGTTGGAGTAATGTGGTTCAATGTTTTCCTCAATCTCCCTCTTACCTTCGTTATGTTCTTCGGAGAAGAATACGGATGGAGATATTACCTTCAGCCCATTATGCAGAAGAAATTCGGTGTAGCTTTCGGAACCATTCTCCTTGGTATTGCTTGGGGAGTATGGCACATCGGTGAAGATTTCATGTTCTATTCAACCGAAACGGGCGTGCAGATGCTTTGCACTCAGTTAGTTACCTGTATTTCATATGCTATCTTCTTCGGCTACGCATATATGAAGACCAAGAATATCTGGGTTGTTACCGTAATGCATTTCTTCAATAACAATATGATCATGGTACTTAGCGGAGATCTTTCCACATCTTCAATGCAGGGTGCGGTAGTGAATTGGAGTATGATCCCTCTTGCAATCATCGGATTCGTGGTATTCTGGGCATTTGTTTTCACTCCTACCATGAGAGGAAAGGGTGAACCTCTCGAGGAGGTCTACAAGGTTGAGACGTTTTCTGCTCCCGAGGAGGCAAAATCATGAATAATCTTTTAAATGAGTTTAAGACCGCATATAAGATTGTCGGATACGGCGCTAAGATAAGGGTCAACTTTATGATGGCGGGATTGTTCCTTCTGATCGGTATACTTATGGAATTTGCAACCAGGGGAACACAGTCCACCGGAAGCTTCTACATAGTATTGTCGGGAATGTTCCTGTATCAGATGATAATGTCCTCGGACATATCGACCTTGGTTCAGGCTTCACCCTATAAGAAAAAGATTCAGTGCAACTATCCGATGATCGCGGTTATTCCCTGGATGTTTATATCACTTACGATCGTGCTGATAATTCATTATATGTTTATCATGCAGGATCCTTCAAAAGCTCAGCTTCAGTGCCAGACCCTGATCATACTCGGCGGATGCCTGTTCTTCATGCTGGCTTACTTCGGAATTGCCTACAAATATTTTGTGGCTGCTACAGTGTTTATGGTAATATCGATTATGGTGATGATGTTTGCGATAAACGGATATTTCAGAAGTGAAAATCCTATAGAACTTACTTTTGCCGGAAGCGCGATTTTTGCTTATGTATGCTCTATAGCAGGATGCATAATTTGTAAGGTTCTCACCGAGATTTTCTATAAGAAGGATCTGTCCCCTTTGGCTTTCAGAGGACTTATCAAGAAGAATTGACCGGAGGTCTTATGGATCGAAGAATAGAGAATGCCGTAAATTCGGCTCTTATTCTTAATTCTCTTTAATGGGCAAGGTGCTCACTTTATGTGAGTGCCTGCCCTTTTGTGTTAAAGATAGGCAGGTTAAGATGAAAGTAGTATTGGAAAAAGTTGAATCCGGCGATAAGGAGGGTGCGGTAATAAGGACCCTTAATGTGACGGACGGGATCAAGGCGGCAGTTGAACTTCTTGAAAATAATCGCAGAAGTATTCCGGTTACGGACAAGGAAAGCATGGATTACGGAGAGAGCCTTATGCTTGGAACGGATCTTATCTACTACGTAGAATCCGTGGACAAGAAAACCTTCGTCTATACCAAGGATATGTGCTATGAAACCAAGCACAGGTTATATGAACTTGAAGAAATATTAAGTTCAAATTTCTTCAGATGTTCCAAGTCGCTTATCATAAATATTCGTAAGATAAAAGGCGTAAAGTCCGAACTGAACGGTAGAATGATCGCAGAGCTCTTAAACGGTGAGCAAATGGTGATTTCGAGGAATTACGTTAAAGATCTTAAGAGAAAGCTGGGTGTGTGATGACTAAACTAAAACTAATCTTTAATCAAACGCTGATGATAGCAAGTGCGATACTTTTCGGATTGGGCGTACAGGAGGCTGTGGATTATCTGATCACGGGGGATGCATATCTCAGGTGGCAGTGGTTCATTCCTTTATCAATAATCCTGTGTGCGTTTGTTTGTTCCGTGCCATCGATCATCTTCATGGATGATATCTCTACAGGAAGAACTTTTAAACTGAAGGTGGTGCTGCATTTCTTATGTATATTTGCTGCGGTAAGTTTGTTCGCCACGTTGTTCGGATGGTATGAGAAACTCAGCGAATATCTGATCATAGCGGGGATGATATTTATTATCTACGGATTTACTTGGGCCGCCACTTTCTGGCTGGCCAAGAAGGATGAAGAGAAGATAAACGAAGCCCTCGACGAGATGAGGGATGATGATTAATGAAAGTGGGGACCGTTGGGGACGGTTCTCTTGGTCCAAGAATCAAGGACCAAGAGAACCGTCCCCAACGGTCCCTTTGCATCTTGGTATGTCCAAAATGCATGTTGGTAGCAATTCTGTTTTCAGGTCCTCTTTTCACGGATATGATGCACTTGTAACAAGGAAACACATAGAAAAGAGGGCACGAAATGAACGCTATAACAGTTAAAAACCTGATAAAGGATTATAAAGAGCACAGAGCGGTTAAGGGTATCTCGTTCGAAGTTAAGGAAGGTGAGCTCTTCGCATTCCTGGGAGAAAACGGAGCGGGTAAATCCACCACGATAAATATACTTAGCACCATACTTAAGAAGACTTCCGGTGAGGTTAAGGTATTCGACAATGTACTCGGGGAAGATGATGACAATATAAGATCACTGATCGGAATCGTATTTCAGAACTCGGTTCTCGATGACAAGCTTACGGTCAAAGAAAATCTCTACACGAGAGGCGCTTACTACGGGCTGACCAAGAAGCAGACGGACGAAAGACTGTCGGAGTTCAGGGAAGGATTTGAGCTCGATGAGATCTGGAACAGAAGATACGACAAGCTCTCGGGCGGACAGAGAAGAAGGGTTGATATAGCTAGAGCGCTGATCCACAATCCCCGTATTCTTTTCCTCGACGAGCCGACAACGGGTCTTGATCCGAAGTCACGAAAGATCGTATGGGACCACATCGATTACCTGAGAAGGGAAAAGAAAATGACGATCTTCCTGACAACACATTACATGGAAGAGACGAAGGATGCGGACAATGTTGTGATCCTTGATAAAGGCGAGATCATCGCACAGGGAACACCCGCGGAGCTTAAGACGGGATATGCAAGTTCAAGACTTGTGTGGTATGCGGAAGAAAGCGAAGAAAACGCTGTGATTCTCCCCGCCCCCCCCCCCACCCC
>JAEEGK010030375.1_pt1 | contig 10713 bp, 6 predicted proteins | sample 8958771 | NCBI WGS metagenome assembly JAEEGK01 (sample SAMN16246547, study PRJNA631951) | gut metagenome | biome: gut microbiome; feature: rumen; material: SC-attached | host: Bos | place: Iran: Karaj | collected 2018-10 | reverse complement strand
GTTACATGCCGAAGGACGGCGCCATCAATACTGAAGGCCTCGCTGACTACTATAAGGAAACTCTCCCGGAAATCACGAAGGTTGACGTGGAAGGCTGGAAGAAGGAACTCGCTGACGTTAAGGAAAATCACTATCCGAAGTTCGGCAAGCACCTCCCGAAGGAACTCTCCGAAATCATCGACATGATCCAGGATCGCCTTAACAAGGCTTAATGAGTTTGTGCTCGTCAGAGCGCAACGCTTAATGTTCAAAGCGGCCTAGAGTTGCGAACTTAAAATGCCCTTGCGATGAAAGTCGCAAGGGTGTTTTGTTTGTAAAACGTTATTCTGACCCACGCAGTGGGGAAGGTTCTCGAAGTAAGGCGGGAATCTATTTGCAACGTTCAGAATCTAAAGTGTCGTAACAGCCATATTCTCTTCTGCCGAAATACGATTTTGTAGTATCGGCTTTAGATTCGTCAAATTTGAACTTTGTCGTTATATCGAGCGTGTCTCCGCGACCGTATTGGTCCTTATAGACGAGCTTCCAAGTGATAGTCGTATCTCTATAGCTGTCCATGGACTCATTAAATAATTCGTAAGTATAATTTTGGATTTTTTCGGGTAATGACCATGAAATATACCAATATGCATTTGCATCGGGATTATATAGAACAAGTGGTTCCCTGACTTCACATTTTGATTCGTTTGTTTTTTCATCTGATTTTACATAAGCTTCGAGCCCCCAATCATAGTCATTTCTATTTTTCCATGAAAAACTTTTGGGGAGTCCGATAGCATCAATAGAATAATTAGATCTTATTTGAAAAATTTGGGAGCAATAGTTTCCGGATAAGTTTGATAAGGCCTTCTTTACGGCTTCTTTATCGAATGCGGGAATGTTTGCAACAGGGATGTAGTGGAGTAAAGCTTCATCACCGAAGTTTAAATTCTTATAGGTTGTATCGTTAATCGTGTCTTTATATTCGGGACATGCTATATCGTCACCGTTCGAATCGGTGCATAATAAACCCGTAAGAGAAAATGTTGGGCAATTGCCCATGCATTCACTCTTATAGCATGAAAATGTTGAATCTGCAATCTTGCAGTCAGATTCGTGCCATTCGGAAATATTGCCATAGTAATCTTTGATGCGTAAAATCGTTACATGTCTGTAAAGTGTGCTATCTGCAATTGAAACTTTATTTTCGACAGTCTTTTCTTCTGCCGGTTCTGCGTTATGGACGCCGGTTTCATTATTTGCACAAGCCCCCAAATAGAGCGTTAGGCTTATTAACGATGTAATCGTGAATTTATTGTACAATTTCATAACAACTCCAAGAGGGACTTCTTCCAAAAATATAAAAATTCTATCTAATAAACAAATATTTTCATCCCAATGGAGGCCAATGGAGGCTGGCATATCTAGATTCTTTATATATTTTATCGCGTGTGTATTATATAGGAGGGTTACATGAAACTTTTGCGTGAAATTGTCGGTTACGTGCTCGGGGGAGTGCTTTTTGTAGGGCTAATTCCGACGTTGATGTGGCTTGCCTCGGGAATGCCGGATTTGTTGTCGATTGACATCGCTAGGGGAGGGGTCGCCATCAGTCCGCAATGATGTTGTTCTGTAATTTTTCGTTGTTCCGTAATTTATATAACAGTTGGAACAATAAAATATGAATAAAGGACTCGTATTGCGAAATCCTCTAACCGTTGTGAAAATAATTTTTTACGTCATTTTATGATGAATTAATCAATATATGTTGTTCAATGTGATGTAATGTTTTAATATTTTTATTATATTATTAGCGTTTCTGACAACGTTTATTTTACGGAGGGTAAAATGGAAAACCAAGAAAATAATTTGGTGTCGAGTGTTTATACTCGTATAAAGAATCATTATGAGGCTTTGCGCAGTGGGCTTGGCGATGGTAAAAAGCAATCTTCGGAATTCAAAATTGCAAATTGTTGTTGTTGCAAAAAAAATAACCCGAATATTGAATCGGTATGGTCTCAAAAATCCTATGCTTTTTTAGAACAACCGTATAATATTGATGATAAGGAAGATGCAAACGGCCATTTGCGTATTCATCCGAACCTTTGGGAAAATGGGGCGAGTAATCATTTGTCGGGCGTATTTGAAGTATTGAAGGATAAAATTTACCAGGTCCGTGGATACGATATGGCCAACATTACGTTTGTGAGGAGCAATCCGCTTGACGAAAAAGGTTCTATGGATCAGCCTCGTTGGATTGTCGTGGATACGCTGATGAGCAATGAATGCACTGAAGAGGCTATGATACTGTTTGAAAATTACTTGAAGGAATCGAATAGCGGTTATAGCCTTTGTGGAAATATTGTTGGGATGATTATCAGCCATTCGCATATAGACCATTATGGCGGAATGGAAACGGTAGCCAAGTACTTTGTTGAAGAAAACAACAAGATTGAATGCGATGTTAAATGTCCGTTTACCATTGCGCCGGCGGGTTTCTACGATCATGCCGTGAGTGAAAACGTGTATTTGGGCAATGCCATGGGGCGCCGTGCCTCTTACCAGTATGGCAGTTTTATAAAGCCAGAATATAATCCCGATGATCCTGAAAATCAGAACGTTGATTCATATACCAGTGGCGAAATCAGTATCGGGATTGGGCAGGGGCAATCTACGGGGTGCCCGTCGGCTGTAGGCAGGCCGACATTAGAAGTTGACAAGAATACGGTTTTGATATTGGATGGCCTAAAAGTCGGATTTCAGCTTACGCCGGGGACGGAAGCACCTGCTGAAATGAACAACTATTTTTACGATTATAACGCGTTGTGGCTAGCGGAAAACTGTTCCGGTACGTTGCACAACCTTTACACGCTTCGTGGTGCTGAAATCCGCGATGCGAAAGCTTGGGCAAGCTATCTGATGGAAACCGCACTTTTGTATGGTGACGATGCGGAAGTCGTTTTCCAGAGCCATAACTGGCCGCATTGGAAACCTGAAAATGATAAAAACTACATCCGCAATTTTATTGTCGATACGGCTGCCATTTACAAGTATATTCACGACCAGACGCTTCTTTATATGAACATGGGCTACAAGATGAACGAAGTGGCCGACATGCTTGTTCTGCCGAGGGGTATCCAAAAGAACTGGAGTCTCAAGCCGTTTTATGGCACTCCTGTACACAATGCCAAGGCCGTTTATCAGAAATACCTTGGATGGTACGATGCCAATCCCATCCATCTTCAGGAGCTCCCGCCGGAACAGTTTGCAAAAGAAATGATGCGCTACATGCAGGCCGGTAACAAAGAAAATATGTTGTCTATGATTAAGGACGATATTGCTGCCGGAAATTTCTGGACTGCGGCCTATATGGCAAACCAAATGTTCCTTTGTGGCGATAAGGATGAAAGTGCAGGCAAGGCAAAGGATTTATGTGCCTCGGCATTGCAGCAACTTGGTTACCAGTGCGAATCGGGAACATGGCGTAACGCTTATCTTTCCGCTGCACGTGAACTTCGTAAAGGGAAGGTCCATGCGAAAAAGGGTTCTGCAAACTCTTTGGCGCAAATGCCTCCTGAAACGTTGCTCGATTATATCTCCATCTTCTTCGATGGCGAAAGAGCTGCAACTAATATTCATTGCGACATGTACCTTGAAGTGTCTGAAGATGGGGCTTCCTCGTACTTTTTGTTCGTCGTGAGAAATGGAGCCATCCTTTACCATAAAGTTGAAGATGCGGAACAAATTGAAAATATAAAAGATAGCGCGACATCTGTTGATATCCAGGATCTTAGGGAAGTCGCTGCTGGCACGTACAAAGGGCCGTGCAAAATTCTTTCCCAGATTTCCAAGGCCATGATTTTTGTCAAATGCGACCGCTTTGGATATTTTGACATTGTTGACCGTCACGATAGCGAAGTGCAGTTGGAAAACGGTGAAATTGTCGATTTGAAAACGGAAGTGGAAGGCTGCATTCAATTGCTTGAGAAATATATGGATGTATTTGCGAGCGACTCCGATGTGATTTTGCTTTCGGAAAAGGACGTTCAACCGTGGGAACGCTATTATCGCATCTTGAAGACGGAAACACATGTCATTCTTGAAGGTGATTTCTTCATTCCTGGTGATGAAACCATGGGAATCGGGAATGATGGTAAATTTATGTCGTATGAACTGTATTATACATTGTACAGCCTTTATCGGTACTTGTATAGAAGTTATCTGAAAAATGACTATGGTTATAAATTTGAGGATGATGCAAAAAGCGCGTCTTTTATCAAGTTGAAAGAAAATATCGTTTTGTTTGAAACGTATGTAGCCGACTGTTACTTGTGTGACCCCAATAGCAAGATTACGTTTGATATTGACGATTCTAATGCATGGTGTTATTTGAATGATGTCGATCAACGTGGAGAAATCACATTTACGGTTTCCAAATTCTTTGAACATCTTTGCGTATATTACAAGAGGTTCTCGGAAATAATTGATTGTGCAAAATAAACAGTAAAAAATTATAAGCATTTTCCCTTGCGATGAATTCCGCAAGGGATTTTTTTTGTGTTAGTGTTCGGTAACTCTTTTTAATTCAGCTTGTATTCTAAGAAAAAAGGAGACTTCCGTTTCCTGACGACAATTTGTATGTTTTACAATTCTATTACACGTCATTCCGGCCTTGTGCAGGAGACTAGAACAAGGCGAATGAAGCCAAAATCATATATGTATGATTTTATTTTTGAGCTGAAGTCAAGGACGCCAAAGGCGTAAATTTAGAAGGCGGAATAGATCCGCCACGTTGTTATGTAATTTATTTAACCGCCGAAGCTATAATATTAATGACTACGAAAAATGTAAAAACATTTTTTACAGATTGGGTGGTTGTTTTATTCGAATTTTAGGACAAAATGTCGAATCGTCTTTATTAATTATTATATTATAAACATGATGAAAAAAGTATTGATTCCAGTTCTCTTGTTTTTATCGGCGTCTTTTGCTCAGTTCTACTATACACCATCGGCGCAAGAAGGGGGGGATATTTCGTCTTCGACGCAAACGGACAATTGTTCTGGTGATCTGGCAGAACTTGCGCTGCAAAAGCGAACCCTCGCAAAAAAATTCGCGGAATGTGCCGATAAACGAAGCCATCATACGATATCCGTTCTGTTTTTCAGGGTTGCTGTATGGGAGTCTGGTGGTGATGAAGAACAGGAATGTTTTAAGGAATATGCAGAAGCGATGAATTCTGCGGCAATATGCCTTGCTACAACGCATCCTGAAGTTTCGTTCTTCTCAATTGATGAAAAAAACAGCTATCTCTTCGCGTGGACCAAGCTGACAAAGCATCCGATGGCGTTAAATCAGTTGCTGCATTATATTCAGAATTTCAAGCAGATACAAGAACAAGAAAAAGAAAAACAAGTCCTGGACAAGTTCAACACATTTGACGAAGAGCTTTCTTTACGCTCGATCCCGCTTGATGAAATGGAATTTGTTCTCTCCGAAATGAACGGCTCCCGTGAAGACAAAGATATACTTTTGCTTTATTTCAAGTACCTCAAGGCGAATTCCGATTACCGTTTCCGTTGCAGCGTAAAATCATCATTCAAATCATCATTCGTTTGCGATACGACATGGCTTGGAGAATACAAGAACGAGTTCTTGAAAAAATATCCGGAGTCGAGCTACCGTGAGTTTGTCGAAACTCAGATGGCGGGTTTTTCAAGTTTGACGAAAGATGAAAAATTGCAGAAAAAAGCAGAAAACCAGTTGATTAAGCAGAAGAAGCGTGAACAGGAAATTGCACAAAAGATTGCCGAACGCGACGTGTGGGTGGCCCTCACGGGAATTGCAATGTTTGGAATCCCTGTGACGAGTACTAAGGGCTTCGACGATAATTTCGATGTTTCGAAGATGTTCGGAATTTCGCTCAAGGCTTCTTGGCGGAGGGCTTTTTTCCAGTACCAGTATAATTTTGCCCCGGGCGACAACAACATGGGCGGTTCCATTGCCGAAAAATCGTATTCTTTGATGGCAGGCGGCATTATCGGGCCGAAAAAGTGGTTTACCATTGATTTGATGGTTGGTCTTTCTTATATCGATACATACCCGAAGGTGGATGGTATTTCTCCGTATCGGGATTATAGCTCTTGGGCGTTTGCGGCTCAAGGAAATTACTATTTCCCGATTGCGGATTCTTGGGATATCGTTGCTCATGTACAGGCTCGCATGAATTATGTTGTCAATGAATGCAGGGATAGTTACTGGCAACAAGATGAAAATCGCTGTACTGACCCGAATAGAGGTGGTAATCCGCAGGATAAAAGTTGGGATGATTTGCAGTGGACATTTAGTGTCGGCGTTGGAATCCGATTCTGGAAGCCGAAGCCGGCATCATGGTATTGATTTATAAAAGGGAACTTTCATGAAGATTTTTTTTGCTTTGGCTCTTTCGCTTGTTTTTGTTGCTTGTGGCGGCAAGCATCAGGCGGTTAATCCGGATTGGAAAAATACCCCGGAGTTCTTTTCTGTTCTTGTTTCTGAACCTTATGTCTTGAATTTAGATGATGTTACCGATGATTTTGGAACGGTTGATGTATTCCGTAATTGGCTTACAAGTTATTTGGACACATCTTTTTCGTCTTACACCAATGTTAAGCGGTCTGTAAAAATGGTTCCGGACGAGTCTTTTGAAGTCATTGGAGTGGCGCTAAATGATGAAGTTTTGAAAATCCCTATGCCGCTGGTTGAAAAAATTGAAGGCTTGAATGGAATAGTTGTTTCTATGCATCCGTTGAGATTTTGGCGAGAAAAATCTTCGTGCTCTAGGGGTGGATGCATTGGCGACAAGCACTTGTATTTTGTTGTCGCTTATAGCATTGTTCGTGTTGAAGATAGGCAAATTTTGGCCTATGGCATTACCCATGGGGGAGATTCATTTACTTTTGCAATGACTAAGGGAAATTGGGAAAGTGTCCTAGATAAAGTCGTAATGAATATTATCGAAAAAACGCCTCTTAAAAAATAAAACTACTTCTCTAAAATGCTATATTGGCGTTGATGACCGATATTATAGATAAAAATGTGCCCCTGCTCGAAACGGTGGATCTTCGCCGCTTTTTTTCGGAGACGGGTGAAAAACTTGAAATTTTGAAAGGCGTGAATTTCTCGATGGACGCGGGTGAACTTGTGGCGCTTACGGGTTCGTCGGGTTCCGGCAAATCGACTTTTTTGAACTTGGTGGGAATGCTTGATACGCCGACTTCTGGCGAAATTCTTTTTAAGGGCAAACCGCTTTCGAAGTTCAATAGCGAAGAACGCGATATGTACCATCGAGTGCATGTGGGTTTTGTTTTCCAGTTCCATCATTTGCTGACGGAATTTACGGCTCTCGAAAATGTCTGCGTGCCTGGCCGCATTCTTGGAAAGTCCGAAAAGGAATGCCGCGAACGTGCCGAGATGCTTTTGGAATCTGTTGGACTCAAGGAACGACTCAAGCACTTACCGCGTGAACTTTCGGGCGGAGAACGCCAGCGTATTGCGATTGCCCGTGCGCTCATGAATAATCCGGCGCTTGTATTTGCGGATGAGCCGAGCGGTAACTTGGACGAAGCGAATTCGGCGAAGCTGAACGAACTTTTCGGCGAACTCAACGAGAAGTTCCATCAAGCGTTCCTGATTGTGACGCACGACGAAAAACTGGCCCAGTTTGCGAAACGCCGCGTCGTGATGCACGGAGGTGTGATTCAATAGACGAAAGAGGCGTGAGCAATGAGGTTGGTTGTGCTAGTGGTTAGTAAACAGTGACTAGTAAACAGGATTGCTATGAAGAACGTTTTATTTCAAGAGTCATTCTTCCTACCGTCTACTTCCTACTGTCTACTTGCTCCTAACCACTTTCTAAATCCTAACCACCAACCACTAATCACTGTTGATAAAAATCTATCTTTTTAATGTAATAAGAGAAAAATAAAGATTCCCGCTCAGAGGTGGGAACGACAGCATCGGAAGCAATTATGGCAGATATTAACGGTATTTTTTCAGCGAAGGCTAAGGCCGCATTGCAGGCGGCTCGTATCGCGGCGCGTAATTTGGGCAGCGATTGTGTGACGGTAGAACATCTGTTATTTGGGCTTGTCCGCGAGGATTCGGGATTTGCCGCAGAGACGTTGAGGGCGTTGAAGGTGAACCTCACGGAATTGAGTGAAACGATTCAACGTGCGCTTAGCACGAGCGGCGGCCTCATGACGGTCGGTGGCGATGCCCACGGCGGCCTTTTGACGTTTACGGCGCAGTGCAAGGCTGTGCTTTACAATGCCGCAAAGATTGCAAAAGAAGAGGGCGTGCAGTTCATTGGCCCGGAACATTTGATGCTTGCCATATTGCAGCAGACGGATTCTCCGGCGGCGGCGACGCTTTCGACGTACAATGTGACGTTTGAAAATTACCAGGAAATGCTGATGCAAATCAAGCATCAGGCGGATGGCCAGCCGATGGACGAAGGCCAGTCCGATGACGAACCGCGTGAACGTTATACGCAGACGCGTCAGGCAACGCCCTCGCGTTCGAAGACTCCGATTCTCGAACATTTTGGTCGCGATTTGACGGCGATGGCCCGTGCGGGTAAGCTGGATCCGATTATCGGTCGCGAAGCAGAAATCGAACGCTTGATTCAGATTCTCTGCCGCCGCAAAAAAAACAATCCAGCGCTTATTGGCGAACCGGGTGTTGGCAAGACGGCGATTATCGAAGGTTTGGCGCTTAAGATTGTACAGCGTAAGATTCCCGATTTGCTGGCGAACAAGCGTGTCGTGACGCTCGACGTTGCTGCCATGGTGGCTGGGACAAAGTATCGCGGACAGTTCGAGGAACGCGTGAAAGGCCTTATTATGGAACTCCAGCGCGTTGGCAATTCCGTGATTCTTTTCATTGATGAACTCCATACGATTGTGGGGGCTGGTGGCTCTGAAGGCAGCCTTGATGCAAGTAACATTTTCAAGCCCGCACTTGCTCGTGGTGAACTCCAGTGCATTGGTGCCACAACGTTTGATGAATACCGCAAGTACATCGAAAAGGATGCTGCTCTAGAACGCCGATTCCAAACAATTGTGGTGAACCCGCCGACGGTTGAAGATTCTATCCAGATTTTGGATGGTCTCCGCCCGAAGTATGAACAACATCACAATGTCCATTATACGCCCGACGCTGTTCGTGCTGCGGTGGAACTTAGTGAACGCTACATCAGTGAACGATTCTTGCCGGACAAGGCGATTGATGTGCTCGACGAAGCTGGTGCACGTGTCCGCCTCAATTCCATCAAGATTCCGCAGGACTTGCAGAACATGGAAGACGAGCTTGGCGAGTGCATCCAGAAAAAAGAAGAAGCTGTCGCCAATCAAGATTACACCTCTGCGGCTCAGTACCGTAAGCGTGAAGAAGATCTGCAGAACAACATTGCCGAACGCAAAAAACAACTCCAGACCGAAGATACGGAAACGCCGATTGTCGATGAAAACGTTATCCGAGATGTCATCAGCAAGATGACGGGCATTCCGGTCCGTAGGCTTGGTGGCGAAGAAGCGCAGAAGCTTTTGCATTTGGGCGACGAAATCAAGCAACGCGTGATTGGGCAAGACCGTGCCGTGGATGCGATTGTCAAGTCCATTCGCCGTAGCCGTGCGGGCATCCGCAATAACAAGCGTCCGATGGGCAGTTTCTTGTTCCTCGGCCCGACGGGTGTTGGCAAGACGGAACTGGCGAAGGTTCTTTGCAAGGAACTCTTTGGTAGCGAAGATTCGCTTATCCGTATCGACATGAGCGAATACATGGAAAAGCATAGCGTGAGCCGTTTGATTGGCGCGCCTCCGGGATATGTAGGCTTTGAAGATGGCGGTGGCCAGCTCAGCGAAAAGGTGCGCAAGCATCCGTATTCCGTTGTGCTTTTGGACGAAATTGAAAAGGCTCATCCGGACATTTACAACTTGCTTTTGCAAATCTTGGATGATGGTATTTTGACGGATAGCTATGGCCGCAAAATCAACTTCAAGAATACGATTATCATCATGACGAGTAACGCCGGTGCTCGCGAAGTCCGCCATAGCAGTGGCATGGGCTTTACCAAGATGGGCGAGGCGGACGATTATGAACGTATGGAAACGGCCATCCGCGAAGAAGTTAAACGTGTGTTTTCACCGGAATTCTTGAACCGCATTGACGAGCAGATTGTGTTCCGTGCACTTTCCAAGCTTGACCTTGTTTCTGTAGTGGATATCCAAATGGGGTTCTTGCAGAAGAATCTCTCCGATCGAGGAATCCTTTTGGAAATGAGCCAGGAAGCAAAGGAATTTATCGTAAACCACAATTACGATGCCTCCCTTGGAGCACGCCCTATCCGTCGCTCTATCCAGAGTTTGGTCGAAGACGAAGTCGCCGAAGGGCTTTTGCTCGGGACGATGACGGACTTCTCCACGATTACGGTCGACGTCGAAAACGGGAAACTCACGTTCAAGTGCGAGAAAATAAAATCTTAGTTATTGGTCATTAGTCGTTAGTCATTAGTTGTTGCTATGGCCAATGACCATTGACCAATGACCAAATTACTATATTTCGTCCCGAATTTTAACAATCAACCTATGAGGTTATCAATGTCTCAGATTTCTGCTGTTCTTATCTTCGGTGCTCCGGGTTCTGGCAAGGGCACTGTGGGCGCAAAGCTCGCTGCAACGACTGCTCTCAAGCACC
>JAEEGK010030372.1_pt1 | contig 10714 bp, 8 predicted proteins | sample 8958771 | NCBI WGS metagenome assembly JAEEGK01 (sample SAMN16246547, study PRJNA631951) | gut metagenome | biome: gut microbiome; feature: rumen; material: SC-attached | host: Bos | place: Iran: Karaj | collected 2018-10 | reverse complement strand
ATTTTTTTTAATATAAAGTTAAATAATTATTTTTATTTTTTTTTTTTAAATATTTAACAATATTTTAAATTTAAAAATTGTATAACAATATTATTACATAATAAATAAAAAATAAAAAACTCCTAAAATAAAATAAAAAATAATATAAAAAAACCCTAATTCAAACCCTAAAAAATCAAAAATAAAACCTAAAATAAAAAATAAAAAAAAAAATAAAATCAAACCAAAAAAAAAAAAATTTAAAAAAAAATAACAATAACAGTAATATCATCAATAACATTATCTTCTTTTTCCCAAATTGAAGTACTTTTTTTAACAAGTTTCAAAGCAGCTTCATACGCATTATTTTTTTTATAAAATTTATTAACATAATGAGTAACTTTTTCCTTAGATAAAAATTCCCAAATTCCATCAGAAGCAATAACAATAAATTTACAATTATTATCAATATCAAATTCTCTAATATCAGGTAAGCTAATAACACCTAATTGACTAGCAATTTTATCACCAATTGATCTACTCATTGCAATACCAGGAAATTTTTCTCCTTTCATAAAAACTCTCATTGGACCAATTTCACCTTCTTCTTCATCAATTAATTTATGTACTTCACCATTATATTCTTCAATTCTTTTTCTTTCATTTTCATCATCTGGTTTTTGATCAAATGATAATTCAATTATTGTTTTTTTATCTTTTACCATAATTGATCTTGAATCTCCTATATTTGAACATATTATTTTATTATTTATTTGTATTATTAAATTACATGTTGTTCCACTAAAATTTGAATCAATGTCTTTTTCATTATTTAAATTTTCTTCTGAGGATTTTATTAAATTTTTTATAAAGGAATAATTATCTTTTATTATATATGAATATATTTCTTCATTTTGTAAATTTAATAAAGGATTATTTTTTGATTCGAAATAATTTTTTATGTATTTTACTATAAATTGACTTATTAAATGACCATTTGTGCCATGACCATCAAAAATTCCAAAAATGTTAAAATTTGGATCATTGTTTATATTTGTTATTTCTAAATATGAATCTTGATTTGTTTTTGTTTTTCCATTTTCTTCTTTTCCTGCTTGACTTATTGAAATGTAGGATTTTATATATTTTTTTATTTCAGGTTTTTCTAATTCGTATTCTAAATCATTTTCTTTTTCATTTTCTATTTCTTCATTTTCTTTTTCTGAACCATAATTTGCTTTATTTGATTTTATTAGTGTTTGATTTTGAGAAATAGTATCTTTTTTTAATATATTTAATTCATTTTGCTTTTTTGTTTCTTTATGTTGAATTTTTGGAGATTTATTTTGTTGATTATTAATTTTGGGTGATTTTAATGGGTGATTTGGTGATATTTTTTCAGTATCTTCATTATTAATTTCATTATTATTATTATTTTCTTTTTCTTTTTCTTCTTTTTCTTTATTTATATTATTATTTGTGTTATTTTCTTTTATTTGAGGTTCACCAAATGAATGTTCATCTATATTTCCTTTTTCATTATCTTGAGAAATGTCATTATTAATATTTATATTATCATTATTATTTTTTATATTACTATTATTATTATTAATTGAGTTATTTTCTGACTTTTTTTCTATTTTATTCTTATTTGAAATTTTATCTTCTGATTTTTTTTCTTTATGTGTAATATTAATTCTATTATCTAATGAACTATTTTCTTTTAATTTTTTTTCTTGATTTTCCTCTATTAAATTTTTATTTTTTACATTATATTTTGTTTGGTTATTTATATCATAAGTATTATTGTGTTTATATTTTCCATCATAAGTATTATTATTAGATAAATTATCAAAATTAACACCAGAAATAATTTCAGAAATTATTTTATTACTTAAATTTTTATTACTTATTACATCATCAATAATATTACTAATATTATTACTTAAATGTGAATTTACATTTGAAAAATTTAGATTATATGAAATATTATTATGACTAATATTATAACTTGAAGTATCAATATCTTTATTATCTATATTTAATAATAATTCATTTTTAATATTAGTTCTATAATGATTATTTTTCCTATTTATTTTACTAATTTTAGAGTTTATATCATTGGAATCATGATTTAAAATAAAACTTTTATTATTAACATTTAATGGTTTTAATTTAATATTTGGAATAATATTATTTGATGATTTATCTCTTTGAATTAAACTAATTTTAGTTGGTGAACGTTTAATATAATGTTTATCATTATTTTCATTTAAATTAAATTTAGTATTTGATTTTTTTTTTTTATAAAATTTTTTATTTTTATTAAGAATTAATTCATTAGTATTATTTTTATTTAATTCATCATTTTTACATAAACTAAAAAGAAAATTTGTATTATTATTATAATCATTTTTAACATTTGAATTATTTTCAGTTGTTTTTTTTACATTAACTGAACTTAAATTTCTTTTTTTTATTAATATATTAGGTTTTTTATCAAATAATAATTCAGATATAGTTTTCTTTTTTCTCATTTTTTCAAAAGGAGTTTTTAAAATCATTTGATTATTATTTACTTTATTAATTTCATTATTAAATGGAATTTCTTTAATAAAACTTGAATAATGATTTTCAATTGTATTTTGACCATTATTTGATATAGTTTTTGAATTATAATAAAAAGGAATTTTTTCTTTATGAAAATATTTTCTATCAATTTTTCTTTTTGTTAAATTAAAAGGTGATTTTGATTTAAAAGGAGATTTTAATATCTTATTATTATATTTTGAATGAACAGGAGTATTTAAAATATGATTTTCATTTTTTTTATTTTTTCTAATAGAAATATTTTGTGATGTACTCTTTATTTTAATTAGATTCGGATTTTCATTCATTATTAATTAATTAGAAAATTATATTTAGTTTTTTTGAAAAATTAATATTTAATATTTTTAACTTATATTAATTAATATTTAAATTAATGATTAATAAATTAAAATTATAAAAGTACTCGAAGTATTATCTAATATTTAATTTTTTCATTTGTTTAATATTATTTTCAACTAAATTAAATTTACCTATTTCCTTTACATTATCTAAATCAAATAAATGATGCCAAGTTTTACATTTAATTGGATCAAAATAATTAAAATGATTTTCTTTTAAGAATTCTTCATGTTGTTCAACAGTAATATTTTCAAGTATTTTTTTAAATAAATTATTTCTCTTATCTAAAATTACTTTATCAAAACTTCCTTTAAATACTTCATACATTCTTGGAGTTTGTAATAATACAAAATTAGTTTTAATTCCATATTTTATTTTCATTCTTTTTTCATAATCTTCTGGTATATCAATAAATAATAATTCTATTGTTCTATCTAATTTTTCTCTTGATTGATAAATATAAAAAAAAGGAGTTATAAATAAAATTTTTTGAAAATCTTCTGTATCAAAACTTAAATTTGTTGAATTTTTAAAATAATTTTTTATTAATTCATATGAATGATAAGTTTCTTTTTCTATATTTGTTGATAATATTATATCAAGATAATTTTGTTTTTTTAATAATAATTTATATTTTGGAGGAAGAATTATTCCATTTCTTGTTAATAAATCTTCATATTTTTCTTTCATTGATAATGATGATAAAAAATTTTTTAATGAAATATTTTCAATTTTTGAATTTATTTTTAAAGGTTTATTTGATATTGATTTTACTAATTTAAGAGTTTGTTTTGATATTTTAGGCATTTTTGATTCTTTTAATGATAATGTTCTCCATTTTTTTTTATTTAAAAAATTAGGATTGTTTTCAAAATTTTTTTGTGAATGAAAATTTGATTTCATTTTTAAATTAAATATTTGGAAAATTATTTAAATATTTATTTTTAAATAATTTTTATTTATTAAAACAATAAAAAAAATTAAAAATTTATTTAAATTCAAAAAACGAATTGATAAAAAAGAATTTAATGAATATTAACATTTTATATTAATAATTACCAAAAAATAATAAATAAAAAAATAGCATCTATATATTACTTTCATAACAATAACATAACACATTTTATTTTTTAACTTATCAAGAATTTAACATATTAAAATAATTTATATTAAAAAAAATAATATCAAAAATCCATTTAATCTCACTAGAAAATAATTAAAAAATACAACAATTAAAACATTTTTCATTGTTTTCAGAATAAATTTCATTATTAATTTTAACATTATTAATTTCATTTTGAATTTCTTCTTGTTTTATTTTATTTAATTTGACTTCATTATAATTTTTTTTAATTACAGAATTTGGTAAATTTAATTTTTTATTAATATTTTTATAATTATCTACTGATACAACATCTATATTTCGAGAAAAAGAAACAGATTTAATTGAATTTTTTTTTGATATTGTACCTGAATAGTCTGTTGAATCTAAATTTTCTATTGATTCTCTATAATTTGAATTTTTTTCCATTATTCAGATAGAAATTTGTAAAAGTTATTTTTAAATTGATTAAATAAAATCATGTTTATTAAAAAAATTATATTACAATTAAAATAAACTACAAATATTTTTTTATTATAAAATATAATATCCAAGTTAATAAAAATATATTATAATATATATTGCAATTTAATTTAATTTATCCAATATAAAAGAATAAACATTTGCTTTAATAAATTTATTTAATTAATAATTGTATAATGTTCAAAGGAAACAAAATATATATATTAAGCAAATGAATAAAAATTAATATTTTATAACTCAAAATTTACAATATCATTCTCTTTAATATAATCATTACTTTTAATTGACGAAAAAATGTTTAATAAATTTTTTCTTCTTTCACTATTAAATCCATTCAGTAATTTGGAAATAACATATTTTCCATATTTATTAACAATAATATGAAAAATTAATCCTTTTGTCCATAACATTTCTAATATTTTTCTTTTTTTCTTTTTCTTAATTATATCAATATATTTTTCAATTACCCTACTTCCAAATCTATGAATACTTAATCTTAAAAAATTTAAAAATATTTGTTGTTCTAATACATAAATTAAATTTTCATTAATTGATATTTTATCAATAAAAATTTGAATAGCATAATTTCCGAATTGATTTTCGGAAATATATACAAAATTATTTATAAATATCATAAATAAGGAATATATACATTCATAATTATGAGAATTATTTATAAATTTTTTAATAACACAAACTCCAAACATATCATTACATAATTCGACAATATGATTTAATATTATTTTATTTACTTTATTTCTAAAATTTTCATTAAAATATGTAATTATTTTCTGAATAACATAAGTTCCATTTTCATTTTTTGCTATTTCAATTAATTTATTTTTTGCAATTATTGCATTAATTATCATTATTATTTCATCTTTTGAAGATGCTTTTTCTATTAAAGTTTGTAAGGGATGTGAGCCATATTCATTTATTGCTAATATATGAATCATTGGATAAATTTCTGATAATAAATATAATTTTTGTTTTTTAGTTGGGTTTATAATTATATTACTTATGAAATAATTTGAATTTTTTCCTGTCATTAATTGAAAGAAATAACCTTTTAATTTATGAATAATAATGTCTAATTCTTTTAATGTAAATTCATATGTAGGAGATAAATATTTTATATCTATATTTGAAAATATTGATATATTATTTATTTTTATATTTAATATTTTATGAATATTATATTTATTTTTTATTGTGTTATTATTATTATTTTTTGAAATATTATTTTCAGAAGATGAATTTTCTTCTAAGTAAGATGATTTATTACATATCTCATTATTTATATCATCTATTGTTGATTTAAGTAAAAGACTTGAATAGTCATCATCTTCTTTTTCATAGTTATTCATTTTTTTTATAAAAAATTATGAATTTATAAGGATTATAAATTTTATTTTTATATTTGATATTTAAATAAAAAAAAAGAAAGAAAATAATGTTAAAATAATTAAGAAACTAATGAATAAATATTTATTTCAAAAGTAATTTTTTGTTTTAAATAAATATTTTTATATTTATTATTTTCTTTTTTGATTTAAAAATATATTGTAATTATAAAAATATTTTTAATGTTTTAAATAATAATGTAATAAATAATTAAAATTTTATATTTAATTTATTCTCTTATAAGATCAAAATATAAAATCTTTATCATTTATTTTATTTAATAAAATGGTAATTATATTTTTAATTTGATTATTATGGAAAATTATATACATAATGAAAAATTTAATAATCTTAATAAAAGTAAAAATATATTTCCAAAAGATATAAATTCATATGAATATGAAAAAATAAATAAAATAAGAACTAATCTCCTAAAAATAATAGATAAGGAAGTATCAATATACTTTATTCAAAATAAAACAAAAATAAACTCAAAAACTACATCAAATCATTTAAAATCTTTTTTAATTAATATGACAATAAATTTAAAAACTCAACAAATAATATCAACCCAAGAATCAGGAACAAGTTTTAATTATAGAGATTCAATTATATATGAGCAAAAAATTATAAATTCATATTTAAATCCTTTTTTATTAAAAAATTATCATCATTATCATGAATTTAAATTTAAAAAAAAACTGATTCTTTCTAAAAATATTTCAGATAATAAAAAATTTGATACTAATAATTATTTAAAATCAACTAATTCAATTGACTTTTCATATTCTCCAAATAGAGAAAAACATTTATTTGAATTAACTAAAAAAATTAGTACAAAAACTTATTTTAATTATTTACAAACTTTATTTATTTCATTTCATAAACCTTTTTATAAAACAATTCAACAACCAAAAAAATTTATTAGTTCTAATTTAAATGATATTAGTAATGTTTTTCAAAAATATAAAAAAAATAAAAGGAAAAATTCTCCAAAAATATTAAAAAATAAACAAAATATGAATAATAAAATTAAAACTATAATTAATGAACTTACAAAATCAAGTTCAAATGATGATATTTTTTCTTTTAAAGTTATAAACTTAATAAAATGTCAAAAATAAAAAATATTATTAATTAATATTAAAATAATAAAAGAGTAAATAAATAATATTAATATATATAAATAAATATATATTTTAGAGTTAATTTTTCATTAAAAAATTATTTAATAAATAACAAAAATATATATCTTATTTAATAATCATAATAACTAAAAAACCAAAGTTTAAGTAATAAAGATTTATTACTAAATTTTACTTTAATATATATAATAAAATAAAACCAAATTAAACTAAATTTTCACTTAAAGTTCTCTCATTATCAATACTTTTTTCTTTATTTACATTAATATCTTCATTTAATTTTTTTTCAAAGATATAATTATTATTTACAATAATATTTTTATTATTACTATTTGATTTATTATTATTTTGTCTTTTAATATATGACATTTGATAACAATTTTGACATAAACCTAATGCATAATGTGTTTTATTTATATGAATACATTTCCAAGGTTTTTTACTTCTTCCTTTTGAATGATAACAATTTGAACACATTCCTTTTGCATAATGTGGTTCATTTATATGAGGACATTCTGTACATAATTTTTCGTTTCTTTTTTTCTTTTTTCCAATGAGAAAGCAGTTATTTTTCCTACTTTCTTTTTCTTTTTTTTCATTTAATAATGTTATTTTATTTTGATTTGATAATAGATAATTTTTGTAATTTTGAAATAAGAAATTAAAATAGTTTACATCTAAATAATTATATATTGGAAATTTATTTATAGTATTTATATTATTAGATATTAAATTTGGAAGAAAAAATTGATTGATTGGATTTAAATTGTTATTTATTGTATCATTTATTTTGTTTGAATTATTATTTGGTTGGCTAGAAAAAATATTAAAAGCACTTCCATTCATTGTTTCAATTGATTTTGGATTATATTATATTATTAAATATTATTATGAAAATTATTTTTTTTATTATATGAATTATAATAGTTAATTAAGTTGTTTTATATTTATTTAATATTTGTTTTTTTTTGTATTTTTTCTATAATAAAATGATGATTAAAAAAAAAGTAAAAAAATCGAAAAGTACAGATGATATTGAAAAGAAAAAAACAGATGTAAAAATTTTAAAACCAATTCCAAAAAATTATTGTTTTAATATGAAATTATCTTTATTAATTAATAAAATTAATGAAAAAAAAAGTAATTGTATAAATGAAGTAAACAGAATGAAAGAAATAATTAAAAACTTAGAAATAAAAAAGCAAAATTTACAACTCAAAAAAGAAAATAAAATAATTAGAAATAATTATATTCCTTTTTTTAAATTAACAAGAATTTTAAATCCAAATAATATATCTACAAAAGAAACTTCATTTCTTTCAAATTCAGCAATGAATTCACCAAGAATGAAAAAAAATATATTAAATAAAAGTATGAATAATTCTTTAATTAAAAATTTAAAAAAATCATTTGAAGAAAAAAAAATCAATATATTTGAAAATAAAGACAATATAAGAATTAAAAATGTAAAAATATCATATGAAAAAGATTGGGAATTAAAAAATGGATTTTTTCCTATTAAAAATACTAATAATTTAAATGATCAAGATTTACAAAAAGATATAATATTAAATGAAATTGAGATAATTATAGAAAATATGGAAAGATTTTATAATAAATTTTTTTTTGAATTAAAAGATGAAATATTAAATGGAAATGTAAATATATTTCAAGTTAAAAAATTAAATATGTTAATTGAAAATACATATTCATTATTTATTAAAATAAGTAATTTAATAATTTATGATTATAATCAATATTTAATTAAAAGAAAATTCAATTCAATTAAAAATCCATATGAATTAATAGAAGAATCAATAGTTAATGATGAAAAAAATGAATTTATTAAAAATATAAAATTATTAAAACAATGTTATAATTTTTTAGTATCTTGTAAAGAACATTATAGAATTTTTGTATTACAAATAGAAGATTTTAAATTAAGTTATAATAAAATGAAAAAAATTAAGCAATTTTTAATTAGAGCAAGATATGGGGTTAGTGGAATATTATTTACAACTGAAAAAATAATTAATGAATCAAGATTTGAAGATTATTTATATTCAAAATATTGTTTAAATGCAAATGAAATAAGTGCAGATAATATAAAGAATTATAAAAATAATTTTTATCAAAAATATAATAAAAATTTTTTTGAAAAAAATAAAATAAATAATAATTATTATTTAGAAAGAGGACATAGAATTACTAAATTATTATTGAAAAATGATAAAAAAACTCAAGAAGAAATTAAACTTGAAAATATTAAAAGAGAAATAAATAAAAAAAATGAAAAACATATTGATTATAATAGTGTAATGTTTAATGATATGTTACCATATATGAGACCAAATAAAAAAAAGCAAATATTAACACAAAAACTTTTACAAAATTATAATATATAATATAAATAATTTTTATAAATTTTTTCTAAATATTTTTTTTAATTCTAATAATGCTTTTTTAAGGAAAATTAATCAATTTATAGAATATTATTAATTAATTAAAATATATTTTATTCTTAATATTTATTTAAAATATATTTTTATATAATGAAATTAATGGAAAATAATAATAGAGAAGAAAACAATAATAATAATAGAATTATTAATAAACTAAAAATATATTTAGCATTATTTAACTTATTGATTCTAATTGATGATATTTTTTTACATTATTCAGAAATTAAAAATAATATTTTTTTTTTTCAACTTTTATCAGGAGAAATAATTATATTTTATTTATGGATATCAATACGTAATGAAAAAATTAAATTAAATAAAAAATTAGTTTTATATTATATAAGTATTCATTCATTAATTTCTATAATATATTGTTTTCAACAAATATTTTTAGGAACTTTTACTAATAAAGATGTATTTAAAATATTTTTATTTCATCAAATTATTCATATTATAATTCCTATTGGTTTAATATTATATATTGTCTTTTTTTTAAAACATATTAAACCCTACAATTCAATTAATATTGATTATGATTCAACTGGATTATTAGATTTATAAAATAAATAGTTATTTAAAAATATAAAAATTTGAATTTATATTGATTGTTATAATTTATGATATATATTTATTTCTTAATTATAAATTTCACCCTATTTCTTTTTTTATTGATATAATTTAAAGTTATTTTTTTATCTGAAATTTCATTAACTTTTATTATTTTAATATTTTCATTTTGAATATCTTTAAAATAATTATTAAAAAAATCTGTAATTTGAAAAATATTAAATCTTAATATTAAATCAGGTTCAAGCATTTTTCTTAATAATTTTTCCATATTTGAATTTATTCCTTTTAATTCATAAACTTTATTAAATAATTCTTTATCTTCAACATTTTCATTTTTTGAAAATAATATATACATAATTTTTCCTAAATCAAATATATCAACTTTAAAAAATTCTCTTTTTAAATAATAATTATCTTTATATTCATAACTTTTTTTATCTAAATATTTACTTTTTGTAAAATCATTAAAATATATTTTAAAATAATTTTCATTAACAAAAAATAATGTATCAATTGATAAATTCAATAAAACAATTTCTTTAGTATGACATTGTTGAAGTAAATCAATAATTTGTTTAAGTATTAAAATAATATAAGATTCAGTAATTTCACTAATATTA
>JAEEGK010030371.1_pt1 | contig 10714 bp, 9 predicted proteins | sample 8958771 | NCBI WGS metagenome assembly JAEEGK01 (sample SAMN16246547, study PRJNA631951) | gut metagenome | biome: gut microbiome; feature: rumen; material: SC-attached | host: Bos | place: Iran: Karaj | collected 2018-10 | reverse complement strand
GAAAATCATCATCTTTCAAAAGATTATTTTTCGCAGCATTTACAGCCGTTTCAAAATCTACCATCGTCCCTTGTGCAAACAACGTGCATTCGACAACCGAAATTTCGCCAACATCATCGCTAAACCGCTTCGACAACAGACTCGGATCGTCCTGAACAGCACTCGGGAACGTCTCATCCACTAGCCAGCATCCCGTAAACGCATGATCTTTCATCAAAACGACAATCGGGTGGAGGCCCGCCTGTTCCAAGCACGACGCATAAAGAATTGCAAGGTCAAGACAAGTACCCAATTTTTGCGAAGCGATTTCATCGCATGTGCGAATTTTTTGCCTCACAATTTCAAATCCTTGCAGTGGCATGGAGTAATGGATGTCCTGTTCTTCCAATGCAGCAAAAATCGCAGCCATCTGCTTCAAAACGTGATTTTCATTTTTCCGCTGGTATCCGCACAACGAGCCATCGCCAGTCCACCCTTCCAGCTTTTCCGAAGCACGGCGCAACACCTGAGCCACCAGCGGATGATTCGGAGTAACAAAAGCGGCAAGCAATTCCGGTAACACCACATCGCCAGCCCATTCGTTGTATGCAAGCAAATTTATCTCTTGTACAAAGCGTTCATCTTCGACACCGTTCACAGAGACAACAACTTCGAGAAGCCCCGCAAAGCGCTCTGTGATGCCCATGAAAAAATTGGGATCCAAATGCAAATCAACGACCTGTGAAAACGTCAGCCGATCGTCGAGCTGCGTAACATCCACCTGTTGCAAAGCCCCAAGACAGTCAACAACATATTTCGCCGGAGACGAGAATTCCGGTTTTGCAAAGATTTCAACCGTTATATTCTGCAACACTTCTCTCGTCTTGTTTACAATCTGCAACGAACTGATTACCGGAACACCGTTCTGCTGCATTGCAAAATTCACGACACTAGAAAAATCAGCCCTGACATCTATTAGCTTGCCCATAAAAACCTCAATAGGAAATATATAACAATGCAGAAAAGAGCGGTTCAAGAAATTAGATTGTACGGTCCTATTTTCGAACAATCGTAACAGCAAGACCAAAATGTAGGCTATTTAGCGTAATATCATCTTCACGGCGCGGGTTTTCCCCTATACGAAAAACATCCTTGTCCTCTTTTTGATATTCACTCCAGCAGAACATAAAATTCAACGCAGCACCGATAAAATAATGCTCCGATAATTTCCAAACCTTCCCCATCTCGAATTGCAAACCCGATTCCGAACCGACATAAGTCATTCCATATTTTTCCCACGCATCTTCGTCATTTAGTAATTCAACACCTTTTATAGTCGTGCCAATAAAGGTTCCATACATTTTAGACAGTTCATTTGCAAACGGATATACCCGAAAACCAAAACCATACTGGATTCTCGTCCTAGCAGCTTTTTCAACAAATTCTTCTTTGTCAAGCGAATAATATTTATAGCGATAATCTCCTATTGACCAAAAACAACCGAAATCGAGAAATATGGCAAATCGTTTTACAAAAAGAACTCCTGCACGGAAATCAATCGATGGTCCTCCGCCATCAAAAGAATAGAGGTCATAATAAAGTCCCTTATCATAAACCATTTCACCACGTTCTAAATCGTGATAAAAATTTTTTTCTGATTTCGTCTTGTACTCCGATGTAGAATACATACCACCAAGGGTCAATTCAAAATACGGATAGACGATATTACGTGCACGAGACCTTTTTCTTTTGGTTTGCTGGGTTGAGTCGCTAACAGCCCCTATGGAGTACACGACCAAACAAAGTATCAAGAATGCAACACGCAACAACATCAATCCACCTTAAGTACAGCATAATTTACGAACTTGCCACACGAAGTATCTTGTGGCGGCAGGAATTTTTCAACAGAATAATGACCACTAATATTTCGTTCGTCAAACTCAGTGAAAACAAACAAGATATAATCCAAAGAACCACTTTTATTTACGTTGATTTGAGCCGTATAGGGAGGCAATTCAATTTTCTTGCCTCCACAATAGAACGAAATGGTTATATCTAAATTGCATACTTCATCGAAAACCAAACTATCACACACGCTATAATCATAATAAGCAGCATCCCCATTCTCAATAGGGCAGCTGAACTCTTTTGCAAGCAAAGAATCCTTATACATCACCCGCATTTCCAAAGAATCGACGCCAACAGGTTTACGAGCTTCAACACCTTGAAAGAAACCATATCCCTCATCAAAAGGACAATCCATACAACAACAACACAGCCACGCATACGCAAGCAGCAAAAATGTTGTGAATTTATTTCTACGCAATTTCATTATTTTTCAAAAGTCTTAAAATCGTTTATCTAACATAATATAATACATTTTTCCAACTTCGACATTTTTGTAACAAAACAAATTACAACAATTTATCTACAACTATACCAATACAAACAAAAAAAGCCCCGGTTTTACCCGAGGCAAATTTTTACAATGTCACCCCGGACTCTGTTCCGGGGCCAGCTCAATTACAAGCTGTGAGCCGTAGACGACTCGTATCAACGAGTCGCCGAAGGGCGACCTTTGACCACTTAGCACTTTTATACGATACTTGGTGCTTTAGCACCTTAGTAGAGTTATCCTCTTTGGGGAAGTGCTTATGTGGGCATGGCCACCTTTAGGTGGGAGCGAGCGTCAATCACAATATTTTATATGATTCTAGACGCGAGCGGTCTTATAAGCAATGTGCGCGGAGGTCTTCGTCGCTCAAGGTGCTGAGGTAAGCAGGCGGAACGTCGAGAACGGTCTTGCAACCGGTCTGGCCGTTAGCCTTCATACGGAGAGCAGCACGGGCGTAAGCCACGAGAACGCTCGTCGTGAATTCCGGATTGGAATCGAGCTTGAGGCTGTATTCGATTACATGCGTGTGTTCGTTGTTCATGCCCGTCTTGCCGGTACGGATCACGAAACCACCGTGAGCGAGACCGCTGTGGTTCTTGTTGAATTCTTCTTCGCTGATGAAGTTGACTGTAGTATCATATTCATCGAAATAGTTCGGCATCGTCTTGATGGCGTTTTCGATGTAGGCCTTGTCGGCACCTTCTTCTGCAACCACATAAACGAGACGCGTGTGCTTCTGGCGGGTGGTGAGTTCCGGCATAGAACCGCTACGCACAGCTTCGAGAGCTGCTTCGACCGGGCACGTATATTGCTTAGCATTCTTCACGCCCTTGATGCGGCGGACAGCATCGCTGTGGCCCTGAGAAACACCCTTGCCCCAGAACGTGTAGTCCTTGCCTTCCGGGAGGATGGACTGAGCATACACGCGGTTCAAGCTGAACATACCCGGATCCCAACCGACAGAAATCATAGCGATCTTGCCAGCACCCTTGGCAGCAGCATCAACAGCAGCGAAGTGCTGCGGAATCTTGGCATGCGTGTCGAAAGAGTCGATCACGTTGAACATAGAAGCATACTTCGGAGTGAGCACCGGCAGGTCCGTAGCAGAGCCACCGCAAATGATGAGCAAATCCACCTTGTCCTTCCAAGCTTCCATTTCAGAAACGTTCAACACAGGAACGCCAGCCGTCTGAATCTTGACCGTAGAAGGGTCACGACGAGTGAAAACAGCGACGAGTTCCATATCCGGAGCCTGCTTCACAGCGCATTCCACACCGCGACCGAGGTTCCCATAACCGAGAATAGCAATCTTTGCCATAACAATGTCCTTGTTAAAAATTTTTGCTTGGGAAATATAGGAAAGTAGGAAGTAGGAAGTAGAAAGTAGGAAGGAAATTCATGTAAAATTGGTAGGGGGATGCCTCCCCCTCGGCGGCACTGCGTTGCCACCTACCCCTTCGCCTAAGGGGCTCCGCCCCCTAAAACCCCCGAATGCACTGTTTCAACCCACTTTTGTGCGTTTGAATACACTTTTTCAAGGGAATTCTTGAAGAAGTGGCGTTTTTTTACAAAAATCGACATTCGTTCTTGTGCGAATTGTCATGGCTGAGCGCAGGGGTTTCTGCAATGCCCACGAATTATCTAACAACTTACAAGTTAAATTTCGATGTATTTATACATTGATTCATTAGCAAAGAAACCATTATTCTCAAGATTCTTTTTAATGGTTTCAATTGCTATATCTGATTTATCAACGCCAATCCATTTGCGGCCCAACCTGCTTGCTTCAACCAAAGTGCCTCCCGAACCGGCAAAGCAATCCATCACGATGGAATCCTCATTGGAGGACGCTTTAATAATTGTTTGCAACATTTCGTGGTTTTTCTCTGTCGGATAAATAGGATTAGGAGAATCCTTGAAAGTCCAAATATCTTGCAACTTCTTGGTCAGATGTTCATCAGCATAGTTGATTTTACGCGGATTTCCCGATGCAGACCATTCAATTAAACCATTTTTATCTAATTGTTCTAGTTCTTCCACACTACATCTCCAATGCCTTCCTGGAGGGGGTAAAATCCCTTTGAATTTTTGCGAAGATTTTCCATCTTTTGTTTCGCCAGGAGCGTGGATTGGAACAGTTGTATAGCGTCTTCCGTTTTTGTCAACTTTTGCATACAACTTTGCAATTTCCTCTTCTGACATAGGAATTCTTGGCTCGTGCCAGATAGGATTCTTTCCTTTTGTGTAGAATAAAATCATATCCTTAATGTTGCCATAGCCAATCCTTGAAAAATTTTTTGGATTGCATTTTATTCTTGTTATATCATTCCTGAAATTTTCAATTCCAAAAATTTCATCAAGCATACACTTTACATAATGACCAATTTTATAGTCTATGTGTAAATAGAATGAACCTTGCGGAGAAAGAAGATCGTATATGATTTGAATCCGCTCGCGTAAAAATTCAATAAAAGCCGAACCAGTTAATTTATCGGAATATGCAATTTTACCGGATGATGAACTACTAATTGTTGCTACACGTCCATTAGAATCTGTTTTAAACTCACCTCCCGTTGCAAAAGGAGGATCGATATAGACCAAATCAATAGATTCGCGTAATTTCATCTTGTCACGGATATACACCAGTGAATCTATGTTGTCGCCTTTTATGAGAGTGTTTTTCATAGCGACTCCAGGAAATCACGTAGTACAAGAGCCGACATGATGTTGTATTCTGTCCTGATCAAATTAAGGAATAATTTCCCGTTATTCCGTATATAAGGAACTCCATCAATTATGCCGATTTTTACGACATTGTTATTTCTAAGGGGAGATTCAATTGTCGCAATAGCATCGACAAACTGGTCGTTTTGATGACCACCAAAATCAGAAATGAATTTTGCTTCGCCAATAACATAACGGCCGTTATATCGAGCTATGAAATCAAGCCCCTTTTCTCGGTTGTATCCGAAATTCCGTCTTGCAAAATCCATCATTGAACTGTCGGATCCATCAAGAATTGCATTTCCTGTACTACGAATAAAAAATGATTCAGAAACAGGTCTAATTCCTAATGCCCCAGAGTTAAGCCAATTGCGAAACATGGGACCCATTTGACGATTGGCTTCTTTGGGTTCAGTACATCTTTTATAAAGTTCTTTGTATCCCATTTCATAAAGGTCGCCGCAGATTCTTGCAATAATTTTTGGATTTTTTCTAATGGCGTCTTTAGATTTTCGTAAGAAGGGAACATAACTGTCTTTTACAGGAAACAGGTCTAAATCCAACAGAGAGGCTATTAGATTGAAATCATCTCTGTGGTTGAAAAAATATTCAACACGATACATTATTTTTTCATCTATTTTGCGAATGTTTTCGTGTACCACAGGATAGACGGAGTACAAATCATCTAGATAGGGGCGGTTTGCTGCGTAATCGATGCTTTTTTGTGTCCATGGATTGGCTGCTCGTAAAATGGCGGGCATTTTATTTGACTCCTTACTGAAAGTGAACGAGTCACTCTCGCAAGTGCCAAAACGCACGACATTTCAAAGAACAAAACTCGCAATATGAGTCAAGAGATTGCTTCGCCTTTACAGGTTCGCAACGGCATGACCAATATAACCCGAGAGAATATTATTCTCTCAGGATACACTACACCCATGTATTACATAGGCGTTGGCGAGTATAAGTCTTATTCTTTGTGTAGAAATTGTCGAGATTTCAAGTCAAGAACAAGAGTTGAACTCCGGTACGAGATCACCCTTATTCAGCAATCAATCCCATTTTTTTGAATACAAAAAAAGGCGTGGAGTTGAATGCGTTTATCGACTTGAGGCTCTCGACAGCCCTACACAAATAAACACAAACAACTCACGCCCCAATAAAGGCCGCGTAACTAAAAAGCAAATACAATTTGCCCATAGCAAAACGATACGGCAATGGAATTGCCGCAGACGTGAGCGTTCGTCTTATCCTCTGTGTAAGAAATGGTCGAGATTTCAAGCCGAGAATAAGAGAAAACTCTATTTTCAAGAGTAAATATATAATTTTTTTTGAGAAAAATGAATCCCGCTTGCGCGGGCATGACAAAAAAGTAACAATCCGATTTAAGGACTCCGCCCTTCCTAATCAAACGTCTTCGTAATGTCCTTTGCACGAAAGGATGTCGATAAATTCACCGTTGATTCGATAAATCAGACGGTTTGCGTCGTCGATTCTGCGGCTCCAGAATCCGCTCAAGTTGCCTTTAAGTGCCTCGGATTTACCAAGACCTTCAAAATTGCTGCGTTCGATATCTTTTAATAGTTGGTTAACTTTTTTAGAGTCTTTTTGTCCTGAAGTTGCCAAGTTTCAATTTTTATCAAAAAAATGTATTTCTTTTGTGCGCACAAAAATGTATATTAAGTGACATGAACAAGACTGCAAATTTATACGCTCGCATAGAACCCGATGTTAAAGAACAAGCCGAAAACGTCCTGGAAACCCTCGGCATATCCGTTTCCAGCGCCATCAACATGTTCTATAAACAGATTATTCTGCAACAGGGTATTCCCTTTGACGTGAAAATACCCAAGGCTCCCGAAAACTCCGCCAAATGGTCTAAAGAGCGCCTCGATGCGGAACTCGAGAAAGGCTACAATGACATGCTGAAAGGTCGCACCCGCCCAACCGCGATGGTCCTTTCCGATGTCAAGAAAAAATACAAAGAATTGTCAAAATGCAAAAAGGCTTAGATGACGCTCGCAACGGTCGCGTCTCGCCCTTAGACGACATATACGCGAAGCTTTCTGAAGCCATCTCCGAAATCAAAAACGGATCACAAGGGGCTGATGCGGAAAAGTTCATCAAGAACCTCAATTTTTGACAAAAACAGCAAAAATTATATTGTATTTTTGACAAAAAGTTGTATATTTCTATTGTGTTTTTGACAATATGCTGGAAACGAGTTAAATTAGGGGATTCTGATGGACTTGAAGCGCAAGAGCGAAAAACTCATTCGGGAATGGCTCAAAAACAGCCCAAAAAAGGCCTTACTCGTAAAAGGTGCTCGCCAGGTGGGGAAAACCCACGCCATCAGGCGCGTGCTGACCGCTGAAAATGCTGATTTTTTCGAGATAAACCTCATCGAAACCCCTGCCGCGGTAGATGTTCTTGCCGCAGCGCAAACCGTTGACGATCTTGTCCTGGGCTTTTCGGCCCTAAGCACGCAGAAACTGGAAAAAGGCAAGACAATCATCTTCATTGACGAAGTCCAGAAATACAAGGAGATGATTACCAAAATCAAGTTCTTTGTCGAAGAAGGGAGTTTCCGGTATGTCTTGAGCGGGTCGCTTCTTGGAGTGGAACTGACGAATCTTGATTCTGCGCCTGTGGGCTACATGACCACGGTGGAAATGTTCCCGCTGGATTTCGAGGAATTCCTGCAAATCACGAACATCGATGACAACATCATTTCTAGTTTGCGCTCGTCCTTCGAAAACCGGATGCCAGTCATGGATGCGGTAAACCAGAAAATGCTGGACCTGTTCACGCGCTACCTTATCGTGGGCGGCATGCCGGAGGCCGTGAGCAACTTTGCGGACAACAGCAACCTGAACGATGTCATGCGTATCCATCGCGACATCCTGAGTCAGTACAAGCTCGACTTTACCCAATACGAAACGGAAGATAAGCGTCTGTTGCTGACAAACGCTTACGAACTGATTCCTGCGGAACTTCTGAAACAGAACCGTCGGTACATCGTGACGGACCTGAAAAAAGGGCTCCATTTTGATCGCGTGCAAAGCACGTTCCTCTGGTTAAAAAACGCAGGCGTTGCACTATCTGTTTTCAACAGCACCGAACCGAGGATTCCGCTCAAGTTGAACGAGAAAAGTAGTTTGTTTAAGTTTTACCTTGCGGATGTCGGCATGCTCACTTCGGAATACGGAATGAACACGAAGTCCATGCTGCTGACAAAAAATCAGAACCTGAATGCCGGCGGAATCTACGAAAACGCCGTTGCGCAGGAACTCTATTCAAAAGGGTTTCGGCTTTACTACTACAATTCAAACCGTCTGGGCGAGCTTGATTTTGTTATCGAATACAATAACCGCGCATTGCCTATCGAAGTGAAGAGCGGCAAGGATTACACCATCCATTCCGCCATGAACAACTGTCTTGCGAATTCCGAATACCAAATGCAGGAAGGCTTCGTCTTTGCAAACTGCAACGTTTCCCGAAAGGGGAAGGTGACATATCTGCCCATCTACATGGTCATGTTCTTGCAGCAAGATTCAGAACAGATTGTTCTAGACAAGATTGAATTTTAACAGATTCCCGTGCTTCCAAATCCGCCGCGGTCGGCACCGTCCAACACGCATTCTTCGAATTCGAGACGCGGCTGGATTTCCATGATGCGGAACTGCGCAATGCGGCTACCCTTCTCGATTACCACGTCGCGGGTGGCATACACGGGCATTTTCCACCAATCATTTGCACCGCAGTAACTAGAATCTACCACGCCAACTGAATTTACTTGTAATATTCCAAAGTTCTTGAACGTGGAACTGCGCGGAGCAATATGAGCCTCATAACCTTCGGGCAATTTCATTGCGACACCCAAATGAATCAGGCGGAACTCCCCCGCCTTAAGCGTCACGGTTTCAGCCGCCGCCAAATCAATCCAATCGGATTTGCCTCCCACATAAGTGAGTTTAGAAATTGAATCGTCGAGGTACTGAATTTTTATTTTTTTGTTGCTCATGAAAAAAATATATAAAACCTAACAGAACCCAAGTACGCAAACTTCATAAAAAGACCAACGCAACAGCATTTACATTTTCTGTAACGCATTTTCTTAAAATTACAAATTTTGTAAAAACAAACCCGTTCAAACCCTTATAAATCAAGGGATTCAGCGCATTTACCCCTTAAAAAATTTTTAAAAACAACTAGCAACTTTAACGCCCTATTCCTATATTTTGCACGTCCGCTTCCCCGCTTGCATCCGTACGGATGGGCTATGGCCTTCGAGGCACGGGAAGTCCACATTTCAAAGAGGCGTTATGCTCGAAGAACTGCACGAAGAATGCGGCGTCATCGGAATTTACAATGGCGATAATGTTATCCGCAATGTTACCATGGGACTTTACGCACTACAGCACCGCGGCCAGGAAAGTGCCGGCTTTGCAGTAACAGACGGAGACAAAGTTCGCGTCCGCAAATCCATGGGTCTAGTTTCCACACTCCTGAGAGATTACAATGTCGATGAACTGCAAGGTTTCGCAGGAATCGGCCATGTCCGCTACAGTACGACTGGCGCAAGCACTCTCGCCAACGCACAGCCTATTTTGGTAAGCTGCAAATGGGGGCAACTCGCAGTAGCCCACAACGGAAACATCACGAACGCCCCAGAACTCCGTGCAGAAATGGAAGCCGACGGTCACATATTTCAGACAACATCTGATTCCGAAATTCTTTTGCACGAAATCGCACGCACCAAGGCGGACTCGCTAGGCGAAGCCATTAAAATCGCCATTTCAAAATTCACGGGGAGCTTCTGCCTCGTATTCCTCAGCAAAGACACGATGTTCGTCGCCCGCGACGGCTACGGATTCCGTCCGCTTTCGATTGCCCGCATGGGAAAATCTTGGTGCGTCGCCTCCGAGACATGCGCATTTGACTTGCTCGGTGCAAACTACGTTCGCGACATCCAGCCCGGCGAATTTTTAACCGTCACGAAAAACGGCCTCCACTCCGAACGCTTTACGCAAAAAGACCGACTCGCCCACTGCATTTTCGAATACATTTATTTTAGCCGCCCGGACTCCAAGATTTTCGAACAAAGTTGTGACAAGATTCGCCGCAAGATGGGCAAGCAACTTGCCAAAGAATGCCCCGTCGATGCTGACATCGTCATTTCCGTTCCAGACAGCGCAACGACAGCGGCACTCGGTTACGCACAAGCTAGCGGCATCCGCTTTGAAATCGGGCTGCTCCGCAACCATTACGTCGGACGCACCTTCATCGACCCGACGCAGAACGTCCGCGAACAAAAAGTTCGCCTCAAGTTCAACCCCATCGAAGGAGTGCTTAAGAACAAACGCGTTTGCGTTGTCGAAGACTCCATCGTTCGCGGAACCACGCTCCGCATTCTCTCCAGAATGTTGCGTGACGCAGGCGCCCTCGAAGTGCACATCCGCATTGCATCGCCCCCCGTGGCACACCCCTGCTTCTTCGGGATGGACTTCCCGAGCCAAGGCGAACTTGCAGCAAGCTCCATGACTCCCGACGAAATCGCCAAAATGCTCGGAGTCGAAAGCCTCGGCTACCTGAGCGTCGAAGGCATGAAAAACT
>JAEEGK010030369.1_pt1 | contig 10715 bp, 9 predicted proteins | sample 8958771 | NCBI WGS metagenome assembly JAEEGK01 (sample SAMN16246547, study PRJNA631951) | gut metagenome | biome: gut microbiome; feature: rumen; material: SC-attached | host: Bos | place: Iran: Karaj | collected 2018-10 | reverse complement strand
CGCCCTCCCCAACGGCACCGACGAGCACTCGCCCGAAGTGTACCTCCAGGTGGTGAAGAACTACAACCTGTTCAAGGACCTCGGCTGGCTGGTCAAGGATGAGGAGGAAAAACTCTACATCTACGCCCAGAGCATGAACCCCAAGGACAAGGACGCCAAGTGGCAGTACGGCATCGTGGCCTGCGCCTACAGCGAGGACTACGTCAACAAGGTCATCAAGAAACACGAGCTGACCCGCAAGGACAAGGAAGAGGACCGCATGAAACACGTCCGCATCACCAACGCCAACGTGGAGCCCGTCTTCTTCGCCTATCCCGCTATCGCCCGCATCGACGAGATTGTGGCCGGCATCACCGCCAAAAAGCCCATCTATGACTTCATCGCCAAAGAAGACGGCTTCGGCCATCGCTTCTGGGTCATCGACGACAAGGCCACCATCGCCGAGCTCGTCGACATCTTCGACAAGCAGGTTCCCGCCATGTACATCGCCGACGGCCACCACCGCAGCGCTGCCGCCGCCCTCGTGGGACAGGAGAAGAAGGAGCAGAACCCCAAGCACACCGGCAAGGAGGAGTACAACTACTTCATGACCGTCATCTTCCCCGACAACCAGCTCAACGTCATCGACTACAACCGTGTGGTGAAGGACCTCAACGGCCTCAGCGGCAAGGAATTCTTCGCCAAGCTGCAGGAGAACTTCGACATCGAATGCAAGTGCGACTGCACCAAGAACGGTGGCAAGTGCGAGTGCGAGTTCCCCTGCCACTGCGAGTGCAGCCAGGAGTACAAGCCCAACAAGCTCCACAACTTCTCGATGTACTTCGAGGGTGTGTGGTATAGCCTCACCGCCAAGCCCGGCACCTACAACGACAATGACCCCATCGGTGTGCTCGATGTCACCATCCTCAGCAACCTCGTCCTCGACAAGGTCCTCGGCATCAAGGACCTCCGCACCGACAAGCGCATCGACTTCGTCGGCGGTATCCGTGGCCTCGGCGAACTGAAACGTCGCGTCGACAACGGCGAGATGAAGGTCGCCTTCGCCCTCTATCCTGTGAGCATGAAGCAGATCATCGACATTGCCGACACCGGCAACATCATGCCCCCGAAGACCACCTGGTTCGAGCCCAAGCTGCGCTCCGGCCTCGTGATCCACGAGCTCTGCTAGTATAAAACAAAAAAAGGTGGCTGCCAGTATTGGTAGCCATCTTTTTTTATTTCCACACAGAAATGAAAAGGACATTGTTCACCACCATAGCCGTTCTCCTATGCTGCGGCCACCTTATGGGACAGCAGGAGATGGCCAAGGTCAGCTATTTCGGGCACCTCTATCTCGAGACTTCGGTGAACGGGCACCCTGCCCGTTTGGCATTCGACACTGGAGCGCCATACACCTGCATCGACAGCACATATCTGGCAGACAGCAAGCTTCAGTATAAGAACATTGGACGCGCCAGAATGGGTGGCTCCGGCAATGGTCAGGAAACCGTACCTATTATCATCAACGAGCTGACCTATATCGTTGCCGATACAGAATACACAAGCAAAGTCTCGCCGGTCATACAGCTGAAGTCCATCTTGGGTGACCAGGCCGACGGACTCCTCGGTATCGACAATATGGGCGGCAAGGTCATCGCCATAAACTATGTTGACGAGCTGATGGGCTTCTGGAACCAGTTGGGTGACACCACCGGCTACACCTCGATACCCATACGGTACGAGAACAGACGCATCTATGTGCCGCTGAGTATAACCATCCGCGACGGCAACACCGTTGAGGGCGAGGCCCTGATAGACCTCGGGAGCGGTGGCTCTGTCACTCTGACAAGCGCTGTCGCCAGTCAGCATGGTGTGAAAGAAGTCTTGCCCCAGATGCATTATTCATACTTCACCGGTGGTATTGGTGGGGCCGCATCCGGCAGCGACTTCCGTGCGAAAAGCGCCTCGGTGGGAGGTTTTACCCTGAACGACATCACGATGGACTACAGCGACAACACCGAAGGGGCGCTCTCCAATATGGAGTACATTGCCATTGTCGGAAATGATTTCTGGGAGCGTTTCGACATGATAATCAACCTCCAGGGCAATCGCCTATACCTTAAGCCTAATATCAGGTTCGCTGAACCATTCAAGAGTCCCGTACACGGCTTTTCCTACACCGACCGCAGCCATACCCTCGGCTGCTGGATCGTCAACTGCCTCTATAAGGACTCCAATGCTGAGAAAGCCGGACTTAGGAATGGCGACCGCATCAGTAAAATTAACGGCCGTGATGTAAGCGACATCACCTTGGAAGAGCAGAAACACCTTCTCGACAATATAGACTCGGTGTCCTTGACAGTCCAGCGAGGAAGCACGACCGTGGAGATAGCATTCCCCTTTGACAATCCTAAGATATAGTGAGATTACCTGAAACTGTGAGATGAAAAAACATTTGTTTATAGCCTTGGGCCTGTTGGCCGTAGGGCTTGGAGCCTTGGGAGTGGTGGTGCCTGGTTTGCCGACGACGCCGTTCGTGCTGCTGGCGTCGTGGCTGTTCTACCGTTCGTCGCCTCGACTGCAGCAATGGCTGTTGGCCTCTTGGCTGGGGAAATATATCCGTGGCTACCAGCGCCGTGGTGGCATGACGGTCGCACAAAAAGCCGGTGCCGTGGGCATCATGGCGACTATGGTGCTACTCTCCGCTTTCGTTTTCATTCCCGCTGGCTCCATGGCCCGAATCATCGTGCTTGCAGCCGGCGCCGTAGGAGCATTGACAGTGATATTCCTCGTACCCAACGCCAAGGATGAGGATTAGGTTGTCAGCCTATCTCAACGCGATGGCACGACGGATGTCAAAATAGGACTATGCCGGCAGCGAGGCGGCGATGTCGCGGGCGAGCTCTTCGAAACGGAAGAAGCGGTGGCCGCTGTGGTTTTTCCATATCACTTTCTGATGATGGGGGAACATCTCCAACAATGTGGAGTGGTCGCCCAACAGCTCGTCATCGGTGCTGAGGGCGAAGTGGAGCGGTGTGTCATCCGGCCATCTTCCCGACTGATTCAGTGACACTTGACGTTGAAACACCTCGCGGTCGAAAGTGCGGTAGATTTCCAGATAGTCCTTCTCCCCCACCTCGTTCTGCATTATCACGCGGCGGATGGTGGCCTCCACGTCGTGGACGGGGTTGGTAGCCCACACGGGACCGTGGAAAAAAGCTGTGGCGCAGAGCGTCTGGTAGCCACCGAAACTGCTGCCAACAATCATCCTTACCGATTCTTTTTCAACGGTCTGACGTATCTGCTCCTGTATCTGCTGCGGAGCGCGGTGGTCGTAATCGAAGGTGGGCGACACCACCCGATGTTCCGGCAGCATCTTGCGCAGCAGCTGCCCTTTGGTGGCGTTGCCGGTCGAACCGTAGCCGTGGATGTAGAGAATGGTCATAACAGGTGTTTTTAAGGGTTGAAAAATGTACCGTCAACTTACCTTCACCCTATCATCTCCTACTGTGGTAGGACATGGGTAGGAGTTGATACGGTGTTGGGTAGGAGTTGGTAAGGAGATAATGCTAAGTATCAGCGGATTATACGGTTGTTAAAATATGTTATAGGAGGTAACCAGGAAGAGTTTTATGAAATAATTTTAATTAGTTGATTCCGAATTTGTTTTGATAGAAAAATATTCTTGGAGGCAATGATATGCCGGAGATGGGCGAGGATGCGCAGGAGACTCTCTTCCGGTGTGCGGTCACAAAGACCGTTCTCACGGCCGAAGAGGTGCTCGGGGGTGGTGAGGAGGGCCCAGCCCCAACCGTAGCGGTTGCCATGCTTGTCGGTGGGGTAGACGAAATCCTCGGTGACGACGCGGCAGGCCATCTGGAGGCGGGTGACATAGGAGTCGAAACGACTGCGCATCTTGGGGCCGTCGAAGCCGCAGGCGGAACGCAGGTCGCGGGTAATCATGCTGCCGTTGATACGGAGGATTTCCAAGATGGTGCCTTCAATGCTGTCCTCGGCAGGCTCGGGATACTTGGCACGGCGGTAGTTGCAGAGGTCGGGCCACCACTCCATACTGACGAATCCCGCTTTCCCGCCGAAGAACTTGCCGTAGGCAAAATGACCTTCGGTGACGATGGGGCCTTTCCAGTCCCACAGCGGCCACTCCCAGCCGTCGTCGGTCCTCACATAGCGGCATTCGGGTGCCACCAGTTCGTCGGCCGAAAAGCCGGGGATGCCGCTGTCCAGCAGCGGCACAAGGCCTATCTCCAGGATGGCTTCCATGAGTTCGGGACAACTGCTAATTTTGTTTTTCATGATGCAAAAGTACACTTTTTTTCGAATATGTCGATTGTTTTTTGTATTTTTGCATTTTTAAATTTTGAATATCTATGTTATTATTAGATGATAATAATGCCGCATTGGTGGCCGCTATGACACAAAACAATAATACCGCTGATATCGTGGTTCCGGACCATATTAAAGAGGCTCACGATACGTTGGCTGGCATAAAGGATAGTTTGAGTAATATGGGCCTTAGCGACCTGAAGGATGTGGTCACGGGAGAGAATACCCTTATCAAGGACGGCCTGCATGCGTTGGTGCAGTTGACGGTGGAATTTATTCCCAAGCTGCTCATTGCCATCATTATCCTTTGGGTGGGTATGAAGTTGTGCAAGCTGCTGAAGAGGGCGATAATTAGGGCATTGGAGAAAAAAGGTGCCGAGCCGAGTTTGAAGACTTTCTTGGGTTCGTTGGTGGATGTGCTGATGAAGGCTATGATTGTCATCATGGCGATGGATGTCATCGGCATCAAGGCCACCTCGTTCATCGCCCTGTTGGGTGCTATGGGTCTGGCCATCGGTATGGCGATGCAGGGCACACTGCAGAACTTTGCCGGCGGCGTGATTATCCTGCTGATGAAGCCCTTCAAGGTGGACGATTATATCGAATGTGGCACGTACAAGGGCTATATTAAGGAGATACGTATCTTCCACACTATTATGCGTCCGTTCAACGGTCGCACCATCATCATTCCCAATAGTGAGCTGGCCACCAAGAGCCTTATCAACCACACCAAGGAGCCGCTGATCCGTCTCGACGTGGTGGCATCGGTGGCATACGGCACCGACTTGGCGAAGGTCAAGGAGGTGTTGTGGGAGGTCATCAAGGCCGAACCTCTTATCAAGTGGGAGCCCAAAGCGCCGGTGATTGCCGTCAGCGACCTGAACAACAGCTCGGTGGATCTCTCCGTATGGCTGTGGGTCACGGTGGAGGACTACTGGGAGGTGTGGAAGCATATCCGCGAGGATATCTATATCGCCTTCAACAATGCCGGTGTGGAGATTCCGTTCCCGCAGGTCACTGTGCATCAGGGAAAGGACAACGGCCCCATCCACATGGAGCACCGCACCGTTGTCGACCGCCCCGCCACTGTTGAAGGAGAGAAGATTGGAACGGGAGATTGAGAAGGTGAGAGGTGAAAGGTGAGAGGTGAGAGGTGAAAGGTACATAATAGTTTATAAATTAAGAAAATAAATGAGAATAAAACGCTGCATATTGTTGACGGTGATTCTTTTCACCTTTTACCTTTCACCTTTCACCTCAATGGCCCAGACGTTGCCGCTGAGTGAGACGGCGAGAGCGAGTGTCATCACCTGCGGCCCTGGAGACGATTTCTACACCACCTTCGGCCACAGCGCTCTCCGCATCTGCGACACCGCCACAGGTGTCGACAAAGTCTACAACTATGGCACCTTCGACTTCGACACCCCGCATTTCTACTGGAAGTTTATGCGCGGTCAGCTCGACTACTGTCTGGGACGTTTCTCGTTCGAGAACTTTATGTTCGAGTATCGGGCCGAAGGACGTGCCGTGTGGGAGCAGCGTCTGAACTTCACACCGCAGGAAGTGTGCAACCTCTACCTCCTGCTTGAGCAGAACTACCTTCCTGAATACCGCTATTACCGCTACGATTTCTTCCGCGACAACTGTGCCACGCGAATCCGCGATATGGTCTATCTTGCTTGCGGAAAGAAGAAGGTGGTGAAAGAGGAGATGCGGGAGTCTCTAAGCTATCGCGACTATCTGCATTCGGCTATGCGCGACAAGTTGGAATGGTGGGCGATGGGTGTCGACCTCTTGTTGGGTCTTCCGGCCGACCACCGTTGTTCTGCCGACGACGCGATGTTCTACCCTTTAGTGATGCAGGAGGTGTTTGCTGCCGCCCAGCGGGGCGGTGCATCGTTGGTAGGCCCGTCGACACTTCTTTTGGCCGAGAACCGCGTTGAGGTTTCCGACAGTTTCCCTCCGTTCGTGGTCTTTACACTGCTATTTGTAGTGATGGCAGTACTGTGTCGTTGGAGAAGGGCTTTCGCGATTGCTGTAAGAGTATTGTTTGTCGTTGCCGGACTGATAGGTTTGTTCCTGCTCTTTATGTGGTTCGGGACGAACCACTACTGCACCGAGTGGAACCTGAATATTCTTTGGGCATCGCCGTTGCTGATATGGATGGCCGTCTATCTCCACCGCACGCCCCGGTGGGCGATATGGATACAATTAGCGATGTTCGTCGTCGCCTTAGTATGGGTCGTTTGGTGCCACCTCAGCGTGGCTATTATTCCACTAATCCTCACTCTCGCACTTTGTACGGCACTGATGATGAGACGTGATTAATAAAAAAAACGTATTTTTGCATTATGAAAGCAATGGAACTTTATCGGCTTTTTAGCCAACAAATAGTTGAATATCACAAGACCGACTCGGTGGATGGCGCGCAGCGCAATCCCTATAGGGAAGGCTCCTTTGAGCATCTGCTGTGGGAGAAGTCGTGGGTGGACACGGTGCAGTGGCACCTCGAGGATTTGGTGCGTCCCGACGATGTGGACCCTGTGGAGGCGCTGAAGCTGAAGCGCCGCATCGACCGCTCGAACCAGCACCGCACCGACCTTGTGGAGCGTATCGACGATCACTACTACATGCAGTTCAAGGATGTTGAGCCGAAGGCTGATGCCAAGTTGAACACCGAGACGCCCGCTTGGGCCATCGACCGACTTTCCATCCTCGCCCTGAAGATTTACCACTTTGAAATCGAGACCCACCGTGGCGACGACGAACACCGCGCCAAATGCCAGACCAAACTCGACACGCTGCTCACGCAGCGCGAGGATCTCACCACCGCCATCGACCAACTCCTCGATGACCTCGCTGCCGGACGCCGCGTGATGAAGCTCTACCGCCAGATGAAGATGTACAACGATCCGAGTTTGAACCCGATGTTGTATAATAAGGAGTAGAGGAGGTAAGGAGAAAAGGAGGTAAGGTGAAGCATGTATTGGTCATAAGGCTTTCCGCGTTGGGCGATGTGGCGATTATGGTGCCTGTGCTGCGAGGGTATGCTGCAAGTAACGCCCAGGTGACCTTTACGGTGGCGGGCCCTCCCATGTTGGCTCCGCTGTTTGAGGGAATGGGGAATGTCCATTTCCTGGGGCTCAAAAAGAAGCAGAGCTTTCTGAAGATTTACAAGGCCCTGGAGGCTGTGGGAGCCGACACTGTGGTGGACCTCCACAAGGTGAACCGTGTCGGTATGGCGCTTGTGCTGATGCGGCTGCGTCATTTGTTTTCTTCCGGATTCCATATTTATTCGCTCCGTAAAGGGCGCTTCTCGCGCTGGATGTTCCTGCACCATTGGTGCCGGAGACCGAGGAAACCGCAGTATGTGCGCTATGACGATGTGTTCAGGAGAGCCGGGCTGAATGGAGGTGAAAGGTTAAAGCAGAAAGGTGAAAAGACTGATGCAAGTACCGACACACACCTTTCACCCTGCACCCCACACCCTACACCTCTTATTGGTGTGGCTCCGTTTTCGCAGCACGAGGGCAAGGTGTGGCCGTGGGAGAATGTCGAGTTGCTGGTTCAGATGCTTTCGGATAAAGGTTTCCGTGTGCTCCTCTTCGGCAGCAAGAATGAGGCTCCGAAACTCGAATCCCTCGCCTCCGAACAAGCAATCGTCTCCTCTGTTGCGGGGAAACAATCCTTTGCCAAGGAGTTGCAGATTATTAAGGGATTGTCGCTGATGGTCTCGATGGACTCGGCCAATATGCATTTCGCCAGTGCGCTGGGCATTCCTGTGGTTTCCATTTGGGGGGCCACACATCCCGACTTCGGTTTTTATGGCTATGGGCAGAATCGTGACGACGCCCTCTGTGTCAATCTCCCTTGCCAGCCTTGTTCGGCTTATGGTCAGAAGGCGTGCCGTTATGGCGACTACCGCTGTCTGAAGGCCATCACGCCGGAAATGGTTCTCGAACTAATACTCAAGAAATTAGGCATTTAAGCAATCAAGCAATCTAGAACCTATGCCCTATATTGAAGTAGAAGTTCAGTCCCGGAGCCAGCGACGAATAGCCCAGTACTCCCTCTATGGGTCCCAGGAAGGTGTAGTAGCAATAACCCAAAGAGACGCCGTAGAGATTGGGGAGGTCGTCGACAATCTCGTTGAGGTTCAGTGTATGGCGGGCCGCCCCCACATTCATTAGCAGGTAATGGTTGCCCGTAATGGCGAATTGCATACGCATTTGCAGCGAGATGAGGTTCCGCTCGACATATTCCAAACTGCGCGCTCCGGGAAAGAATATCTGTTGGTCTACAATCTGTTGCTGGCTCCCCACGGCATTCGAGAGGGTCATGGGGATGTCGCCGGTATGCAGTAGCAGTCGGCCATACAGTGCCGGTCGGAAGGTGAGCTTCGGGTTGGGGGAGAAGGCTATGCTCCACAACGCCTTGATTTCGCTGATGCCATTGGTGCCGTCATACCCCCACAGGTTGTCTGTATGGTAGGTGAACGAACTGAGCAGGTGGACACCCGTGGTGGGCAGATAGGGATGGTTCTCGGTGTTGATTTCCGACTGGAAGAAATAGGAAATCAGTTGGTAGTCCTCCAGTAGGATAGGCTCGGTGGCGGACGAAAGCACTGGTGAGTAGAAGTTGTAGTAGTCAAACCGTGCCCCCGCTTGCAGCCTGTAGCGTCGGAATGTCGAGTTCAGCGGCACCGCCTCCAGTGTATGCCGGTAATACTTGATATTGTAGGTCCGCACTCCTTCGGAGTAGATGTCCAGATTGTCTTTACGGAACGAATAGCTCATTGTTGGCGAGGTGATTCCGCGCGGGAAAAATCGGTTCTCTGCCAGCACCTGTATGCGGTCGCCCAGGCGCAGGTGGCTATAGAGCGCCATGGGCATTCTCATAAAGCGGTAGGGGAGGAGCATGCCCACCTGGATGGCCTCGGTCTCTTCGTTGTCGAAGCGGACGGTCCCACCCACGATGGGCGAGTTGTAGAGCGCGCTGCTCGGAGTGCCTTGCATTCGGGAGCGTTCCTTACGTTTCTGGCGTCGGCTGCCGGGAGCGGGTATCGAATCGATGCCGTGCTCGCGGCGCAAGGCCAGAAGCTCCTCCCAGTGTCGTTCTGCCTCTTCGGCACCTCGCTGCAGCAGGGTGTCTATCGAGTGCGACGTGAAGCTTGCCGCGCTATAGCCCGTCACGTCTACTTTCATGAAAAGGTCGCTTTTTTTGACGTTCTCCACAAATTTCTCTTTCCCTTTCGCATCCATCACCTGCATAATGATGTCCAAAGCACTGCTGAATTCGTCGGCGGTCAACGTGTCGTTCTGCACGGAAACGCCGATAACAATGTCGGCACCCATCTTCCGCACAACGTCGGCGGGATAGTTGTTCATCACACCTCCGTCAACCAGCACCTTGTTGCCTATCCTCACCGGCGAGAACACCCCGGGAATCGACATCGAGGCCCGCAGGGCCTCTTTCAGGTGGCCGCTGTGGAAGACCACCTCTGTGTTTGTCACCACGTCGGTGGCCACACAGGCAAAGGGGATGGGCAGCGTGTCGAACGACAGGGAATCGAGGTAACCCACGAGTAGCTGGTCGAACAGCTGGTCGAGGTTCAGACCTCGGATGAATCCTGCGCTCTCATTGTGTTTCCCTCCGGTGAAGGCATACCAGAGGGGATAGGTCGTCAGCAAGTGACGGGTGTTCATGTCCAGATTGTCCGGTTTGGGGCGGTCGGTGAGGAGAAACGTCCAGTCCTGGTGGCGTACCAGCGAGTCGAGTTCGTCGACTGACCAGCCCACAGCATACAGACCTCCGATCAGCGACCCCATAGAGGTGCCCGCGATATAATCGATGGGGATGCCAGCCTCTTCGATGGCCCTCAAGGCCGAGATATGGGCCACACCTTTAGCCCCGCCTCCGCTCAACACCACACCCACTTTGGGACGATCCTTTTGCGATGCGGCGGTCAAGCGGTGAAGACTGACAAAGGTGGGGGCATAGGTGAAGGTGTCGGAGCAGTAGCCGGGATGGGATATGACGACGCGGAAGTCGCTCTCGTTCTCGTAATAGCGCACAGTGAAGCGACCTTTCGAATCGGCATGCCCACCCATGGCGTGGGTCACTTTCGCACCTGCCAAAGGTTTCCCCGTGGCGGCATCGACCACCCTGCCTTGGTGGTCGGTATAGTTGGTATTCTGTGCCGTCGCGAAATTGAAAAATGAGAAATGAAAAATGAAAAACACGCTGGCGCAAACCGGCAGAATAGATTTAATATGTTTAACGGCTTTCAAACTCATTTCTCCTCTTTAAATATTTCGTCCCAAGTCTTATAGTCAGAATAGAAAAGGCGGAAGAGGTAGCCACCAAGGCCACTGCGATCACTGCAGGAGTAG
>JAEEGK010030366.1_pt1 | contig 10715 bp, 14 predicted proteins | sample 8958771 | NCBI WGS metagenome assembly JAEEGK01 (sample SAMN16246547, study PRJNA631951) | gut metagenome | biome: gut microbiome; feature: rumen; material: SC-attached | host: Bos | place: Iran: Karaj | collected 2018-10 | reverse complement strand
TTATATTTCTTTAAAAGTGAAAAAGCTTCTTCTCTTGATATCATTTACCTTATCCCTTTACCCTTCCTGCAATATACTCTGCATTTATTTCTCTGAGTTCCTTTTCCCCGTCAATATATGGCTGATAGAATGTTTCTGTTCTTCCACCGCCTAATTTCTAACAACTTTTATTATACCAAATCAGCAATTGTTTTAAAACCCCAAATAAACTTTTTCGTAAATAAAAAAAGAACTGACATCGAATCCGCCTCGGGAATCTCTATCAGTTCTCCGCATTTCCTGCTTGTCTTTCTTCCTGTTGTAACTCTTTCCACTCGGGACGCTCCTGGTAACAGGATTAAGCTCGCCCCATGTTACACGTCTCTCGGAGTAATACTCCTTCTGAGCCTTCTTACTTCGCTTATCAAGCGATACGTATTTCTTCATTCTGATCTCACCTCTTTTCTCTATGGATGCAGGGGATGATTCTATCCGACCATCCCCTTAATGTACTATAATAATATCATATGGTTATGAAAAAAGTGTGAACGGGAACAGAGAACCGTCCCCTGTTTCCTCTGTTTAATAACTGTCAATAAAGGATGTTCCCTCTGTTACCTTTTTCCGGCATCCACCAGATTCCAAAGATTACCTTTTAACACGCTCAGCGGTGCTTTTCCATCATCATTTGTTATCGTATATGTAACGACAGTTCCGTCTTTATACTCCATTCCCATATGCCATAATTCATGATCGGGATCCTGTGTTTTGTCCCAGCTTTCTATTTGGGCCGCATCAAACCAGTCATAAACCTGTGTCATTTGCTCATCAGTCAGGTCTATTTCTTCGCCCAGTCTATAGTCATGAGGAAATTCATTCTTTTTATATAATTTAGAGAGATAATACTTATGGTTTTCAAAATCTATCATAAAGCCAAAGTATCCATCGGGACTGTTATCATCACCCCCCGTATTCAGCCGGAACCATCTCTGGCAAAACACCCACTTCAACTCTGAAGAATTCGGTATATCGCCTTCAAATGCCGTTCCTTCCAGTAAGTAAGCACGTGAATAGAGCTTTTCATTTTTTTCAAAATCAAACTCCTCACCGAATTTCTTTTCATACAAGTTCTTCCAGTATGCATCAAATCCGGGATAATTGAGTTCATCACCACTGTTTCCGCTAAATATTTTTACATTGTACTCAGGATCTTTCATTTTGATCACAAAAGTATAATCAAGATTATATTCGTGCTCATTATTCTTGTTTTCCGAAATATGCTTAGGCAGTTCATCTCTGATACTTTGTACTTCCTCGTCAGTAAGATCTGCACACTTCTCTGCATCTGTGTATTCAGATAATAATCGTGTCGCATAATATATCTTTTTATTCTTCAGATCAAGTGACATTCTTCCCGGATAAGCCAGCTCGCCGCCATAATACATATCAAACTCAATAACGATCACTTCGGCTTTTTTCATATATTCTTCGAGCGCAAGTTCACTCGGTGTCCCCTGAAAAATCCTACCGGTATTCGTTCCGTATGTTACACCGTTTTCATATTCTGTCGAAACCGTGGCCCAATAATCTTCTTTAGCCAACGTATCCTCTCTAAATCTGTATTCCATGATAAAATCCAGGATATAGTCTAAAGGGATATCCGTCTCTGTAACACCGTAATACTCCATAAATCTTTCCACACTGACAAACTCATTATTTATCTCTTTGGAAATATCCTTCTCATCGTCCGAAGCAACTATCCCTGTATTCTTTATGTCTTTGTCCGTTGTATCAGAATCAGTTTTTTTATCACACCCGACAATAAATAATGCCATTACAATGACAACTACCAGCATAGCGTATCTCTTCATAACAAATACCTCCCGATCTTTATGTATCTATTAGACGAGATAAATACGCGAGTGGTTCATTTGGTAACAGGGAGGGAACAGGGGACGGTTCTCCGTTCCCAAACAGGGAACAGAGAACCGTCCCCTGTTCCCTCGCCCTCGCATCTACTGTAACAACTCCTTTAATAATCTTCCCCTGTCATTGATAAACATCTCCGTCACCTTATAGCTGTCGGTATCTTCATAGCTGCACGGATGCACTGTCCCATCGTCAAAAGTCAGTATCTCCGCACCCGGAAGCCCGAGAAGTATAGGTGAATGCGTAGCTATGATAAACTGAGCACCCTGTTTAGCGCATTCAGATATCTGATACAGGAGTGATAACTGGCGCTGCGGAGACAACGCAGCTTCAGGCTCGTCAAGTATATACAGCCCGCTTCCGTTAAAATTAGCCAGAGCCATAGCCACAAAGCTTTCACCGTGTGATTTCTGATGTAAAAACATCGGTCTCCCGCCAATCTCACGACCGTATTCGTCCTCGGCGGTGGCAACATTATAAAAGCTTTCAGCCCTGTAAAAATATCCCCATCCTGACTTGCCCAGACCTTTAACCAGCCTTATCGCCTCATGCAGTTCCGAATGCGAGTTGTATGTTGAGAAACTGTAGTTCTTGGTACCGCCCTCAGGATTAAAGCCATACGCAACAGCTATACCCTCAAGCAAGGTCGATTTCCCGCTACCGTTTTCTCCCACAAAAAACGTCACCGGGCAGCTGAATTCCAGATGATCCAGGTCATTTAGCGAGGGGATCTCTTTCAGATATAAATCCCTGTTGATCTTATCCCAATCAATGTTCAGACTTCTGATACATAAATTATGTTTCTGCTCCATGTTATGTGTCCTTCCGGAAAGTCTTTGTTTTGGGAACAGAGAACCGTCCCCTGTTCCCACTGTCCCCTTTAGATATCAACAAGATATATGCCTACACCTATCTGTTTAAATGAGCCCTTCATTTCTATCTTGCAGATTTTGGCTTTAAGAAGTTTGCCTGCATCCATAAGTCTGGCAAATATAAGATTGTCCTTCTCAGGGACATACCCCAGTTTCTTGTTATCGGCATTCAGCATCATTATCGCATTGCTGTCAAACTTATTATTCTCACGCCGAAGTGAAAGCATATCTCCGACATTTATGGAATCCAGTACTGTTTTATCATCAAGATGTGTAGTCCCCGCTATATATGAATCAAAAAGATGAATTTCCTTTATCAATGGTTTTATTATATCCCCAAGCTCATGGGTGTCAACCAGGGAAACCAGCCCCTGTTCCTGTTTTGTAAGTTCGTTTGACATATTCTTTGATCCTTTCTAAACAAATCAAGCAATCATCATTTCATAACAAAAGTAAACGAAGCACCGTTCAGCATCATCCCGCCCAGGATCTCATCAAGTTTTGCACTGTATTCCTCATACTCCTTAAGTTCATCCTGCAGAGACTGTTTCTTTTCCTTTACAGCTTCCGTATCATCCAGAAGGAACTTGTACTGATAAGGATCCCGACTTTTTATCTCTTCTATCTCGTTAAGAAGTTCCTCTATCTTATCTTCAATATCGGGAATATCAATCTCTATGGTTCCTATATCAAGCTGTTTAAGCAAAGCGTTGATAAGTACCTCTGTCTCTTGCATCTCTTTCAGATTATTACACTCATAAGCTATAGTAAGCCTGTACCACAGTTCCTGTAATTTCTCATACGAATCCATGACAGGATTGATATCAGGATGTATCTTTTTAACAAGACGGCGGTAAATCTTTTTTACCTGCAACAGTTCAACCTCAGTGAGTTCTCCCAATCCTTGGGCATTCTCATTCTCATTAACCATATCCTGAAGCTGCATTTCATACTCTTTAAGCTCTGCCGTCAGATAATCCTGCAAGGCAGCCTGATCAACACTTTTGCCCTGATTAATATATCTTTGGCAGAACTCTATGGTTTTCTTTTTCTTTATACACTCCAGCTTTTTCTCGAACACATCAAGGATCAGCTTTCCAAACTCACGTATATATGATTGCTGCAACTGAAATGCTTCCTTCTTCACTTCGTCACGCCTAAGCAGAAGTTCCTCATACCTCGAATACTCTGAATTATTTACCTTTATTAATTCATCTGCCATGTCACTCCACCTCAAATCCATAGAATTCATCATAGCGTTCGGTAACCTTAGTACCATCTACCTCCGCATCCTTAAAGAAATCATCTCTGCTGTGGAACCACTTGCCGTTAAAGCATACAGTACACTCGTCTCCCTCCAAAACAGATTCAAGAACCATCTCTTCGTCATCAAGCAAAAAAGTAATTTTATTAGGTGTTTTTAGTAAATAATACATATCATAAAAGTCAAATGCTTCTTTATCAAATTCTATCAACTCATAAAGATCATCAATCAGCCACTTCATAATGTTCATGTTTCCGAAAAACGCGTTGTATCTGATCCTCTGTGCTAAGAAATCCTTTGCATACAGATAAAGATTGATTGCTTCATCTTTTTTCCCTTGCTGAGTCCTGATTCTTGCAAGCCTGGTAAACACTTCGGGTACCGGATCAAAAACATTTCTCATATCCTTAACCTTTGGATAAAGCTTTTCAATAATCTCTTCATACTTTGCCTGGTTCTTTTCAACATAATAACCATTCCTGTACATGTCCGCTACCTTGTAGGTAGCTACAGGATTGCCCTTGTCCATCATCTTAGTAAAATACTCAAACGCCTTCTTATAATCTCTCTCGCCTGTCCTTCCGTAATACCAGATGTAACCAAGGCACTCATAAGCAGGATCATAATCATATGTAGCAGCCATTTCATAATACTTAAGCGCCAGATCAAAGCGTTTAATCTCATAATAATAACCGCCCAGATCCATCATGGCTGCCGGATCATGCTCTTCCTCAATAAGATAATTCATAGCTTCCGTGAACAGGAAAACTTCTTCTTCCGAAGGGTTATGGTTATCAAAAAAATCTCTTGCAATCCCCTTAGCTTCATTTACTGTCATGATTTTATCCTACCTTTCCTTTTTTCTTAATATTATTATATCATAAAAATACCGATTGTGGTCTCCTATAAGGCGACTTTTAAATATTATTTATTTTCTTTTCTGATATAATACTACTCCCTGACCAGTCCAATAAACTCCCCTATAAAAAAGGACAGAAGTATAATCTTCCGTCCTTAACATTTAAGATATTCAGAAGTGATTGCCCACATATAAAATATCAGTTTATAACTATACCCTGCTTTTTATATCTTTCAAGTTCTTCTTTCAAGGTTTTTATTTCATCGTTCAAAAGGCTATTCTTATTTTTCTCTTCCTCTATCTCCTTTTTCTGATTTTCTAACTCCTTATTCTGATTTTCTAACTCCTTATTCAACTCATCCTTTTCCCTAAGAACTTTATCATATATTGTTTCAATTATGTATCCACCCATATATTCTTCAACTCCTTTCTTTGCGTTCTCACGTTTTTCCATCATTTTATCAAGAACATCTTTTATATATTGTTTTATTGTTCCTTTCTGGATCTCGTCAATTGCCTCTTCATCTACCAAATTTTGCAACCTTGTATTGATATCGTCCAAAACCGCAATAAGCTTCTCCAGCTTACTGCTATCCCTGTCCATCTCATCCAGTTCTTTATCCGTAATGTTAAATACATAAAATGGAAGCAGTAACAGTAATTTTTTCTCAAAAATTGCATCAAGGTCGTAATCCTTAATTCTAAGTACAGGGACGTTGTATGATACCCTGCCCTCAGGATAATTGATATAAATCCGGAAATCTTTTACATCCTTTGAATCAGTCCTTAAAAACACAACCGCTGAACGCGGGATAAAAATTTCTAGGGGAACAGAGAACCGTCCCCTGTTACCATGTAATTCCCTTCCAAGGACAACCGCTCATTCTTTCTTATGTCATTTGCATTTCCACAACGCCATCGGATGATTCCGTAATCGCTCAATGATCTCAGCATCCTCAAAAAGCAACTCCGGTTTATATTCCTTTGCTATAAACCTTTCCATATAATCTATTTCTGCTTCCGTCGGCTTCATAAGTGATGCTATGTACTCCTTCGCCTGTTGCTTCTTACCTTCCAGATCGAACTTGTCCTTCACAGCAAGAACCGGGAACAGATCAGACTTTATCTTTGAAAAGACAAGACTGTCTATGGCAGAAGTATCGAAGTCTTTGTTCACTTCTTTTGCAGAAATAGTCGCATAGAAAATGATGCATTTCCTGAACACATCCTCTTCATCTGAAAACAGCTTCGTGTCAGCCATATTGCAGAAGTCATACAGATCCCTTGCGGCAGCCCTACTTATCAGAGCATTGGTTTTTGCCGCGAAGATTTCCATAGCCGCTACCGTTCTGACCTTTATCGGCTCTCCGAAAGCATCTGTTACAAAGACTCTGTCTTCTGATGGAAGCACGTGTGTTCTCAGAGAATAGTTAATCTCTATTTTGATCATATCCTTATTGCCGGCTGCATTCACGTAGTTATAGTGGAATGCATCCAAGCTGTGACTAAACCTTGACGCATCGGAAAGAGAATATCCCTGCTCCGACATATATCCCTTCAGAATCTCCGTCAATCGCGCTCTTTCGTTTGCCGTCTCTTCTCTTGTCAGATTCGGGATAAAATCCAGATCTATATCAACAGACAATCTCGGAAGGTTGAAAACAGTCAGATTTATGGCCGTTCCACCTTTAAGCAGCAGGTGTTCACTCATATATTCCTGAGTATTCAGAAATTCAAGAATTGTTCTCAGACGGAGAACCTTCTCAAATGTATCACGATTAAATCCATATTCCCGTGCCCTTGCATCAAGCTCTCTTCTGTTATACTGCAGCATCCTCTATCCATCCGTTCTTCATTTGTTTAAAATTCTTTGGGTATACCAGTTTCCATTCACCCGAATAGTCTGGATCACCTATACCGTTTGTCAGATATCGCTTTGAATTTCCGCTCCTATTCTTGCATATCATTATAAAATCATCACTTATACAAAGCTCTGTCCGATATTCACTAAAAATAAAACCGGTCTTCTGATATAAAAAGGCACTGTCATATCCAGCCAGATAGTTTAGAATTTTATTCTCATCAATGCTGTTCATAGACACTACACACGAAAGCACCTCTTCAAGTCCGGCGATAAGATTGATATCCCTTATGGAATCTACTATCGTCCGCTCCTTATCCGTAACCCTCACACCGCCGCTAAACTCCGGAGAAACTATACCTTCCTTCATCTGTTCTTTGACATAATGATAAGTGTACCCATCAAATTCAAAATCGTGGAAACGTGTCTCAGAGCCAACATAAACCTCATAGAAAACCTGATCTACAGTTCCATAATACTCAAAGGCAGTATGATGGGATACATAAGAAGATGGCGTGATAGCACTGGCAACCTGAAACCTGTTCGCCACCGGTCCACCATTTTCTCCGCTCACGCACGTGTATAATCCGTTTCGGATTTTTAATACCATGTTCTCCTTCAGAAGCTTTCCCAGCGCCGCTCTTGCTGTGCGTTCGCTAGAATACAATGCATTTACTTCTTTCATGGAAAAAACTGGATACTGTAGCAGTTCATAATACAAATTCATATTCTCACTCCATGATGTTAAATATTTGTCTTGATTTACCATGTTTTATGTTATTCTTATACATATTCTTAACTTATCATCAAAGAGCCACTTTGTCAAGTTGATTTTATGTATCTTTTTGCCATCATTAATGTCAATATGGTACTCCATCTAAACAAAACCATGTTATAATGTCCAGCATCGGAAGGATATATTCTATAAAAGCACTATATTTTTATCCTATTTCATATAATATAAAAAGAACCGGTACCGAATCCATCTCTGAACTCCTTACCGGTTCTTCGTAATGCCTGTTTATCTTTCTTGCGGTTGTAACTCTTGCCGCTCGGAACACTCCTGGTTACTGGATTAAGCTCTCCCCAGGTGTTCCTGTGTTCTGCGTAATACGCCTTCTTTGCCTTCTTGCTTCGCTTATCAAGCGACACAAACTTTTCCATAGTACTACCTCGTTCTTTCTTGATATTAAACTATTTGCTCCTCATGTATATCGGTAATTTTTCGGAAAAACTTTAACGTTTGCGGGAGGATTCGAACCACCGGTACGTTTCCGCACACCTCCTTATCCGACTGTTCCCTCCTAACTCCACTTCCATAGACATAAAACTTTTCTAGTACCCCAAATAAAAGCATCTCTTATCCACGCCTTCAGGTACAAGAACTTTTGATAGATCTTTTAACAATTTTATGAGTTTAGCGGCCTTGGGGTATTTTTTTGTATAAGATTTATACGTGCTTAGATTAAAAGCTTCAACTGTATTATCTTTATTCTCGTTTGAAACATAAAATTCATTTATGACCCCATCGAGGCAAAAAATATCCATATTTTCTTCTACTTCATCAATTTCAAATACTCTGCTTTCAGTTATGATGTTTTTAACTTTTTCCATGGTCTCATTACTAATTGCTACCGACTTGGGTTCTTGAGGCTGAAATTTTCCAGCCCCATCTTCCGGCAATGAATAAATTACTATATTCTGATCTTGCAGGATTGTGACACACGATATAGGCATATGCCATGCGTCCTGCAGATTATATTCAAACATTTTCCTATCAGCCATCTTAAATCTCCTTTCCTACTATCCAGGGAACAGGGGACGGTTCTCCGTTCCCAAACAGGGAACAGAGAACCGTCCCCTGTTCCCCCGGGATTCAAACCTCAGCTCTCTTATATTCCGCCTGAGCCTCCCGCATCTCCGAAGCCGTATAAGCACACAGTTTCACATTCACATCATATTCCGGATAATCCTCTGTGAACTTCTTATATGCTCTAAGGCACTGCTTGGTCGATTCTGCGACAGGATTTTCAAGTGATCCTCCGAATATACCGGAGCTGATCAGAGGGAAGGAAATACTATGGTAGCCATTCTCCATAAGAACCTTCAGTGAATTATAATAGGCATTGAAAAGTTCCTTAAAAGCTGTAGGTGTAACGCTAAAATTCGGTCCTACTGCATGAATGATTGCCTTAGCATTCTTCAAATTGAATGCCGGTGTGATCACTGCATCCCCATCATTAAGCGGTGTCTTATATTTTCTGCAGGCATCTGCCAATTCTGAGCTTCCTGCTTTTTTAAAGATAACTCCACATATACCGCCGCCTTCCCATAATCCGTCATTAGCAGCATTAACAACAACATCAACTTCCTGATCTGCACATGATGCATTTATTAATTCTATCTTACTCATTGCAATATCCTCCACGTAATTCATCTTTGGAAAAAACTGATCATCTGTCTCGGTCACTGATACCATTATACCGCAAGCAGGTGTACTATAAAACCCCCTTTTTGTTTTATTCATCGATCGGATTAATCTGCATTGTCCTCCTTCTTGATCCATACTTCATAATCTGCAAGGAACTTCTCCAGTAATTCCTTGGGCATTACATAAGGCTTGCCAAAAGGATTGACCACTACACCCTGAAGAGTCTCGTCCTTTAAGCCGAGCTTCAGCACATCAAGGATAGCTACGGGCATGATCACATTAGCTGTATGCCCCTTCTCAAGCTCGCGTCTCGTGATGTACAGAGGGAGCCAGTACTTACCGTCACCGTCAAATACCGTATCCATGCGCAGCCTAACTTCGTCCTTTATCTGCACTGTATCGCCCAGTTTCAAATGTTCGATATCCAGGCCTTCCAACAGAGTATCATTAACATCTATAAAAGGCATCGGAACCTCTGCATTCTCCTTGATTCTTTTCGCCAGTACATTAAGGAAAGTCATAAAGGCACCAAAACGCTTTTTCTCATCTTCTTCGTCGAGGTAGAGTAACAAGGCCGCCGCCAGAGGGGCATTATCAGCATACTCGTCTACCTCTTCAGCTATATTTCTGCCTACGAAACGATCAAAACGCTCAATAACATCACTCATCTCTTTCTCTATACGGTGCAGACATTCACCTCTCAAGATGATCGGCATGTCAAAGAATGCTTCAGCCATAGCTCCGGCGATAGCAGCGATAGTATCGGTATCACCGCCGAGGGATACCGCATTCCTTACCACATCCTCATATGACTCACCGTCAAAGAAGCTGCGGAGAGCCTTGGGTAGTGCATCCTGACAGCTCTCATCATGTCTGTGACGTGCTCGCATCTCTTCCAATGACTCTGAAAAGTCATATCCGAACTCTTTTACCACATACCTCTCAATGTTCTCTTTCTCCCAGCCGGTACGTGCAAGATATATGACTGCTGCTGTACACTCGGCACCCTTGATACCTTCGGGATGATTGTGTGTTACATTCGCAGTAGCTCTGGCCACTTCCCTAGTCCTCTCAAGTGAGTCATAGAGCCAGCCTGCTGCCGATACACGCATAGCCGAACCATTACCATAGCTGCCGTAAGGTCTCGGATTCTTTGAACCGAGCCAACCTATAAATCTGCCGCCGTACCCGGCTCCCGGATATTTACGTCCCCATCTCTGCATGGACTTTACGCACTCTGCCTCGATTTCTTCTACGCTTGCATCTCTACCCGCATCCATCAGTGCCTCAGCTATGGCTACGGTCATCACCGTATCGTCAGTCCAATTATCATCCGGAGTCAAAAGCTTAAACTCCTTACTCCAACCACCTCTGTCAAACTCAAACCTGCTGCCTATGATATCTCCTAATATAGCTCCGTACATAACTTTGTCCTCCTTTCGTTTTCTAAACTATAACACCGTTTAGACAAAAAAAGGTCTCCCGCCGGGAGACAAATAAAAAAAGGGAACAGAGAACCG
>JAEEGK010030365.1_pt1 | contig 10715 bp, 10 predicted proteins | sample 8958771 | NCBI WGS metagenome assembly JAEEGK01 (sample SAMN16246547, study PRJNA631951) | gut metagenome | biome: gut microbiome; feature: rumen; material: SC-attached | host: Bos | place: Iran: Karaj | collected 2018-10 | reverse complement strand
GCCCGGAATGCCAGGGCGACGGTTTCGTGAAGATCGGCATGCAGTTCATGGCCGATGTCACGATGGTGTGCGAATCCTGCGGCGGCAAGCGCTTCAAGCCGGAGATACTGGAAGTCCGGTACAAGGACAAGAATATCGACGATATCCTGAACATGAGCGTAGAGGAGGCCATCTCGTTCTTCTCTTCGCAGCCGGAGGACCTGGCGAAGTCCATCGCGGAGCAGCTGCAGCCGCTCGTGGACGTGGGCCTCGGCTATATCAAGCTGGGACAGCCCTCCAGCACCCTGTCGGGCGGCGAGAGCCAGCGCATCAAGCTCGCGTACTTCCTGAGCCTGAGCAAGAACGACGACAAGCCGCGCAAGGACAAGATCCTGTTCATGTTCGACGAGCCCACGACGGGCCTCCATTTCTATGACGTGGAGAAGCTCCTGAAGGCCTTCGACGCCCTGCTCTCCCGCGGCCATTCCGTGGTCGTGGTGGAGCACAACCTGGACGTCATCCGCAGCGCGGACTGGGTCATCGACCTGGGTCCGGACGCGGGCGACCGGGGCGGGGAAGTGGTCTTCGCCGGCACGCCGGAGGACCTCGTCGCGAAGGGCGATACATTCACGGCCAAATACTTACGCGGATGAAACGCATCGCAGCCATCACCATGGTGCGCGGCGACGCGTTCTACCTCCGGAAATGGACCGCCTGGTATGGCGGCCAGCTCGGGGAGGAGAACCTCTACATCCTCCTGGACGGGCGCGACCAGCCGATTCCGGACTGGTGCCCGAAGGCCCATGTGATTCCCTGCGACCGCGTCGGCGGGCAGGTGGCCCGGGCCGACAAGGGCCGCATCGAGCGCATCTCCGACGAGGCGGCGCGGCTGTTCGCCGCGGGGTACGACCTCGTCATCGGCACGGACGCCGACGAGATGCTCGCCGTGGACCCCAAGCTCGGGGTCGGGCTCGCGGAGTTCCTGTCGGGCCTGGACGTCCGCACGGCCGTTTCCGGCCTGGGCCTGGACGTGGGCCAGAAGCTGGGCGAGGAGGCGGACATCACGGCGGACCGGCCTTTCCTGGAGCAGCGGCATTACGCGCAGCTGGGAACCCGGTACACGAAGGCGTCGGTGCTGGGAAAGCCCCTCCGCTGGGGCAGCGGCTTCCACCGCGTGGAAGGACATAACCTGCATATCGTCAAAGACTTATACCTGTTCCATTTCGGCTACTTCGACATGAAGCAGCTGCAGGATCGCTTCGCCGATGCCGACCGGCTCGCGCAGGGGTGGCAGCGCCACCTGGACAAGCGCTCCCGCACCATCCGGCTGGTGACGCGGAAAAAGGCGCTGGACTTCGACCGGTGGACGCGCTTCGCCCGCCGCTTCCAGACCGTGTGCCGCCCGCCGTACGCCTGGAACAAGCCGGCGATGGCCGGCCTCAAACTCGTGGTCCGGATCCCGGACCGCTTTACCGCCCTGGGCCTATGAGTACGCCGCTTGTTTCCGTGATCGTGCCGATTTACGGCGTGGAGGCGTACATCGCGCAGTGCGCCCGCTCTATCCTGGGCCAGACCTATCCCGCGCTGGAATGCATCTTCGTGAACGACGGCACGCCGGACCGCTCGATGGACATCCTCGCCGAGGTGGTGAAGGAGTTCCCGGAGCGGAACGTGGTGATTGTCAACAAGGAGAACGGCGGCCTGCCGCACGCCCGCTGGAGCGGCCTGGAAGCCGCCACGGGCGAGTACGTCATGCACGTGGACTCCGACGACTGGCTGGAGCCGGACGCGGCCGAAAGGCTCGTGGAGGCGGCCCTGCGCACGGAGGCGGACCTGGTGTACTGCGACTTCTGGAAGGAGTACGGTTCCCGGTCCAAGCTGGACCACGAACGCGCTTATACCGTGGAAGATAAGGCGGTTTGGATGAAGCGGCTGTACAACGACGGCGCTTATGGATATGTGTGGTGCAAGTTCGCCAAGCGGTCGCTGTATGAGGGGATGTTCGTTCCCCGCTTCAACATGCACGAAGACATCGTCTTTTCCACGCAGCTCATCTGGCGGGCATCCCGGATTGCGCAGCTCAGCGTCCCGCTCATCCACTACCGGCGCACCAACCGGACCTCGGCCACGCGCGTGGCGCGGGGGAAACGGCGGATCCAGTCGGCCCGGAACATCCTGGACCTGTGCGTGAACGGCGGTCCGGAAGTGGCCGTCGTCCGGAAGGAAATCGTGCGCAAGGCGGCCTGGAACGCGTTCCGTTACGACCGTTCCCTGTTTGACGAGTATCCTTTCCTGCGGGAGGAGGCGCCCCTCATTCTGAGGTGGCTAGGCGCCTGAACAGCCGGTCCCACTGATCCAGGATCCGGTCGGGGGTGAAATCCGCGGCTTTCTTGTTGATTTCCCGGCCCATCGAACGCCGCAGTTCCGGCTGTTCGATGAGGGCGCAGACCTTGTCGGCCATCCCGTCGATGTCGCCGGGGGCGGCCAGCATCCCGTTCACCCCGTCTTCAATGAACTCCGCCGGCCCGCAGGGGCAGGTCACGCACACGCAGGGCAGGCCGATGGCGGCGGTCTCGACGAGCACCATCGGGAAGCCCTCGTAGAGGGAGGTCATCAGGTACATCGAACTGGCCAGCATCTCGTCCTTGAAGCGCGGGGTGGCCGGATGGACGCGGACGGCGCCTTCGAGCCCTTCCCGCCGGATCAGGGCCTCGGTCCGGGCCTTCTTCTTCCCGTTCCCGTACAGGTCCAGCGTCCAGTCGGGGTGCCGTTCGTGGACCTTTTTCCATACGCGGACCATGTCGTCGTAGTTTTTCTGCTTCTCGAAGCGGCCGCCGCTGATGCAGCGTTTGGCGTCCAGGGGAGCGAGCTCGCCCGGGGTGTAGTCGGCGGGGTTGTAGATCTGCTCCAGCCGGTCGCAGTAGGGCGCCCAGGCTTCCCGGTCTTCCTTTGTCAGCACGACGAAGCAGTCCAGCCCGCCCACCGCCTGTTCCAGGGCGCGGAGTTTCCGGCGCTGGCCCTTCACCAGGAGCGTGTCGTGGGAGAAGTGGAATTCGGCCATCAGGACCTTGCACAACCCCTTCAGTTTCAGCAGGGAAGGCAGTTCGTCGATGCACAGGGAGTCGACGATGTCCGGCTGCTCGGCCCGGATGAGGGCTTCCAGGCGGCGCAGGTAGCGCGGCATGTTCCAGGGCAGATGCGTGTTCACGTCCAGGTCCACGAGCCGCACTTTCGGATCGACCGGAAAGAAGGTGGGGCGTCCTTTCTGGTGGTTGGTGACGATCGTGACCTCGTGTCCATACCGGGCCGCCAGCAGGTTGGCTTTGGTGATGAGCACCCGTTCCATGCCCGCCGGGCTGTAGATGGTATTGGCCAGGTAGAAGACTTTCATGCCCCAAAGTTACGCAAAATCCATTATCTTTGCATATCGGAACCTGATTTGATGCGACGTCTCTGGTACTACATCCGCGTGGCCCTTTTCGGCCACCTGCTCAATCCGCTCTGGCTTCCCCGGCTGGACCGCCGGCGGGTGCGCGGGCGCGCCTATCGCCGGGCGGGCATGGCCTATCTGCGGCCCTATGCCGCGGCGGTCCGCGACGTTCCGGAGGACAAGCCGGACCACGCGGAGCCCCGCCGCATTTTCACGCTCTGGCTGCAGGGCGAGGAGCAGGCGCCGCCGCTGGTGCGGGCCTGCCTGGACCGCATCCGGCGATTGGCCGGCGCCGAACTCGTCGTCCTGGACGAGCGGTCGCTGTTCGACTGGATCGAACTTCCCGAGGACATTGTCCGGAAATGGAAGGAAGGAAAGATGAAGGCGGCGCATTTTGCCGACATCTGCCGGGTGGAACTCCTGTACCGCCACGGCGGCCTGTGGATGGACGCCACCTGCTTCCTGGATGCGCCCCTCCCCGAATGGCTCTGGGAGGCCGATTTCTTTGTCTATCAGGGCGGTGACACCCTCAGGGGCTCGTACGGGGGCATCCAGAACTGCTTTATCCGCGGGGTGAAGGACGCCTACCTCCTCAAGGTCTGGCGGGCCATCATCCGGGCCTATTGGACCGCGGAGGATTCCGCCCTGGAATATTTCGTCCACCAGCTGCTCTTCTCCGTCGCGGTGGAGGCCAATCCGCGCGCCGCCGAACTGTATGCGCAGATGCCGGCCCTGGTCCAGGATCCGACGCATGTCCTTTGGTTCGCGTATGCAGACAAGCCCTATGACGAGGCCCTGCTGCACGAGATCTGCGCGCAGGCGGTCTTCCAGAAGTTCGATTACAAGTCTCCGTACGCGAAAGCGCCCGTTCCGGGTTCCTTCGCCGACCTTCTCATCTCTCCGTACCGATGAAACGCCTGTTCCTGTTCGCTTTCTACGACCCGCAGGGCGTCGTGGGGGAGGCGGCGCTCCGCTATCTGGAGGCGCTGTGCGCCCTCGGCGACATCGTCCTGGCAACGGACAGCGACCTGCGGCCCGGCGAGGCGGAGAAGCTCGCGCCGCTGGTGGTCTCGTACGAGGCGGCGCGTCACGGGGAATACGATTTCGGATCCTACAAGCGGGCCTTCCGGCAGGCGGATCTGTCGGGGTATGACGTGGTCTATCTGGTGAATGATTCGGTCGTGGGGCCGTTGCGGCCGCTGGAACCGTACCTGCTGCGGATGGAGGCCCTGGGCACGGACGCCTTCGGGCTCGTGCTGAATCCTTCCCGGCACGGACGGCACTTGCAGTCGTGGTTCATCGGCCTGAAACCGTCCGTTTTCCGCGCCCCCTGGTTCGCGGAATTCCTGACCGGCGTGGAGGCGCTCGGCCGGAAGGAAGACGTGTGCATCCGCTATGAAAACGGCCTTGCGCGGCTTCTGGAAGCGCATTCGGCTTCCTATGCGGGCCTATGGGAGCTGCGGGGAAAAGCCATCTACAATGCCGTGGGACGCCTGTCCCGGCAGGGCTTTCCTTTCTTGAAGAAATCGGCCTTCACGCGGCATGGCGGCAGCCTGGGCCCGGCGGTCGCGCGGGCGCTTTCGCAGGCGAAACCGTCGATGGCCCTCGCGATCGTCGCCGACCTGGACCGCCTGTACGGCGAGGAGTATCGCCGCTCGTTCCTCGCGGCCGGCCCCCTGCGCGCCTTCGGCCGCTATCTCCGTTATCTTTCCGGCAAGCTTACGGGTCGATGACCAGCAAGGCCAGGGTGTCCCGGTTCACGGGCGGCCCGGCCTTGAAGTAGACCATCACGGACCCGCCTTTCCGCGTGTGGATGGTGAGTCCGTGGCCGTCCCGGTCGATGTCGAAGGAATAGAGTTCATGGACCCGCTCGTCGTCGTCCCAGGCGACGGGCTCGATCTCGAAGTAGGTGTCGGGCGGCGAGACATCGCACCAGAGGTGGAAATCGTCCCCGCTCCGGCATTCGTTGTAGGCGGCGGGGTGGAGGTCGAAGCGGGTTTCCTGAACGAGCCGGCTCTTGTCCACGCGCCAGCCGTCCTCCTCCAGCCCGGTCCCTTGCAGATGGACCGTCACCTGGCAGGCCGTATTGCGGTACACGTCGAAGTTCCCGGGCCCGTCTCCCAGATAGAATCGGTAGACCAGGGGTTCCCCCGCGCGGGTGTGCCAGGTGTCGGAATGGTAGGTGCCGCGGATCTCGAGGTAGGAGCAGACCTGGCCGTAAGGCCCTTCCGAGAACTGTTTTTCCGTCTCGTCATTCGTGTCCAGCAAGTCCCCCTGCAGGTTCTCCGGGAGGTACAGGCTCACGTGGCCGCTTACGCCGGGGGACTGGTCGATGTTCAGCGCCTGCACCTGCCGCCCGTCCAGCGTGAACCCGCCCGAGAACACCTGGGTGGCCCCTTCCGCCCGGCTGTCCCCGAAGAGGACGACCGACGACGGTCCGTTGCCGATGGTCACGGATGTGACCTGGAAGGTGACGTCGCTGCGGAGTTCCGTCCGGTCCAGGACGAGGTCGATCCGCGCCATCGTCCGCACGAGCGGGAGCCGAACCTCGGCCTCGCCGCCGCTCACGAAGCCGTCCAGCCGGCCGCTCATCGGGATGCCGCGGCTGTATTCGTCGGGGTAGGCGAAATAGTAGCGATAGGCTTCCGCGGCTTCCCGCGAGAGCGCCGGCAGGGCGTAGCCGACGTTGGCGGCGACGAAGATGTCGTAGGCAACGTCGGTCAGGAGGGTGGTCTTGACAGGGATGATCCCGTTCTCCACGGTGAACTGCCTGGCGTTGAGGTACCGCCGCTCTTCCAGCAGCCCTTCCGCATTGTATATCAATAGATTGATATCGGAGACAAGCCGGTCGTCCGGCAGGGACGACCGGGTCGGGATCCCGCTTCTCACGTCCAGGACGAGCGCGATGCCGGCGCGCCCGCTTTCCCGGTTCCAACTATTACATCCTATCACCAAGCTTAACAACAACACGGGCAGGATGCCGACTCTTCTCATCGCTTGTCTCCTCCATCAATCAACGGTAATGTATGTCTTCCCAGGCGCGTGCGTCCCAGTCCAGGACCTGGCTTTCCAGGCGGATGGAACCGGCGACGGCCGGGGTGTCCGGGTCGGTCGTGCCGGCCCGGGTGAGGGTTACGTCCATCCGGTACTGCACGTCGGCCTTCAGGCCGGGCAGGTCGATGGGATAGTAGTAGGTCGTCCCCCGGAGTTTCCCTTCGATCACCAGCCGGGTGACGGGGCTGCCGAATTCGGAGCCGTCCGACGGGTTCGGGTAGCAGAGGAAGCCGGCCGCAGGGTAGATCCGGCCGCCCAGGGATGCGGCGAGGTCGCGGAGGACGGCCTCGGGGTGGGCGAGCGCCGCCGTCCCCGCCTCGTCCAGCCGGCCGGCGTTCAGCCAGGAGGACGGGGCGTCCTCCGGCGCGAACGGCCGGCACTCCTGCGAGGCGTAGGTGAGGTACGCGCGCACGTCCTGCAGCCGCTCTCCGGCATACGCCCGTCCGGTGAAGTCGCAGGCGATGGACCGGAGGACGATTTTCGCGAGCATCGGCCGCAGGACGACCTGCCCCATCGTCCCGGCCGCCGATTCGCCGTACAGCATCGGCGCGTCCGGATCCTCGTCCGCCAGCCGGAAGGGAAGGTCCGCGAGGGATTCGAGGCTGCGGACGCCGCTCCAGGCGAAGGCGTCTGCGGGATAGTTGGAGAGGATGACGACTTTCCGCGCGGCCGTGGACGATGTCCCGGTCACGCGGTTGCCGGAAACCCGCTCCAAATGCTGGTAAGCGTCCAGCCGGAACAGGGGTCCGTCCTGAAAAAATAGCAGATCGAGTCCCTGGATGTTTGTTTTTCCGGATGCGTTTATATAAATTTGTGACTTCCGTACCGCGGGAACAGGTTCCTCCGGCAGCGGAAGAGGCGAACAGGCAAGGAACAAAAAGGCCGGCAGGTGCCAGACCGCACCCCGTGTTGCCGCAGACAGGCGGCGCCCGTAACGGGAAAAGAAGCGTAAGGGAATGTATTTCAGAATCCGGCCTTTTGACATGTTCAGCGCGATGTTGTGTTGGTGCAAAGCTACGGAAGGAGGCGGACAATCGGGCTGAAAACGCATCGCTGACCTGAAACTTTTTATGATTTTTATTCACTTTCATTGTTTCTTGTCCTGTTAGGATAGAAAAAATGCGAGCGTAAGAATTATTTTTATGCATCTTTTACGAACTTTACGCCACCTTTTTGACGGCAAGCGCGACCTGACCCCCTTCTTTACGCGGCAGGCCGAACTCCTGTGCCAGTGCTCCGACACCCTGGTCCGCATGCTCGCCGACGTGGACCCTGTGCAGTGGAACATGCTCCAGCGCGAGATCAAATCCTGCGAGACGCAGGGCGACGCCCTCCTGCAGGACTTCCGCGAGCAGCTCTCCGAGCGCGTCATGGGCTCCCTGAGCCGCACGGACCTCTCGACCATCGCCATGTCCATGGACGACAGCCTGGACGTCATCAAGGATGCCGCGAAGGCCGTCCAGATCTACAAGCCCCGCAAGATCGACCAGCAGCTCCGGGACCTCGCGCAGCTCATCCGCGGCGAGGCCTACGCGCTCCAGGAGCTCCTGCCCCTCATCTGGCACATCCGGGACAAGGCTTCGGCCATCTCCCTCCTCTGCGACCGCGTCACCGAGATGGAACACGCCGCCGACGACGCCTACGAGGAATACATCGGCTACATCTTCACCGAGGAGCAGGACATGCGCGAAATGACCAAGTACAAGAACCTCGCGGAAACCCTCGAAAAGGCGACCGACTCCCAGAAGCACGTCGCCGACTGCGTGAGACTGATGGTCATGCGGTTCCTCCACGAATAGAAGATTTCTCGACTCCGCCCTGCGGGCGTCGCTCGAAATGACAAGGGAATAAGCTCGAAATGACAATAAAAAACCCGGCTCGGAGGAGTCGGGTTTTTCGTTATTGAACCGGGCGATTAACCGCCGAAGTTGTCGAAGAGGATGCTTTCGGGGGCGACGCCGAGGGAGTCGAGGAGGTCGCAGACGCACTTGGTCATCATGGGCGGACCGCACATGAAGTACTTGATGTCCTCGGGAGCCTCGTGGTTCTTGAGGTAGGTCTCGTTCATCACGTTGTGGACGAAGCCTGCGGTGTACTTCACGCCGGCGGCGTCGGCGGCCGGGTCCGGACGGTCGAGGGCCAGGTGGAAGTGGAAGTTCGGGAAGTCCTTCTCGATCTCGGCGAAGTCCTCCAGGTAGAAGGCCTCGACGAGGGCGCGGGCGCCGTAGAAGAAGTGGACCTGGCGGTTCGTCTTGAGCGTCTTGAACAGGTGCATGATGTGGCTGCGGAGCGGAGCCATGCCGGCGCCGCCGCCCACGAAGATGTATTCCATGTCCTCGGGATCGTCCTTCGGGAGGAGGAACTCGCCGTAAGGACCGCTGATCCACACCTTGTCACCCGGCTTGCGGGAGAACACGTAGGTGGAGGCGATGCCCGGAGGGACGCCCGGAACGAACTTGAACACGCCCTTCGGCTGGGTGCGGTCGAACGGCGGGGTCGCGATGCGCACATTCAGCTTGATGACGTCCTTCTCGGCCGGATACGAGGCCATGGAGTAGGCGCGGATCGTAGGCTCGGTGTTCTTGAACTTCAGCGAGGTGATGCCGTATTTCTCCCAGTCGCCCATGTAGATCGGGGCGACACCCATGTCGGAGAAGTCCGCTTCGTACTCCGGAATGTCAATCTGGATGTATTCACCGGACTTGAAGTCGATGTGCTCGCCTTCGGGGAGCCGGACGGTGAATTCCTTGATGAAGGTCGCGACGTTGTCATTGGAGATGACTTCGCACTCGAGCTTCTTGACGCTGAGCGCGCTTTCCGGAACGGCGATCTGGAGGTTATCCTTGACCTTGACCTGGCAACCCAGGCGCCAGCCTTCCTTGATCTGCTTGCGGGAGAAGAAGCCGGTCTCGGTGGGGAGGATGGTACCGCCGCCGTCGAGGACCTGGAGCTTGCACTGGCCGCAGTTGGCCTTGCCGCCGCAGGCGGAAGGAAGGAAGATGCCGTTGTCGGCAAGGGTGTGCATCAAGTCACCGCCAGGGGAGACTTCCAGCTCCTTGGAGCCGTTGTTGATGGACACCTTGACGGAGCCGGAGGGCATGAGGGCGTTCTTGATCCAGACCAGCAGGATGGCCAGCAGGACCGTTACGACGAGCATCACGAGGATGGCTGCAATCAATGTATTTCCCATAGTGCTTTCCTCCGTTTACAGTGAAATACCCATGAAGGTCATGAAGGCGATGCCCATCAGACCGACGGTGATGAAAGTGATGCCGAGGCCCTTGAGTGCCGGCGGGACGTTGGAGTACGCCATCTTCTCGCGGATGGCCGCGAGGGAGACGATGGCGAGGAACCAGCCGATACCCGAACCGAGGGAGTAGACGACGGCTTCACCGATGTTCAGGAAGTCCTTCTGCTGCATGAACAGGGAACCGCCCAGGATGGCGCAGTTCACGGCGATCAGCGGGAGGAAGATACCCAGGGACGAATACAGTTCCGGGGAGAACTTCTCTACGACCATCTCCACGATTTGCACGATGGCGGCGATGACCGCGATGAAGACGATGAAGCTGAGGAAGCTGAGGTCCACGCCTTCGATGAGGGCGTCGGGCGCCAGCACGTAGCGGTTCAGCAGGTAGTTGATCGGCAGGGTGATCAGGAGGACGGCGATGACCGCGACGCCCAGACCCGCAGCCGTCTTGACATTCTTCGATACCGCCAGGTATGAGCACATACCCAGGAAGTACGCGAAGATCATATTGTCCACAAAGATGGACTTGACGAATAAGCTGAGATATTCCATAAGGCGTCGGTATTACTTTTCCTGAAGGTCTTTCTGGATGCTCCGCTGGACCCATACGATGCATCCCAGGAGGATGAGGGCGAACGGAGGCAGGATCACGAGGTTGTTCGGGACATAGCCGAACCGGTTGAGGATGTCGACCCCGAACAGGGTGCCGCTTCCGAGGAGTTCACGGAAGAAGGCGACGATGAGGAGGATCAGACCGTAGCCCGCGCCGTTGGCAATGCCGTCCAGGAAGCTCGGCCACGGCTTGTTGCCGAGGGCGAAGGCCTCGATGCGGCCCATCACGATGCAGTTCGTGATGATGAGGCCGATGTACACGGACAGCTGCTTGTCGATGGCGTAGGTGGCTTCGAAGCTCTTGAGGATCTGGTCCACCAGGATCACCATCATCGCGACCACGACGAGCTGGACGATGATGCGCACCCGGCCCGGAATCGTGTTCCGCAG
>JAEEGK010030364.1_pt1 | contig 10716 bp, 9 predicted proteins | sample 8958771 | NCBI WGS metagenome assembly JAEEGK01 (sample SAMN16246547, study PRJNA631951) | gut metagenome | biome: gut microbiome; feature: rumen; material: SC-attached | host: Bos | place: Iran: Karaj | collected 2018-10 | reverse complement strand
GCGCAAAACAACATCAAGTCAATCGAATGTGTGGAATATCCCGAACTCGGAATGGAAGCCATTTGGAAGATTGAGGTTCAGGACTTCCCCGCCTTCATCTTGGTGGACGACAAGGGCAACGACTTCTTCAAACAGTTGAAACCCTGCGCCGGCTGCACTATCATCTAAACTCTAATTTGCGAATTATGAATTTCTGATTACGGGTGTATGCTGCGTAATTGGTAATTCATAATTCGTTTTTATAATAATTGCATTATGGACATCCAACTTCCCGAGGGAATCACCAAAAAGATTGCAAACCAAGCCCGTATGACCGTCGCCTCGGCGTTGAACTACGACAAAAAAGAACCCGAGGCAATCATTGCGTGTTACGAAAGCATTGCGTATGAACTTCTCGAACCGTTGCATACGCCGTGGAACAGGAAGAAAAATTTTCAGCCCGACCGCGAGCGTGAACTTTACGAACTGTTGCTCAAAAAGTTTGGCGGCGAGAGGATTCATTATGCCCGACGCGACAAGCACAGTTCGGAAGATATGGTGATAGAGTTCGGACTTGGTGCAAGGGTCTTTGTCAGTTGGAGCAGGTACAACTACTATTTCGGCATGAAATTTTCGTCGTCGTTGTACATCTATTCGCTTGACTTCGACTACGCCGATTTCCTGAAAGCCTTGCCGACGATAGAGTTCATCATCAAAAACCTTCCTTCGTGGCAGCCCATCGCCGAAGAGTGTATCCGCGACTACCGCAAAAAACAGAAAATCAGCGAAATAAAAGCCACCGCCGTCAAGTCATTCGCCACGCAGAAACTCTCCGAATGTGGGCTTCCGTTCCGTTTGGAACAAGGCAAACAGCGCGACAAGGTATATTTCAAGATTTCCGACAAGGACATGGCGATGTTTTACCTCTCGCACAAAAACTTCGACACCGCCATCGACAAAATCATCACCGCCGCGCAACAAATCACCGCTCTCGTCAAGGAAGTGGGCTTGCAGGTATCAATTAAGAAGATTGGCGACCACGTTTATTTTGAAAACGACAAAAAATAAAAATCATGCTCATCAACGACAAAAAACAACTCAAAAAGATAGAAACCTCGATTTTCGGTCGGGCGAAGACACGGACAGATGCCGAGAATGACGAGTATTATAAGGAATACTTGGCTAACGTTGTACGACTGTTTTTTAAGGATGTGATTCCGTATGACAATGGCAGGTATGATATGGATAAAAACAGTCAGAAAATCTTGTTTGACGAATCCACTGTATATGTCAAGGAAAAGTTTGAAGAAAAGGCGGCAATAGAGATAATTGACAATAGGGACGCTTATTCTGACAGATTCACCATTACAATCAAATTGGACGACGACATCTCGTTCATTATGAACAAGGAAAGTCGTATGAACATTTTTCGTGTTTATGTCAACAAAATAAGAGGGTACCCAAACAATTCGTGCTGCGACATCAGATTGGACGAATTGTCAATGTTTTGCGAGTACGTGTTCTATGTCCGTGACAATCTGTCCCGATGGAAAGAAAAAGCGGAAAAAGTGACGCAAACTGTCCTGAAAGACAGAATGAAAGAACAAATGGCTGAAACAGCGGTTGACAGCCTGATTACTACAAAACTCGATCCTCTTGGCATGCAATATTATTACGACAATTCGGCAAAGAGTAGCACCATCGTCATCAAACTGTCCGCCAATGAAACAGGCACGTTCTATCTCAAACACGACAACATTGTTGAGAACCTTGACGAAATTGTCGCGCTTATCAAACAATTGAGCGGCTACCTTGCAAAAGGCAACAAGTTGCAGGTCAGGTTCAAGTCGAGGTACGGGACGTATTAGGCGAAAAATTTTTGAAAATAGTCGGGGAAAAGAGGTGTGTAAAATGAACTGTGGCATTACTTTGCACCGCTCATCTGTAAACAGAATGAGTTTCGGGGCTCGGTATGTCTTGAATCCGTAAGTAAAGATATTGTGGTTTGAGATTCTGTCCCAAACGGTCGTTTTGTCAAAATTCCGCAAAATTCCGCTCACCCCACGATTTATTTCACCAAACTCCTCGGTTTCCCCATTATTTTTTTCGACAAACTCCACGGTTTCCCAAAAATGTTGGGGTCTAATACACGTAAAAAATCCCCAACGCCATTTCAAGAAAAGCATTGGGGAGGGACATATATAAGAATAGCAATAATGACGGACTATTCGTGCGGGGTCTTGATGTAGATGGTTTCGTACTTCACGCTGTTATAGACTGCGAAATAGCCCATACAAACCTTGCCTTCCACTGAGGGTACGAAGAATTGTTGCGGATTGACGCGGGTGCTGTTGTACTCGTAGAGATAGCGATATACAGCCTCATCAATAGTGCGGAACTCCAAGGCGAGGGTGTCGCCGTCGTAGAGTATCATCTCTTCATCGTTTTCCATATCAGAATCGTAGTAAAGACCGATGTCGAAGGGCGAATCGCCTTTGCAGCTGCCCGCGTCGGAGAAGTAAATCTCGCCGTTGCGGTGTATGCGCGCCCATCCATAGACTTCTGCACCTTCGGGGACGTTGAGGGTCTCAAATTCCAACACCTGCATCCAATCCATCAACTCCGCCCAAACAAACTGAGGCTCAGTGATTTCGATTTTGGGCTGCAATGTGGAACTACCCGTGTACTCCACGCCGTCAATTGTTACGCGGAGGGTGTAGGTGGCGTTGTCCTGCAATTCCACCTTGCCCGTGGGACGGTAACAACCGTCGCTCTGATACTCCAACGCCATCTCGCTGCCGTCGGGAAGGATGTACCTCACGTCGTCAACCCTGACGCCCGACATCTTGGTGGAGTCGGACATATTACGGCTCTTGGTGATTTTCACCTCCGCCTTGTCAACGGAGAGGAGTCCCTCAATCACGGGTACAGGCTCCACGTCGCGGTAGTCAAGTTCAATTTCCTTGGTGCAGGATGCCAACATTACGGCAACCGCTATGATGTAAAAAATCTTTTTCATTTCAATTGCGAATTATGAATTACGAATTACGATCTATGTAATTGTCAATTGTCAACTGTCAATTGTCAATTAAAATTTGATTGTGTAAGTCACCGACGGGATGATGCCGAAGAGCGAATATTGCTCCGTGCGGGTGCCCGAGGGCTTGGTGTCGTCGTTCTCGAAGGTGATTACGTAGGGGTTGTAATGGTTGTAGAGGTTATAGACTCCAAACGACCAAATCCTTGTATATTTGGGACGCTCCTTGGTGTTGTTGATGCCAAAATCGAGGCGGTGGTATGCGGGGGCGCGGTAGCCGTTGTGCTCGGCGTAATAATAATGCGTCCACTCGTCGATGTCATACTTTGCGCTCGGTGCGGTGAGAGCCTGTCCCGATGTATAGACCCAAGTCGCAGAGAGATCCCACTTGTGGTTCAGCTTGTACATTGCGACGATCGAGATGTCGTGACGGCGGTCGTTGGAGGCGGTGTACCAATCGTTGTTGTTGATGCCATCAATCTTGTTTTCAGACCAAGAGAGAGTGTAAGAGAACCATCCCGAGAAGTTGCCGATGTTTTTCTTGGCGTAAAACTCCACGCCATACGCCCTGCCTTCGCCACGGGAGAGGAGTCGCTCCATCTCGATTTCGGTGACGAGGTTTTTGCCTTCCTTGTAGTCATAGACGTTGTCGATGTTCTTGTAATAAGCCTCCACCGAAAATTCGTATTTCTTGTCCTTGGTCTCAGCCATATAGCCAACGCTCACTTGGTCGGCGGTCTGCGGCTTGATGATGTTGGATGAGAGCACGGTGCGGCCAATGGGCGACGACATACCGTTGTTCAAGATGTTTTGTACGTGCTGCGACGTGCGGCAGTAGCCCGCCTTGATGCTCTGATGGTCGGTGAGTTGGTACTTGGCGCTGAACCTCGGCTCAACGGCGAAGAAACTCTCCACGACATCTTTTTTGCCATAACGGAGGGTGTCGAGGATGACGCCGTCCTTGTCGAGATTGTAATAGGGATTGCCGCCCAAAGCGTTGAAAATCACGCCCCTTGCACCGAACGAAACTTCAAGTCCGAAGTTGGTCTTGATGTCTTCGCCCGCCCAAAACGAAATCTCGTTGCCGTCGCGGTATTCCTTCAAGTCCTGACCGTTGGAGAGCTGCATCTCGCCCGATTTGAGCTTGATGTGGTCGAATTGGAAGCCGATGTTGATTTTTTGACTTTCGGTGGGGGTGATTGCAACGTCCTCGCGGAGCATTTGGTGCTGCAAGTAGCCGTCGAAACTTTCCTTTACCTTCAATACGTTCATCGATTCGGTGAAGTCGTAATTGCTGTAAATGAGAGCCGTCTTGGATGAGAACGCCCTGCCGAAATTGTGCTTGTAGTCAACTGCGGCGGCGGTGTTGCCCCAATGGATTTCGGCGATGTGGTTGCCCATATCCATATTGTCCCTGCCACGGAAAAACATCATATTCAACGTGCCGTTTTTGGATGGCTTGACGGTGATTTTGCTATTGACATCGTAAAAATTGAGAACCTTGTCCTTGTATTTCTCTGTGGGTTTGAGGAAAATCTCGAAGTAGGTGCGCCTTGCCGCGAGGAAGAGCGACGCACGGTCTTTCACGATGGGGCCGTCCACAGCGAATTTTGAGGAGAGGAGACCGATGGAAGCGTTGAGACCCCAATGCTCCATATCGCCGCTGCGGGTCTTGATGTCGAATACCGACGAGGAAGCGTCACCAAATTGCGCCGGAATCGCACCTTTATAAAGCGACGCATTGGTGAGCGCCTCGTCGTTGAAGGTGGAGAACACACCCATAAGGTGTCCCGCATTGTAGATGACGGCGTTGTCGATGAGGATGAGGTTTTGTGCAGCCGTGCCGCCGCGTACTTGGAAACCGCAGGAGCCGTCGCCCTCCGCCTTGATGCCCGGCAGGAGTTGGATCGACTTGATGACGTCCCTCTCGCCCATCAGCGCGGGCACTTTCGCCATCTCTGACATTTGTATGTTTTCGACGCCAATTATAACATTGTCGGTGCGTGAGCGTCCGTGTTTTGCGGTTACGTTGACCTCGGCGATTTCTGTGGTCTCTTCGTCCAAGGTGATTGTCACTTTTTCGCTGCCCGAATTGAACGTTTTCTCAAACGCGGTGTAGCCAAGGCAGTTGAATGCAAGGGTCGCGGGCGTCTGCTTCACCTTGATGATGAAGTTGCCCTCGGAATCGGAGATGGTTCCGTTGGTAGTGCCTTTCTCGGCAACCGATACAAAAGGAAGCGGGTTGCCCTTGGTGTCAACGATGACACCCTGAATCTTTGCCGTCTGTGCCGCTACCATAAGCGGCAGGAGCAATAGGAGAATTAGTGCGATTCTTTTCATTGTTTTATGACTTTTGTTTGGTGCTGCAAAATTACATCGCGATATCTGCAACCAAGTTGCAAAATGCGGAATTTTATCAGAACTTTTTACATTAGAGGGAATTTCCGGCTATTCCTTCCTTGAAAAGTTCACACGTATGACGGACGAGCGGGAGATTTGTTACAGATATTTCAAAAATTTTTGAAAAATTTTACAGCTTCACCTCCTCCCTCGGTGCAAAATGCTTTGGCTCCTTGCCGTATCCGAGGCGTACCACCACTGACGGACAATGAGTTATGTTGAGTTCTTTTTGGAGTTCTTGGTTAAGCGAGGGGATTTCGCAAGGCTGATTGCTGAAATTATATGCAATGCCCTGCGATGTGATTTTCAGGAGAAACCTCTCCAAAAACACGCCGAGGTCTATCCAATTTTGCGGGGTGTTTTCCTTGACGCAAAACACGCAGAAGTGCGAGGCGGATGCGTTGACGGCGACGTCGGTCTTGTTTTGGGCTTTGGGATTGAGGAACATCCCGACAATCTTCCTGCCGATTGGCTTGGGCGTGGCGGGGAATCCCAACACATTATAACACAATCCGTTGCGGGTTTCGTTGACGTGTTTTTTATTGAACCTCATCCACGACACCAATTCGCGCTTGAAGGCGGTGTCAGACATTTGGATTTCGTTGCCTGCAACGATTTTTTGCCTGATGATTTCGGCTTCTGGGCTTTCGGATTTGCATATCAATACCAACGCATTATCCTCATTGTCAATACCTTGCAAAAGATTTTCGGGGATAATTGCACCTGTAAAATTGCCACGGTGTGTGTGGCGTTTTTTGATGGCATCGAAGAGCGGGTCGTCTTTCTTAACTTCCTGTTTTGAAATCTTCACGACGATTTTGCCGTTGTTGTATTCGTATGTGGCGTCGTAGCCGTAATGATGCGCGGCGGTCATAAGGTTTTGCACGGCGCAACCGAGACTGATGAAAAGTTCACGGTTTTCGCTGTCAACGACGTCGAGCCGCTTTGCATAGTCGGGCGAGATAATGATTTCATTGTCTCCGATGCTAAAGAGCCACGGCTGCGAATTGTGTCCCGACGGCGCAAGCACCGCAAACGAAATCAAGAGTTTTGCAAGTTCGATGAAAGTGAGCGATTGCATAATGATTTAAAGTGTTTTTTGTGTGGTTGAAAAACAATGTTGCTAACACAATACAAAGATAGATAAAAATGGAAATATGAGGAAAAAAATATGCGGCAACCCGACAATCCGGGCGGAATCGATTAAAAAATCGTCGATTCCGCCCGTTATCATATCAATTCGGGCGGAATCGGCAAAAAAAACGTCGATTCCGCCCGGATTCTTTTGGAGGATTTACAAGGTCTATTTGTTGAACAAAAAATTTTGAAAGTATGGAAAATTATTGTAAATTTGCGATTGGTAACTTTTGAACTTACTTGAATTTGCAAAACTAAAACCATTTAGATTATGACCTCATACGAAAGACAACTTTCAGCAATTCAGATGCTTAGCGGCATCGACAGCAAGAAGAGTGCTGATGCCATTGATAAAATATGGGCTTTTATCAATGAAATGGTCAACGTGAAAAAAAGTACAAAAAAACGTGCCGTTGTTTCTCAGACAGAAGAAGACGAATGGACTGAGGAACAAGAGCGCGAGGCGTTCTTGTACACTTCAAAAGTTAATTCTGCAAAAATCTTCGCTAAATATTTGTAGGCTATGAAATACACGCAACAAGACATTGTAGAAATCAACTTCTTGTTTCCCGATGGAACATTCAAAGTTCACCCCGCGCTTATCGTGTCAAACAATGAACTGCAAGAGGAAGAAGGCATAATATATTTGTGCATGGTATCGTCCAAGTCTTATAATCCGCAATATTGCTACGAACTATCCGACAGTATGTTGACTAAACCAATGGCAAAACAAAGTTATGTGAAATGTCAACTGATTGTAGGCAATATTGAACGAGATGTCATTCGCAAAATCAGCCGTGTCAAACAGCCATATTTTGACGAAATCGTTGACAAGATAAAAGAGACGATTTTCTGAAACACATCCTCCCCCAAAAAAACACAGGGCTCGATATGTATCAAGACTCACCGAGCCCCGAAACTCCTTCTGTTTACAGATGAGCGATTGTTTAGGATGACACAGTGTTTTATAGACTCATAGCTGCGGTCCCCAATATTCTTCTATCCAAAAATTAGGGAATTTACCTTGATTAATCAAATGCTCGCGGATGAGTTTGGCAATTGCTTTCAAGGCTATTATGCCTTTTCCCCCATTTCTTGGGAACGCTGTTATTTGCGAAGTATGAATTACAAGTCTTTTATAATCATCACTATGGTGGACGTAATACGCTATTTTTTTGCCAAATTCTTCGTGTGCTCCTCCGTCCTTATCGAAATTAACACCGAAAATTAGTTCAACATCTGATTTATCGTCGTGTATGCCAACGTATTTTTTTCCACACGCAAGTAGTACAACAGGGAAGTCGTGTATGAATCGGCTTTCCTCGAAAAGTATCTGACGAGGTTCAAGTTTCTTTTCTGCATCTTTTGTCCTCTTACTGAACGTATTGTTCATGTCGGTAATGAAAGACCACGTGCCAAACGGAAGATTCTGTCGCTCGCTTCGCATAATAGGTTCTCCATACAAGACATAGTCAATAAGACGTTGGTACAGACTCCATGTACTATTGGGTTGAGAGTTGAATCCCTGCAAAAAAAGATTGACCAAGTCTCCATTGTTGTAGCAATCACGTATGAGTTTGTTTGAGTACTGAATCTTTGACTGTACCGGCTTTTCGTAATCCTCACAAGATGGCTCTTGTCCCACAATCAGAATTGGAGCAAGTGGATTGCCCCAACCAATCAGTTGCGTCTCTCCGCCATACTTTTCGTCTTTGCTGTCACAAGCATCCATAAATTCTTTGAATGCTTGCAGTCTTTCAATGCTATTCATCATATTGTTGTGTATTAATGATTACATAGTTAACCACTGGCAAACATAATAATTTTTTTTTACATCTTGTATCACTTTCCCCGCCTTTTTTCAAATTTTTTTTCTTGGCGGTTTTGCCGGAATGAAAGCCTTAATATATTTTTTGTGCAAGCGAGATTGCACAATTCGCACCCAACCGTAAAAATCTGTCAAAAACCGAATGAAAATTTGAAGTGCTACTTCAAATTTTATCGCAAAATTTGAAGTAGCGGTTCAGATTTTCGCACGAAAATTTGATGGAAAGCAGTAATTTTTTTCAAGTTTTTGATGCAGATTTGCACAAAATCCAAACATTTAAATTGCGATTTTTGTATAAAATCCAAACATTTAAATCGCGGTTTTTGTCAGAAATCCAAACATTTTCCTATAAAAAGCGCACTACAAGCCACTACAACACCCCCGCCGCATACAGCGGCAAATATACCACATCTCCCACTCTTTCCACATTGCCGCGACAGAGGACGATGCTGCGCTCGATGGTGTTGGAGGACGTTTCGAGGACGTTGTTGAGAGAGGCGTGTTTTTTATAGTCGCTGCCAGACTTGATCTCCAAGATGGTTACAAATTTCTTTTCGCGGATGAGGAAGTCGAGTTCGTTGCGGCTCTTGTGGTCGTAATAGTGGAGCGAATGTCCGTGCCTGACAAGTTCGGCGGCGACAAAATTTTCGGTAAGCGCACCTTCATTGACAGAAATGTCGCCCTGCATCACCTCCCATTGTATTGTGCCACTCCAAAGCGAACATAATAATCCCGTGTCCAAAAGATAGACTTTGAACAAGTTGCGGTTTTCGTATTGTTCAAACGGCATTTGCAACGAGTGGGTGTTGTAACTAAAATACGCCACGCCCGCATCGGCAAGCCATTGCGCCGAATCCTCATATTTCTGCATACTGCCGCTTGCCTCCAGGTCGGAGAGGACAAAACGTTTGCGCTCCTTGGCGAGTTGCGACGGTATTGCATCGAAAAACCTTTTTGCCCTCGTTTTCTGTGCTCCGGCGTATTTGGCAATGTCAAGCCTATAACTATCTGTAATGATTTTTTGCTGACGGAGAGTCTCGTTGAAATCGCTGTTAGTCAAGAATGTAGATACAACCTTAGGCATACCACCTACCACAAGGTACTCCCTATAATGTTTCATCAGGACTTCGTGCGTGAAATCGTCCACGCGCCTAAGTTCCGTCAATGTACGCCTTACTTCATCCACGGTATCCTGCCCCACTCCTTTCGCCCACAGAAATTCCTCAAAATCAAGAGGGAACATTTCTATTTGGCTTTCAAAACCGACGGGATAACTACTTACATCCTTGTAATTGATGCCCAACAGAGAACCCGATTCTATGTATTGAAACCGTCCGTCCTCCGCCAAAAATTTAATCGCAGTACGAGCATCAGGACAACTTTGAATTTCATCGAGAAACACGAGGGTCTTGCCCGGCACAAAAGGGCCATACCCCATAAGGCTGAGCCGTTGTATTACGGTGTTGGCATCGCGGCTTCCGGCAAAAGCCTGTTTCGCTTCGGGAGTCTGTTCAAAGTTGATTTCTACGAAATTAGCGAAGTTTTTACGGGCAAATTCGCGCACCGCTGTTGTCTTACCAACCTGCCGCGCACCCTTTATCAACAGAGCCTCATTGTGGCTGTTTTGCTTCCACCGCTCTATCTCGCTGAATATCTTACGTTTAAATATCATTGCAGTAACTTTTTGCAGTGTTCACGACGCAAATTTAGTAACTTTTTGCAGCATTTACAAGGGATTTTTAGTAACTTTTTGCAAGTTTTTGATGCGGATTTTGTCAGAAATCCAAACATTTTCCTAAAAAAAAGCGATACTTCCGCCGTAACTATGTTTTTTTGAGACAGTTAGGGCGGAAGTATCGAGGCGAATATTTTACTTGCTGACGCTAATCAATGGGCTGCCAAGGAAGGCGGATATTTTGGAAAGTTGCGACAACGTGAAATCATAGCGTCCTGTAAGCCACTTTGAAACAGTGACTTCGGACACTCGCATTTTTTTTGCGAAATCCCTATTGCTGATGCCTTTGAGTTTCAAAAGGTCAACTATCTTGTCAGCAACGGCAAACGAAAACTCCAACCGCTGCCTGACCTCCGTGGGGATTTCGGCAAGACATTCGCGAAATAAATGGTTCGTCGTGTTATTAGAACGAATAATCATTCTTGTTAGGTGATGTGTATCGAGATTTAGGAACATATTTTTCCGCCAAGAGTTGTTTGCCGATTTGTGATGAAAGGGTGTTGATGTCACCAATGGCATCGTTCGGGTCTGAATACCTTTTTTGGGCAAATCCAAACACGTATTTTCCACATTTGCCGGTATATTTTGCCACCTTCCTAT
>JAEEGK010030363.1_pt1 | contig 10717 bp, 9 predicted proteins | sample 8958771 | NCBI WGS metagenome assembly JAEEGK01 (sample SAMN16246547, study PRJNA631951) | gut metagenome | biome: gut microbiome; feature: rumen; material: SC-attached | host: Bos | place: Iran: Karaj | collected 2018-10 | reverse complement strand
GTCGTTTTTTATGATGGTATCAGTATTTTGGCGCCGTTCAGGCAAGGCGGATCTTGCCTTCGTCGCTGATGGTGATCTTGCGTTCTTTGTAAAGGCGTCCTACGGCACGCTTGAATTCGTTCTTGCTCATGCCGGTCTCTCGGGCGATGACTTCGGGAGAAGCCTTTTCGGTGAAGGGAAGAACGCCGTCGTAGGATTTGATAAGATCAAGGATCTTTTCGGCGTCCGTATCCATTTCAAGGTATGCGGGCTTGTGAAGGGAAAGGTTTAACTTTCCGTCACTTCTTACTTCTGTGACTCTTACGGTGACCTTGGCTCCGATCTCAACGGGGCCCGTTACTTCTTTCTTGGGGATAAGCCCCTGATATTTATCATCTACCGCAACGAATACGCCGAAATCCCTGCCGGTTTCGTAAATGGTGCCTTCCACCGTATCGTTCTTTTTGTAGGGCGAATCGGAGGAAAGGTAGGGGTAAACGTTCATGGTGGAACAGATTCTGCTTGATTTATCAAGGTATATCGCAACCAGGATTTCTTCGCCTTTCTTTACCGGGCGGGTCTGCTCCGCAAAGGGAAGAAGCAGGTCCTTTTCAAGACCCCAGTCAAGGAACGCGCCGATCTTGGCAACTTCCTTAACGGTGAGTCTGCCGACTTCGTGAAGCTGTAACAGGGGAGTGACTGTGGTTGCCACGGGTCTGTCCTTTGAATCAAGGTATACAAAGACTTCAACGGCATCGCCGCGTTTGGCATCCTTGGGAGCGTATTTTCCGGGAAGAAGAACATGCTCGTTGCTTGCGGGCACTTTCTTTTCCTTTAATTCCTCGGGTACGAGGTAGTAGCCGAATTCTACTTTCTTTTCAATGTAAAGAGTCTGTTTTTTTGCAAGTTCAAACATAATGGTTTATCCGTCCTTTGTGTTTAATGTTGAAATCCTCGCGACGCCTCGGATTTCTTTGAATATACCGCGCCAAGCGCTTCGCGACCCTCAAACGCCGGGTTGCTGTCGAGTCTTTGACTCGACGGGCGTCGCGCGGACCGACTGTCGAGTCTTCGCCTCGACAAAAAAAGCATGAACCTCATGGTCCATGCTCCTGAGCTGGGGTACAAGGATTCGAACCTTGAAATGACGGAGTCAGAGTCCGTTGCCTTACCGTTTGGCGATACCCCAATAGTCATCGCTTGCCGTATGCACTACGTTAGTATAATGGAAAGGCTAAAATTTTGCAAGCATTTTTTTACGAAAATGAATTGACAGTTTATTGTTTATTTTTTGTATATATAAAATGCACAAAAAAAGACTAAAATCTGAAAAATTGCATAAAAAATCTGCAATTAACATTTGTGTTTTTGAGTAAAATATAATAAAATGAAAAGGAAGTTTGTTTCTTCACGTTTTTTCGGGTCAAAAACTGTTGTGAAAAATAACTATACTATGCGGAGGGTAACATGATATCCAATCAGATATTGCAGACGACCATAGACGGGCTGAAAGCGATTGCAAGAGTGGAACTGTGTGTTGTTGACACGGACGGTAAGGATGTGGTTTCGACCACGAGCCACATGGCGGGTGTATCAAAGGCTGCCAGGGAATTTGCAATGGGTCCCGCCGATTCTCAGGAGATCCAGGGGTATCAGTATTTTAAGATCTACGACGAGCAGCAGGTTGAGTACGTGCTGATCGCCTGCGGCACGGGTGAAGATGTTTACATGATCGGCAAGATGGTGGCATTCCAGCTTCAGAACCTGATCGTGGCTTATAAAGAGAGATTCGATAAGGACAACTTTATCAAGAACCTTCTTCTTGACAACCTCCTTCTTGTTGACATTTACAGCCGTGCGAAGAAACTTCACATCGCCACGGATGTAAAGCGTGTCGCTGTGATAATCGAGGCCTCCGAGTACAAGGACAGCAATATCCTGGAAATCGTGCGCACGCACTACGGCTCCGGAAACAAGGATTTCATCACCGCGGTTGACGAAAAGGACGTTATCGTGGTCAAAGAGCTTGAAGAAAACGACTTTGCGAAGGAAGCGGAGAAGACCGCAGCCGCAATCCTTGCCATCCTTGAAAAAGAAGGCATGAAGGACGTCCGCATTTCCTACGGCACCCCCGCCTCGGAAATCAAGGAAGTCAGCCGTTCCTACAAGGAAGCAAAGATGGCACTGGATGTCGGAAAGATCTTCTTTGAGGAAAGAAACATCGTTGCTTATTCGGAACTGGGTATCGGCCGTTTGATCTACCAGCTTCCCATTCCCCTTTGCAAGATGTTCATCAAGGAAATCTTCGGCGGCAAGAATCCCGACGAATTTGACGAGGAAACCCTCACCACCATCGATAAGTTCTTCGAAAACAGCCTTAACGTTTCCGAGACTTCCAGACAGCTGTTCATCCACAGAAACACTCTGGTTTACAGGCTTGACAAGCTTCAGAAGACCACGGGTCTGGATCTGAGGGTTTATGACGATGCCATCACCTTTAAGATCGCGCTGATGGTTGTAAAATACATGAAATACATGGAAAGCATAGAATATTAATCAAGGTTTTTGAGAGGTTCACATGGCATTTTCCGGACGCAAAAAGAAATATATGGCCGACGATGAGGTTATAGTCCTCGAGAACGTCAGCAAGAAATATCAGGCGGGTGTACAGGCCCTAAACGACGTGAGCATCCGTATCAAGAAGGGCGAATTCGTATTCATTGTCGGCGACAGCGGTTCCGGCAAGTCTACGCTTATTAAACTTCTCCTTAAAGAACTCATGCCCACCGAGGGTAACATCTACGTTCTTAATTACAATCTCAACAGACTCAAACATCGAAAGGTTCCCAAATTCCGCAGAAATATCGGTGTCGTATTCCAGGATTTCAGACTTTTGAGAGACAGAAACGTATACGAAAACGTTGCCTTTGCCCAGAGGATCGTGCAGGTTCCCGGTAAACTCATCCGCAGGAACGTACCTTCGATCCTTGCAACCGTTGGACTTGCGGGAAAATATAAGGCTAAGCCCGACCGTCTTTCCGGCGGTGAGCAGCAGCGCGTGGCCATTGCAAGGGCACTTGTGAACAGACCTGCCATTCTGCTTGCGGACGAGCCTACCGGTAACCTTGACCCCAAGAACTCCCAGGAGATCATGAAACTTCTTGAAGAGATCAATGAGGCCGGTACCACCATTATCATGGTCACCCATAACAAAGAGATCGTTAATGCCATGAAGAAGCGCGTTATCACCCTTAACAGGGGCGTGGTCATAAGCGATCAGGAAAGGGGGGTATATATAGATGAGGATTAGTACGCTATTTTATACTCTCTGGCAGGGTATCAAGAACATATTCAGGAACAAGCTGTTTTCCATGGCTTCCGTTGCCACCATAGCAGCCTGCCTGTTTCTTTTCGGTATCTTTTATTCCATACTGGCAAACTTCCAAAACATCGTTAAGACGGCTCAGGAAGGTGTATGTGTAGTCGTTTTCTTTGACGAAGACATTACCGACAAACGCATCGAAGAGATCGGCGAGATAATCAAAAAGCGCGCCGAGGTTTCTTCGGTTAATTTTGTGTCTGCGGACGAAGCCTGGGAAAGCTTCAAGCAGGAATATCTCGGAGATTACAGCGACGGCTTCACCGAGAACCCCCTTGCCAACGATGCAAACTACGAAATCTACTTAAGCGATGTTTCCATGCAGAGCGCTCTCGTAACCTATCTTGAGTCCCTTCCCGGCATCAGAGAAGTAAAGCGCTCGGAACTTACCGCCCTTACGCTCAGTAACGCAAACAAACTTATCGGATATGTATCCCTCGGTATCATTGCGATCCTCTTGGCCGTATCCGTTTTCCTTATCAGCAATACCGTTACCATCGGTATTTCAGTTCGCAAGGAAGAGATTTCCATCATGAAATACATCGGTGCCACGGACTTTTTCGTACGCGCTCCCTTCGTAATAGAGGGTATCCTCATCGGACTCATCGGAGCAGCGATCCCCATGGGGATCATATATTTCCTGTACAACAGGGCTCTGAACTTTATTACAAAACAGTTCTCCGTGCTTTCCACACTGCTTAATTTCATGTCCGTGGAACAGATCTTCAAGCTGCTTCTTCCGATATCTCTCGGAATCGGCGTGGGGATCGGTTTCTTTGGAAGCTTCCTGACAGTCAGAAAGCATTTAAGAGTCTGATCAAATAAAAATACGTGAAAGGAGGTCCCAATGAAGAGATTTAAGAAAACCGCATGTCTTATTTTTGCGACGTTCTTTATGATGTTTTTCTGCGCTCCCAAGGCGTACGCGGGATCCTCGCTTTCTGCCATAACAAGTGACAGTATCAAGGAAAAACAGGATAAGATCAAGAATTCCGAAACCGAAAGAAAGAATCTGGAATCGAACCTTTCAAACGCCAAGGCTCTCAAAAAAGAGCTTACGGCCCTGAAAAACGACCTGACGGCCTACATTACCAAGATCGACTCCCAGATAACGGAACTTGAAGAAAATATCGCTCATTACCAGTCACTCATTGCCGACAAGGTTGAAGAGATCATAGAGATGACCGCCGAACTTGAGGAGGCCATCCGTGTCCAGGAAGAACAATACGAAGCCATGAAAACCCGCGTGCGTTTCATGTACGAACGCGGTGATTCTTTTTACCTGGAACTCATGTTTTCGGCCAAGAGCTTCGGTGATATGCTTACCAAGGCAAATTACATCGAAAGATTGTCGGCATATGATAAAAAGAAACTTGATGAATACACCGCTATAAGAGAGTGGACCCAGCTTTGCAAGGATACTCTGGAGGCTGAAAAAGAAGTTCTTGATGCCGCCGAGGCAGCCCTTGAAGCCGAGGAAGCGACTCTTCAGGAAATCCGCGCGGAAAGAGAAGCTGAGCTTGTAAAATACAAGCAGCAGATCGCCGCCAACGAAGAGATGATAGCAGCCTATGAGGATGAGATCAAAGCAAGAGACAAGCTGATCGCAGACCTTGAAAAGGCGGTTCTGGAAGAGCAGAAAGAGATCGCGAGACAAAAGGGTATCGTGCTTTCTTATGACGGCGGTAAGTTTACATGGCCTTCCGCCACATCCAGGCTCATCACCGATGAGTTCGGATGGCGTACCGATCCCTTTACCGGAAGGTCTTCCTACCATAACGGCATCGACATAGGAGCTGCGGGAGGCACCGCGATCCTTGCCGCCTATGACGGCGTGGTCATGGCCGCCGCCTACGATTATTCCATGGGAAACTATATAATGATCAATCACGGTGACGGACTCGTTACCGTATATATGCACGCAAGCAAACTGCTTGTGAAGAAAGACGACGTGGTCATCAGGGGTGAACAGATAGGCTGCGTCGGCACTACAGGAAGGTCTACGGGAAATCATTTGCATTTCAGCACCAGATTAAACGGAACCTACGTCAGCCCGTGGCCGTATTTGAAAGGAACAAAATAAGCAATGGAAACGAACTATTTTACAGATCCTGAATTCAAAGAACCCGGGGAAAAGAAAAAGAAATCCTTTTTCCTGGGTGTTCTCATAGGTGTATGTGTTACGACTCTTGTGCTTTGTACATTTTTCATCTGTTTCATAATCGGAATGGAAGCAGGTGCGAAGGATTCGCGCATCAATGTCACAAGAGACAGAGACACGAGCGCATCCTCGGTTTCAAACAGCGGAGGGGAGACAGATCCTAAGCCGGGTGAAACCAAAAACAATCCCGACGGTCCCGCAGATGAGGATTTTACCTACAAAGCAGGCGAGATTTACAAGCTCATAAATGAAGTATTCTACTTTGAAGACAACATCGATACTTCTTTAATGCAGGAGAAGATGTACGCAGCCCTGCTTGATGCGTTAAACGACCCGTACTCGACTTACTACACCGTTGAAGAATGGAAATCCGAAACAGAAGACAGTTCGGGTACCTACTACGGCATCGGTTCTTACGTGACCATTGACGAAAAGACCCAGTACCCCATGTTAAGCGGTGTGTTTGACGGTTCTCCCGCCAGCAAAGCGGGCTTAAGAAACGGCGATATCATTTACGAGGTTAACGGAGAAAACGTGGGCGGATATGCGCTTACCGATGTGGTAAAGCTCATCAGAGGTCCCGAAAACACCGATGTGACCCTTACCATCATCAGGGACGGTAAGGACAATCTCACGGTGGTGGTTACCCGAGGCAAGGTCAATACCATCTCCGTAGAGTCGGATGTTAAGCGCGGAAATATCGGTTATATACAGATCAAGGAATTTTCGGAGGTAGCGGAGCCTCAGTTTAAGGAAGCTCTGGCAGACCTTAAGTCAAAGAACGTAGGCGGTATCATCATTGACCTTCGGGGAAACGGAGGCGGAAACCTTTCGACGGTTCTTGGTATCTGTGAAGAACTCCTTCCCAAGGGACTTATCACTTATCTTGAATACAAGGACGGTCAGCGTCAGGAATTCACCTGCATCGGCAAGAATGAAATTAATATCCCCATGGTTGTACTCGTAAACGGATATTCCGCAAGTGCTTCGGAACTTATGACCGGAGCCCTCAGAGACCATAAAAAAGCAACCATCATCGGAACCACCACCTACGGAAAGGGTATCGCCCAGAGTCTTTATCCCTTCACCGACGGAACGGCGGTCAAACTTACCACCGCAAGTTACTTTACTCCAAACGGAGAGTGCGTTCACAAAAAGGGAATCACGCCCGATATAGAGCTTGAATTCGACTCCGAAAAGTATTACGATGCGGAGAATCCTGTTGACAACCAGTTGGAGTACGCAATAGACTACCTGTTAAGATAAAGGAGACGGCAAATGACCGGAAGCCTTAACGGAAGTGCTTATGTTGAAATAAATAACGGCATTATCGAGCATAATGCCCGTCTTATGTGTGAAGCTTTCCCTCACAAATACAACATTGCGGTTGTAAAGGGGAATGCCTACGGACACGGTTACGGCGTGATCCCCGCCATGATACGCGGGGGCATCAATGCTTTTGCCGTTGCCAGACTTTCCGAGGCCATGGCGGTCAGAGAATACGAGAAAAACCTTCCCGTTATCATGCTTGAGCCGGTGGAATCGGATTATTTAAAGTTATGCTCGGAAAACAACATCTCGGTGTGCATTTCCGATATCGATACTTTCAAGGAAGCTTCCTTAAGCGGTTTAAAGCTTAGAATCCAGCTTAAGATTGACTGCGGCATGAACCGCCTGGGCTTTAAGGACAGGGAAGAAATCAACCGCGTGGTTGCGGAGATCCGTAAGAATGAGAACCTGACACTTGAGGGTATTTTTTCACATTTCCACACTTCGGGAATTCAGGATACCGAATATGCAAAGAACAGGACCCGCTTTGAATATCTTACGGCGGATGTGAATCTTTCGGATGTTCCCATGGTGCATCTTGATAAGACTCAGACGGTGATTCTTCATGATACCCCCGCATATGCAAATGGTGCCAGAATCGGGATCGCACTTTACGGATTTACCACCGTCCACGATTTCCCCGATACCTTAAAGGGTAAAATCCGCAAGCTCCAGCGGGAGAATCACAACCGCAGGAATTCCGTGGAACCCTGCAAGCCCATCGTGGAATATGATGTCAAAAAGGCCTTTAAGTTATATACCAAAGTACTTCAGGTTAAGACCGCCAAGGCGGGAGAGTACGTAGGCTACGGACTTTTCCACAGAGCCACCGGAGATGAGATCATCGCGACCATAGATATCGGCTACGCCGACGGAATAGACAGAAGAAGAACGGGCAGCTTTGTTGCGATAAACGGCAAGCGGTGCCCCATAATAGGAGAAGTCGGCATGAATATGTGCCAGGTGCTTGCAAACGATACGGTTAAGAAGGGTGACCTTGTGACCGTCATCGGCGGTGATGTGCCCATCGTTTCGGTCACCACCCATATCGGCACCACAATGTACGAGGTCATGACGGGAATTGACTCCTCCATACCGCGTATATACGTTGAATAGGAGAGATTATGCAAAGGAACATAGCCTTACTGGGCTCTGACATGAACGTTTATTACATGGCAAGATGCTGCCATGAAAAATACGGCGAATCCGTGGATGTGATCGCCACGGAGCCCATCAGATTTACCCAGTATTCATCCATCGTCAACATTGAATATCACAGCGACCTTCGCACGAAGGAAGGCTTTGTAAAGGCTCTTACCGAATACGGAAAGAACCACATAAATCAGGGAAAGACCCTTCTTATTCCCTGCCACGACGTTTACGTGAGACTCCTTACGGAGAATGCCGAGGCATTAAAACCTTACTTTGTCTTTAACTGTCCCTCTTATGAGATTGTGGACAGCTTTCTTGTTAAGGAAAAATTCTATAAAACTTATGAAAAATCGGGCTTGGATTTTCCACGCACGCTGTATTATGATTGCATGGAAAAAGAAACCGCGCCTCTACCCATCGACATTCGCTACCCGCTTATCGTTAAGCCCAGCAATGCCATAGAATACGGCAAGCACAGGTTTGAAGGCCAGCCCAAGGTCTTTAAGGCAACGACTCCCGACAACACCGTTAATTTCATAAATAAGGTCAAGGCTGCGGGCTACAGGGACACCCTTATCGTTCAGGAATTCATTCCCGGGGACGATTCAAGGCTCTTTGACGCCGTCTTTTACTGCAACAAGAACGGTAAAGCGGAACTTGCTTCCTTCGCGCAGATAGGACTTCAGGAGCACGGCCCTTCCGCCATCGGAAACTGCACCGTTCTGATCAACGGCTACAATCAGTTCGGAAACACAAAGGAAACCGTGGAGAAGCTTAAGAAATTCCTTGAAAGCATCCACTACACGGGCTTCTGCGAATTCGATCTTAAATACGACGAAAGTACCGGAACCTTCAAGGTCATGGAAATAAATCCGAGACAGGCCCGCTCAAGCTATTATCTTGCGGCTCTCGGACACAATCTTATAGGCTATCTTGTGGAAGACGTCTTTGACAACATTGAAAGGGATTTCGTGCTTCTTGAAAAAGAAGTGCTTCTTTCCATGGTACCCAGGGCCGTTATAAAGAAATACATCTCAAACGAGGCCTACAAGAAAGAGGCTCTTAAGCTTTGGCGAGAGCGAAAGAAAGTGGATCCTTTGAGATACAGGGGCGATAAGTCCATAAAGCACCGTTTCTATTTGGTGCTCCGTGCCTGGAATTACCGCAAGAAATATAAGATAAACAAAAACACGATTTAAAGTGAGGAATTATTCATGTGCGGATTTGCCGGTTTTATTGACGGACTCTCCGTTGAAGAGAAAAATCCAATTATCAGGGAAATGGGAGACACCATAAAGCACAGAGGCCCCGACGGTGAAGGTTTTTATGTGGATGACAGTATTGCCATGGGCTTCAGACGCTTAAGCATCATCGACTTAAGCCTCGGAAACCAGCCGCTGTTTAACGAGACCAAGACCCTCGCCATCAACTTTAACGGCGAGATTTACAACTATAAAGAATTACGTGAAGAACTGGTTTCCAAGGGTCACGTTTTTGCCACCAACTCCGATACCGAAGTTATCGTTCACGGCTTTGAGGAGTACGGTAAGTCAATCGTTGAGAAGTTACGCGGAATGTTCGCATTTGTTATCTGGGACAGCGTGAACAAAGAACTTTTCGGCGCCAGAGATCCCTTCGGAATCAAGCCTTTTTATTACTACACCGGCGAGAACCTTTTCATGTACGGTTCCGAGATCAAGGCATTTTTAAGACATCCCAACTTCAAGAAAGAGCTTAACAAGGACGCCCTCAAGACTTACCTTATGTTCCAGTATTCGGTGCCGACGGACTCTTTCTTTGTTGACGTGCACAAGTTAAATCCCGGTCACTGCTTTACCTTTAAGAACGGGAAAATGTCTATTAGACAGTACTTTAAGATTGACTACCGCAACAACGATGACGATCTTGACACCTGTGTCGAGAAGATCAACAAAGTCATGAAAGAGAGTATCGAGTATCATAAGATCAGTGACGTTGAAGTCGGTGCATTTCTTTCAAGCGGTGTGGATTCAAGCTATATCGTTGCCAATGCAAATGTGGATAAAGCATTTACCGTAGGCTTCGAGCAGGCCGGCGGCTTCGATGAGACCGCGGATGCTCACGACCTTTGCGAGATCCTCCACATGAAGCACACCCGCAAGCACATCACGCCGGAGATGTTCTTTGATATACTTCCCACGGTGCAGTATCATTCGGACGAGCCTCACGCGAACCTTTCGGCGGTTCCTCTTTATTACCTTGCCAATATGGCAAGCAAAGAGGTTAAGGTAGTGCTTTCCGGCGAGGGCGCGGACGAACTTTTCGGCGGATATTACGAGTACGAGACACCTCCGGAATACGCCAAATATAAAAAGCTTCCTTTCTGGTTCAGACGGGGAGTGAAGGCTGTTGCGGAAAGGCTTCCCAACATGAAGGGCCGCCATTTCTTAATTAAGGCAGGTTCTAAGTTGGAGGAATCCTATATCGGTCAGGCCTTTATCATGAACAATGAGGAAGCCGACAAGCTCTTAAAGCCCGCTTACCGTAACGGCAAACGCTACGAGGAAGTCACCGCCTTCAGATATGCGGAGATCAAAGGAAAGCCCGAACTTTTGCAGAAGATGTACCTCGACATGAACCTGTGGCTTCCTTACGACATCCTTCTTAAAGCCGACAAGATGACCATGGCAAATTCACTGGAACTCAGGGTTCCTTTCCTTGACAGAGAGGTCTTCAAG
>JAEEGK010030356.1_pt1 | contig 10717 bp, 11 predicted proteins | sample 8958771 | NCBI WGS metagenome assembly JAEEGK01 (sample SAMN16246547, study PRJNA631951) | gut metagenome | biome: gut microbiome; feature: rumen; material: SC-attached | host: Bos | place: Iran: Karaj | collected 2018-10 | reverse complement strand
TACAAGCTGAAAAATTCGAAACGTTTATCCGTACTGCATTCAGCCATCCGGCTGTGAACGGCATCGTGTTGTGGGGCTTCTGGGACAACCGTCACTGGGTCAAAAACGGCGGCATGATTGCTTCGGACGGTCGCGAAAAGCCTGCCGCAAAGCGAGTCTATGACTTGTGGCACAAGGTCTGGACGACCGACCTTAGGGCGGTTGCCGACGAAAACGGCGAAGCCAAGTTCCGCGGATTCAAGGGCTACTACCAGGTTAACGCTGGCGACAAGAAGTATCAGATTACCGTGAAGTAGTATTGAGTATGCCGGCCCCGGCGACACGCCTCGCTACAGAGTCGTCATCCTGAGCCCGTAGGGGGAAGGATCCAGTCAAATCCCGAACTGCGCTGGATTCTTCACGCTTCGCGTTCAGAATGACGTGCTAAAATTGCGTAGCGTTGTCCTGCCGAACCATGGTTGGTTAGCCTGCTGAACTAAGGTTGGTGAGTCTGCCGAACCACGCGGCTTTTTTCTATTTTATAAGCATGAAACAGAAAATCCCCGGAATCCTTTTTTTGCTGGCCATGCCCCTTTCCGTGCTCCTGTACATCAAGGTGGAGGCGGTTTCGGGCTCGGAGATTCTCGGGCTGTTTGCGGCTGTGGCGCTTTACGTTGTCGTTGCGCTCGTTATCGCACTCTTGTTCAACAGGAATGATAGAGTTTAGAACTTTGGTTCGACAGGCTCACCAACCTTTAAGGTCCCTGAGCTTGGCCGAAGGGCCGACTAAGCTGCTCTACCAACTACTCTTCTATGATGCGGTGGGGCAATAGCCTTATGCCGACGGGGTTCAGTTTGCTATGTTCGCGGACATCCTTTGGCAAGTGCAATCCATATCCAGCCGCTTTCAAACGTTCAGCATTGATTCCTTTATTTGTAATGAATTCGAAGATGAGGTTTGCGCGTGCTTCCGAAAGAGCTTGTGGATCCATGGATTCGCCCGATTTGACGCTGCACTGGATTTCGATTGCAATTAGTTTGTTGTGACGCATGATGGAGACGATGTCACTAAATGCCGTGTAGGCGGAATTTAGTGGCTTTTCCGAGCCCTTATGGAACTGAATGCGTCTTGCTATCTTATCGAGGTTCTGCTTTTCACGAATGGGGCATCCGTCCTTATCGACTTCGGTATTTTCGATGGTGTTGGGGCAGTTGTCCAAGTAGTCGTAAATGCCGTCGTGGTCTGAATCTAATGGGCATCCGATGGTGTCAACAGGGGCGTCTTCGGGGGTATTCGCGCATTTGTCATCTTCATCGAAGACTCCGTCGCGGTCTGCGTCCAATCGGCATCCGACACTATCGACTTTCACACCTTGCGGTGTTTCTCCGCACTTGTCCATAACGTCCGGAATTCCGTCTTCATCGGAATCGACGGGACAACCATCCTTGTTTACGGCTTCATTGGGTGCGCTGTCTTGGCACTTGTCCAATTCGTCCGGCACGCCGTCTTCGTCATTGTCCAGCATGCAACCGTACTTGTTGACTGCAAACCCTGTGGGGGTATCTGGGCATTTGTCGAATATGTTCGGAATACCGTCCTCGTCGCTATCCACAAGGCAGCCCTTCTCGTTAACTTCGTTACCGGCGTGTGTCCTGGGGCAGCGGTCTAGTTCGTCCGGTACGCCATCTTTGTCTGCATCGCGGATACATCCGAATTCATCGGTCGGGTATCCGGCCTTGGTGTCTGGGCATTCGTCCTGATAATCCGGCACGCCATCTTGGTCCTGGTCATGCGGGCATCCCTTTTCATCGACGGGAATATTTTCTGGCGTGTCGGGGCACTGGTCCAAATCGTCGGCAATACCGTCATTGTCTTCGTCGGGAGCGCACTTGTATCCGTTCTCTTTAAATGTTCGACCGGACTTGGGGCACGAGTCCATGCGCTTCTTGAAATCTTCCATCTTTCCGTTGAGGTCGAACGTTCGACTGAGCCTGATGGATGCTGCTATTGGAGGGCTTCCCGGAACGGTATATGAATACGAATGGCCATTGTTCTTTACCGTTATGGGGTGACCGCGACTGACTTTTCTCTTACGGAAAAGGTCCATGCCGAGGTCGGCACTTATCGAAAGTGTCGTCCGCTTCGGGAGCTTTATTTTAAGCCCCGGAGAGAACCTTATTTGGTCGTTCACGAATTCGCTCAGCATGTTTGACTTGATCCATGTTTCGCCAGAGGCTTCGACAACAATGGATACCCATTCGTAAGCGAACAGGCTCAACCCGGAACCCCAGACGAAAACGTTCTCGCTGTTTTCGAATGTCCTAAGGTAACCTGCGTAGTTGTTCCAGATAATGTACTTGTTGAAGTTTATGGATAAATAAAGTGTTCCCGCAAGCGCGAAGTCTGCTGCGGAGTAGGGGTGCGTCGTGTTGTCTTCATGGATGTACCAAAGGCGTCTTGGGCGCAGGCCTTTCTCGTTGGTGCCGCTTGGAATGAAAAATTCAAGTGATGCGGATACGTTGACCTTGTCCGTTATTTTTTGGTTTGGCGGAGCTGCCTTGACCATGAGTCCAAGATCGCCAAAACCGAGTCCCTTGAGTTTTGTCTTGGCTGCGTTTCCGTCGTAGTGGAAATACAGGTGCGTCCCGACTTCCAGGTTCCTCAGGATGCCGTAGCCGATGTATCCGATGACGGAATTCGAAGGGGAGGCCTTGTCCAGTTGCCGTTGGGTCCCGTTCTCGTCGGTCATGTAGCCTTCGATACTTGCGGTTTCCTTGCTGCTGGCCATTTCGAACCCGCCCATGATGAACAGGTCTCCTGGAGCTAGGGTGCGTGCTCCAGGAATTTGGATTCCGCTGTTGTTGTAGGAAAATCCAGGTTGCGCAAACAGGAAAACGGCGCTAATAAGAATAGTGATTAGAAACTGTTTCATTTTTATGTAAAGAATTTAGACATTTTTTTTGATTAACTGTTTGCATTTTCAAATTTATGTATATATTTCACTTCCGAAGTGAGAAACAAGAACTCCGCAAACAAATTGCCGTCATGGCATCGAAAGTCGCAAAAGGCGTACAAGATCAACAGGATCATCATCATCCTGCAAATCGTGACTGCGTTTGCGATGTGCGGGGTAATCCTGTATGGAATGAATCGTTTGATGCAATAACAGTGGAGGAACCCTTAAATGAGTATTGCTTACTATTGTGGTCGTCGTCCTAAGAGTGATGCTTTCGATGATACGCCCGATCCGACTTTTTTAGGTGAAGAGGACGATCTGAACAAGGAAGAAGAAGAATTGTTGGAAGAAGAAGTTGACGAAGAAGTTGATTTCGACAAGCCGTCCTTTGGCCGTAACCCCATTTGGTCTGACTACGGCGAGGATATGGATTTTGACCAGTGATATGGTCGCCTAAACTAATTCGAGTTGGTCTCGCGCTCGCTATCTTGATGTTCTCTGCTTGCGCTTCTAAGCAGAAAAGAGTAGCCGCGTCACCTCAGGGAGAACCTATCCAGGCGGAGAAGGTTTCTATTGATGTACCCCAGGTAAATCCGGGGATGGAAATAGTCGGTGATTCGACCAGGCCTTCGTGGGTCTATTACCAGTATGGTCTTCAGGCAATCGACAACCATGAATGGGCTGTTTCCAAGCATTATCTCGAAGAAGCGCTTCGCCTGTTAGTCACGGAAAAATACGATTCTTTGAAGAGCGGGCTTACCCGTTCCGAAGATTCCATTTACAAAATGCAGATGCCGCTTCGCATTGTGCAGGCCCTGGAAGACGTATATCCCAATTTGTCGGGCGAGGGGGGCGATTCGACTTCTTTGGACAGCGTGTCCATTGAAGGTATTGACGCTTATGACGAAAATATGGCGGACAGCGCCTCCATCCGCGTTATCGAGAATTTCCTGGATACTGTGGATGCCGGGCGGTTCTCGTTGCCGATTCGGTTCAATGATCGCGTCATGCAGGAAATTTATTACATGACGAACTCTGCGCGCGGCTTTATCACGAGGTCGCTCACTCGTAAGACCGCTTATGATTCGTTAATTTATGCAAAACTCGCGCAAAGGCGCATGCCGAGGGACCTCATTTATTTGGCGTTGGTGGAATCCGGTTTTAACGTCAAGGCGTACAGCCGTGCAAAAGCGGGCGGCATGTGGCAGTTTATTCCCGAAACGGGTGCCCGTTATGGCCTTGAACTTGATTTCTGGGTCGATATGCGTCGCAATCCCGAATTGGCGACCGATGCCGCGTTGACTTACCTTTCTGAACTTCACGATGAATTTGGCGACTGGCTTTTGTCGATGGCCGCTTACAACTGTGGCGAAAACCGCATACGCCGGTTGCTCAAGGAAAAACAGGCTGATTCGACGTGGGGGCCGAACCGCCCCGTGACGTATTGGGATTTGCAGCTCCCACAAGAAACCATGCATTACGTGCCGCGTATCCTTGCCGCCATGGTGATTGGGCATTTCCCGGAGCATTACAATGTCGAAGTCACTAAGCGTCATTTGCCGGATTACGATACGGTCACGGTTTTTGATTCGTTCTCGCTAGATGAAATTGCCAAGTTCTTGAAGGTTCCCGAAGATACGCTCCGTTCTTTGAACATGGAACTGACTATGTGGTGTACGCCTCCGAACCGCGACGCTTACCTGTTGCGCTTGCCGTACGGGACTCGTGCCACGTTCGTGCAGAATTACGACCGGATGGAAAAGAACGGCTTTACAAGCTGGAAACAGCATAAAGTCAAAAAGGGCGAATCCATTGGGAATATCGCTCAGATGTACGGCGTCAGGACTTCTGAAATCCAGCGTGCAAACGATATGCGGAACGGGCGCTTGAAAGTTGGCCGCACGCTCCTCATTCCGGTGAAGGTCGCGCCGCGCAGGTCAACGGGCAAGAAACCGACGAGAGTCCGTACGTATGTCGTGCAACTTGGGGATAATCTTGCGTCCATTTCCCGCCGTTTTGGCATTTCGCAGGAATCGCTCCGTGTATGGAACAATATCGAGGCGTGGTCCAACGTTAAAAACGGCGATACGATTTACGTTTCCAAGCCGGACCTCAAACCCACAAGTTTTGTGCAGCAGCGTGTAGCGCTCAAAAAGGGCGAAAAATACGTTGTCAAGGCGGGGGACACTTACGCCAAGATTGCGAAGCAGTTCAAGGTGCCTGTATTTTTGCTGTTGCAGGCGAACCAAGGCTTTACAAGGCGTTTGACTGTTGGCGATTCCCTCTCCATCCCGGCTTATGTTCGCCCGGCGCGTAAAATGTCGGGTGCCGTCGATGACGGAAAGCCGGTTATGGATCCATCCAAGATGGTTGATGCTTCCGATTCCCAAAGCAGGTCTTCGAAAAAATCTTCAAGTTCCTCGAAGTCTTCCAAGAATACGACAATTATCTATACAGTTGTTTCTGGCGACAACCTGTATGCTATAGCCAAGAAGTTCGACACCTCCGTGAGCGCTATCCGTGAAATGAACGAGATGGGCAATTCTTCGAACATCAAAGTAGGGCAGAAACTCAAGATTCCTGGTACCGCCTCTTCTTCGGCTTCGAGTACGCCCAAGGTCGAAGAAATCACCCACGTGGTCAAGAAAGGCGAGGGTTTGTGGGATATTTCCCGCCAGTACGGCGTGACTATCGAAGATATTGTCAGGTGGAATGGACTGAAGGACACGAAAATCAAGGTTAACGAAAAGCTCAAAATCAAGACGACGAAGAAGAAAAAATAAAGCAATCGAGGGCGGATTTTATAAGATGTAGGCGATAAACCGTTATTTTAATAAAAAAGTGTAAATTCGTGTTAGCTTTTGTATAAATTGATAAATTTTTGTTTAATTTTAGACTTGAAAAATCAAAATTCATTGGAGTATATAATATGAATAAAAAAATCTTGGCACTCTGTGCAGCTGGTCTTCTTCTATCGATGACTGGCTGTGAAGAAAAAATGGACCCGAACGATCCGCAGTCTGTTCGTAGGTATTTGACGAAAAAGCAGATTGGCTTTACGCCGAACCAGTTCGTCTCTTACGCGGTCAACAGTGATACTGCCAAGATGACGCTTTTCCTCCAGGCTTCGTTTGAAATTGACCAGCCGGCAGATAATGGCAACAACGCTGTGGCCATCGCTGCAAACAAGGGCAACATGATGGTGCTCAATTACTTGTTCGACCATGGCGCCAAAGCCAACGTCCAAAACAGTAACGGCGAAAAAGTTATCGACAACGCTGTCATGATGGGTAATGCAGAAGTTGTGAACCGCATCCTCGATCAGCTCAAGAAGGAAGGCGTTGAACCGCAGAACCTGGGAACGGCAGTGCTTATTGCCGCAAAGACGGGCAAGGCCGACATGCTTGAAATTTTGGCCAATGCTGGCGCTCCGCTCGAATCCCGCGGCCCGGATGGCTATCTTCCGATCCATTGGGCTGTTAAGGGTGGCCACTTCGATGCCATGATGTTCCTCATCAACAAGGGAGTTGACGTGAATGCCAAGTGCGGTCAGGGCTATTCTGTGCTTGACTGGGCTACGAACGAAGGTTATCCGCGTCTCATCAAGGCTTTGAAGAAGGCTGGTGCCAAGAACACCAAGCAGTATTTCAAGGACTCCAAGAAGTAGTAGCTCTGCTTTTTCGGTCGTCGCGCCCTTTGGCTATACAAATGTTGCCCCGGATTTTTCCGGGGTCTTTTAATTTCATCCCAACCTTTTTTTTGTTCGTCATCCCAACCTTTTTTTGCATGCCATCTCGCCCTCTTTTTCTGCATGTCATCCCGGCCTCTTTTTTTTGCATGTCATCCCGGCCTCCGTGCCGGGATCAGCTTTTTATTTTTTTAACTTTATCTCAAAAGATTAATAGGAGATTTTATGTCCGTTCAAGTGATGGTTAATGGTATTCCGGGTAACATGGGTCGCATCGTGGCCGAAACTTGCGTTGCCCGCGGTTTGGAACTTGTCCCGTATTCTTTGACGGGAGAAATTATTGTCGAAAATGAAGCCGAAGTGGCGGGGAAGACGATTCAGCTTTTGAAGCCGAGCAATCGTGAAGACCGCATTGGCGAGGTGCTTGCGAAGTACCCGAATGTCATTTGCATCGACTACACGCACCCGACGGCCGTGAACGACAATGCTGCCTTTTACGTGAAACACAAGATTCCATTCGTGATGGGCACGACTGGCGGTGACCGCGATGCTCTCATGAAACTCGTTGCTGAAGCGAACCATCCGAGCGTCATCGCTCCGAACATGGCGAAGCAGATTGTAGCGTTCCAAGCGATGATTGAATTTCTTGCGAACGAGTTCCCGTCGGCATTCGACGGCTACAAACTCTCCGTAGTCGAAAGCCACCAGAAGACCAAGGCCGATACGAGCGGAACGGCTCGCGCTGTTGTCGGCAGCTTCCAGAAGATGGGCTTTGCTTATACGCCGGACGATATCGAGAAGGTGCGTAATGAGAAGGAACAGATGGAACGCATGCATGTACCCGAGGAGTATCTCGGCGGCCACGCTTTCCACACCTACAGCCTCGATAGCGAAGACGGCACTGTTCATTTCGAGTTCCAGCACAACGTTTGCGGCCGCAAAATTTACGCCGAAGGCACCGTCGATGCAGTGAACTTCCTCGCCGAACAGCTTGCTGCCGGCACCGCCAAACCCTTCAACATGATGGACGTATTACGTTCTGGAAAGATGAGATAAATTTAGACGAGAGAACGGCACTTCGTGCCTACAGACGAAAGACGAAAGATTTATATTGGCGCTTCGCGCAAATTATAGAGAAAAAATTTTTTGTTTGTAAATAAAGTTCTCTCTCTTAAAATTCATTTTTACGATAAAATTCAATATTTTATGTCTATTTCTCTCGTCTCTCGTCTCTCGTCTCTCGTCTAACCATGCGTTCTTATATCCTCCGTCGTTTGCTGCTGATGATTCCGACTTTAATCGGAATTTCGTTGGTGTGCTTTATTTTGATTCAGCTTTTGCCGGGCGGCCCCGTCGAAGAGCTGATTTCTCGTGCGCAGCAGGCGGCGTCGATGAAGGGCGGGGTGGATGCGTCCAAGGCGCTCTCGCCGGACCAGATTGCGCAAATCCAGGCGTACTTCGGCTTTGACCAGCCCGCGTGGAAGCGTTACCTTACGTGGCTCTGGAATGTATTGCATTTGAATCTCGGTGAAAGCTACACGTATGGACTCCCGGTGTGGGACGTTATTGTGAGCCGTTTCCCGATTTCCTTGTTCTTTGGCGTTACGTCGTTCTTCTTGAGTTACCTTATCTGCATTCCGCTTGGACTTTGGAAGGCGGTGCATCACGGCAGCAAGCTTGATTCGTTTACGAGCGGTCTTATTTTCTCGGGTTACGTGATGCCGGGTTATGCGCTTGGCATTTTGCTCATCATTTTCCTCGCTGGCGGTTCATACTTGGATATATTCCCGCTGGGCGGCCTCACAAGCGACGACTTCGAGGATTTTACTTTCTTTGGCAAGGTGTTTGATTTGGCACAACATCTGGCGCTCCCGATATTCTGCTACATGATTAGCGAGTTTGCGTTCCTTACGTTCCTCATGAAAAACTCTGCGCTGGAGGAATTGGGCCGCGATTACATGCGCACCGCATTGGCCAAAGGCTTGAACTTCAATCAAGCACTTGTCCGCCACGCTCTCCGCAACGCGCTTATCCCGATTGCCACCCGCCTTTCTGAAATCTGTACACTCATGTTTGCGGGCGCGCTCCTCATCGAGAAAGTCTTCGATATCGACGGCATGGGGCTCTTGTACTACAATTCCATGGTCAACCGCGATTACAACGTGGTCATGGGCATCATCTTCCTCAGCAGCTTGATGGCAATGGTTGGCCGTCTCTTCAGCGATATCCTCTATACGGTTGTCGATCCAAGAATCAAGTTTTCGTAAGCTGTAAACAGTGATTAGTGGTTAGTAAGCAGTGGTTAGTGTGCAGGAACGTAAAAGGAACGTTCTTATAGCAATTCTAACCACTAGCCACCAACCACTAACTACTTCCTACTAATTTTTCTTTGTCACTTTTCTCTTTCTTTAAGTATATTAATAGTATGCAAAACGAACCTATTCAAATTTCTCCGACAATTCATGAATACCTTGTCTCTCATGGTTATTCTGATAATTTTTCTGTATCTCCCATTGCTGGTGCTGGCTCGGGCAGGCGTTATTTCCGCATTTCCGATGGCAATAAAGTCTGCGTATTGCAAGTCAGTGCCGAAGTAAATGAAGATTTCAAGCATTTTGTCGAATATTCCAAAACGTTTAGGGAATATGGCCTGCCTGTTCCGCGCGTCTTTTGCGTTGATGCGAACACTTGCCAAATTTTGCAAGAAGATTTGGGCAAACGTACGCTTTTGGATGAAGCTTATCCGAACGGGAGCAAGGTGCTTTCGGGGAGCGTCCGCATCCTTTATCCTGAAGTTATCGATGCGCTTATCCAGTGGCAGAATGCAAGCCACCCGCTATTCAGCCATCATACCGAAATTTGGCTCCGCCGTTTTGACTTTGCGGCCCTCAAGTGGGAAACGGAATACTTTACTGAAAATTATTTGAAGGGGCTCAAGGGCATAACGGAAATCCCTGAAACTGTCCGCCATTTCTATTCGTTGATTGCAGTGTCTGTCGAAGCGCAGACAAAAGTTTTGATGCACCGCGATTTCCAGAGCCAGAACATCATGATCCGCTCGAATTCCGAAGTGGCGTTTGTCGATTATCAGGGCGCACGTCGCGGTTCGATGTTCTATGATATCGCGTCACTCTTGTGGGATCCGTACGTGAACTTGCCTTTGCCAATGATCAAGGATTTCTTTGAATATTGGCGTGGCCTGTACCGTGGAACGAGAATTTATACGAAGGACGATGCCTGGGAAGGCTTTGTCCATGCCAGTTTGCAGCGCTTGATGCAGGCGTTAGGTGCTTATTGTTTCCTCTCGAAAGTCAAAAAGATTGAAAAGTTCGAGCAATATATTGAACCGGGCAAGGCAAGGCTCCGCGAATTGTTTGGTGAATTTAAACTCATTGCGAAAGCGACTGACCCGGAAGTATTCAAGTTCATGGATTGGGCGTTACAGTAATGGATCCCATCTATACGCGTATTTATACGCAGCCTGTTGAATTTAATCGCGCCTTGGGGTTTGCCTATGACGCGCTTGTGCATGGTCCTTATCCGTTTGACGCCTTGGCGGCATGGAAAGGGCTTTCGGAGCGCGTTTCCCAGGGAATTTACATGGGGCAGGGGCTTCTGCTTCCGCATACCCGTGTTCCGGGTTTAAAGGGGCCGCTGATGGCTTTCGTCGTTTGCAAGGACGGCTTTACCGGCGTGAAAACACGTAATGAAGAAATGGCGCAATTCATGTGCATGTTACTTTCGCCGGCGGAATCGGCCATGGCGCATACCGTGGCGATTGCCAATGTCGCAAAGCTTTTGCTGAATCCGGAATGGAAAGAAAAAGTCCTCGCCACAACCGACGAGGAAACTTTAAAGCAATTGTTTTAAACGTAATGTCATCCCCGATTTACTCGGGGATCTCCTTTTATGAAATAAGATGGAGGTGCCCGCTCAAGGCGGGCATGACAAAGCTATTACCACTGCACGCTGCCGACGGCGTAAGCGCGGTAGCCTTCGTAGTCCCCGAAGAACCGTGTATAGCTGCATCTGAAGCTGAACCAGTCCCACGGAGTTACAGCCAAATTAAACCCGAGTTCCTTGTAGCGGAGCG
>JAEEGK010030354.1_pt1 | contig 10719 bp, 11 predicted proteins | sample 8958771 | NCBI WGS metagenome assembly JAEEGK01 (sample SAMN16246547, study PRJNA631951) | gut metagenome | biome: gut microbiome; feature: rumen; material: SC-attached | host: Bos | place: Iran: Karaj | collected 2018-10 | reverse complement strand
AAGCATTCAGCTCCAGACTGCGCTCCAGATTTCTGTTTTGAACTCCGCAACGATGGAAGCAAGGCAGATTTGAGTGGTGACATTTTGACTGCAGTTAAACGTGTTCGCGACGAAGTTGTTCCAAAGCTCGATACATTCCAGATTGATAAGGAATGTCAGCAGGCAATGTACGATATTGCTACAGAAATGGGACTTGAATCTAAAGCCTTGTTCACAGCACTTTATCAGGCACTTGTTGGAAAAGAACAGGGACCACGTCTTGGAAGTTTCTTCCGAATTATCGGTAAAGAAAAACTTGAAAAGATTTTGAGCGTTTACTAACGAACGTTAGTAAAAAGTTCGTAGGAGCTAAAATGAAAATTTTGAATTTAAAAGAAGAACTTTCACGCACCAGTTATCCTGGACGCGGAATTATTGCCGGAAAATCTGCTGACGGAAAATATGCAGTAAGCGCTTACTGGACAATGGGAAGAAGTGCCGGAAGCCGAAACAGAATTTTTGTTTCAGAAAATGAAAATGGCACAGAAGTAATCAGAACTAAAGCTTTTGATGAAACTCTGATTGCAGGTGATCCAAGCCTTATTATTTATGCAGCAGTACGCCAGTTTGAAAATTCAACAATCGTTACAAACGGCGACCAGACTGACACAATTTACGAAGGTCTTAAAAACGGTCTTACTTTTGAACAGTCATTAAGAAGCAGAAAATACGAACACGACGCTCCAAACTTTACTCCACGTATTTCTTCATTGCTCACTCTTAACGGTTCAGGCGACAAAGCAACTTATGAATATGCTCTTTCTATTTTGAAAAGTGATAATGGAAACGGCGACAATACTTTGCGTTTTACATACACTTACGATAATCCTCAGAATGGAGAAGGTCATTACATTCATACTTACATGGAAGACGGAAATCCACTTCCTAGCTTTGAAGGTGAACCTGTAAAAGTTGAACTTAAAGGCGGACTTAATGAAATTGCAGATGAAATCTGGAATTCATTGAATGCTGATAATAAGGTTTCTCTTCTTGTTCGTTTCATAGAAATTTCTACCGGAAAATACGAGCAGAAGATTTTTAATAAGAATATGTAAAATCAGAAAATCTGATTATTTTCGAACGGAGGAAAGACAATGAAAAAGCTTGCTCTATGCTGTAAACTTTTTTTGCTTGCCTCCGTTTTTTTATTGTTCTCATGTTCATCATTTAAAGACAAAACCTGGGAAGATGATTTTATTATTAATGAAGATTCCAAAGAGTTTTCGAATAAGGTTGATGAATATTTAACGGAATTAAATTTCAACGGCTGTGTTCTTGTAGGACAGAATAAAAAAATTATTTTTGCAAAAGGCTATGGACTTTGCGATGTAAATGATAAGGCTTCTCAGAAAATTACAATTCATACTGTATTTGAAACAGGCAGCCTGACAAAACTGGCGACTGCATGCTGTGTAATGCAGCTTGCCCAAAAACGAAAAATTTCTGTAAAAGATAATCTGCTGGAATATTTTCCAGATTATAAAAAATCTTCGGATATAACAGTTGATTTACTTTTACGAATGCGTTCGGGTTTAACAGACTGCATTAATACACCCGACGATTATTTTTCTCCTGCTGTCTACAAGGATGTTTTAAAAAAACAGTATGCTAATCAGCCGGTAAAAGAAAATCTTGTTTTGGAATGCTTTTATGATGCACCGATGCTTACAACTCCGGACAGTACATATTTTTACTGCAACACAAATTATTATCTGCTTGCAAAAATTGTTGAAGATGTTTCCGGCGAGCCGTTTAATAATTATTTAAAACGAAATGTTTTTGATGTTGCAGGAATGAGAAATACGAACACAGATTTTCAGCGTACAGATTCAAGAGGTTATGATTACGCCGGCAGATATTACAGCATTCCTTCTGAACTTGCTTTTGGCTGCGGAAGTGTAAATTCAACAGTGCTGGATTTATTTAAATTTAATACAGCTTTTGCCGACGGAAAAATTGTAAAAAAGAAGACCGTTAAAAAAATGACTGACTTTGATTCGTACGGTTATGGAGTTTATTGCAGGGATAATGTAATTTTTCATTCGGGTGCAACAAATGTTTTTAATTCATATAATTCTTATGATTTTAAACAGAAGCTTTCTATAATCGTTTTGATAAATGAACCTGTGAGTAAAACAAATGCAACGATTGTTGCAGGAAATATAAAAAAGTATTGGGAATAATTTTTTCTACTCAGTTGCTGATGCAGAAATTCTGGAGGAAAGATAATGAGACGTGTAATAGATTTAATACTCTTAAATTTTTTATGGATTATTTTTAGTATTCCGGTAATTACTATAGGAGCTTCAACTTGTGCGGCATATTATGTAACTTTAAAATTAGTAGACGGTAAAGAAAATCCAGAAGGCTTTGCATTAGTTGATGTCATAAAATTATTTTTAAAAGGCTTTAAACAGAATTTTAAACAGGGAACAATATTGTGGGCTTTTACCGCTCCCTGTATTTACGCTTCTTATTTATTATGGAAGCTTGTAATTACCGCAGACGATTTGAATATATTTTTTATAATCGGTGCGGCAGTTTATACTCTTATAGAAGCTGTATTTATTGTTTTTTCTTATCCGATTATTGCCCGCTATTACATTAAGTTAAAAACTGCAGTAAAAAATTCTTTTGGAACAGCTTTATTATATTTAAAAAGCACAGTTTTGATTTTTATTATTGTTGCATTGGAAACCGCTTTTTTCTTCTGGAATAAATACACAATGTTCAGTGCAATTGTAATCGGGCCGGAGCTTATTATTTTTACAGTAAGCTATGTTCTTAAAAAAGTTTTTGTGAACATAGAAAAATCTAACGCTAAGAAAGAAACTGCAGAAACAGAAAATACCGAAGACTAATTTAAGCAGTGCCATAAAGGCTTTGCGAGCTTATTTGAAAAAGGCTGTGGCCTTGTAAAATCAGGGAGCCAGCTTGTATCGTCGCTTAATTCCTGATAGAACAGATATTCAAAATCATAGGCTTCTATTAAATCCTGAATGTCTGCATCTTCTTCTTTTGTAACAAGCCGGTCTTCAATTTCTTTTACAATTCCTTTTTTTGCAGGAATCGGAGTGTACTGATTCATTAACGAAACAATGGCTTTTTCATCTGCATTATTTTTCAGCCATTCTAAAACAGCTGCTGTCTGTTCGAATTTTCCCGGAAGAAAAAGATGTCTTATAATTACGCCGCTGTATATTTTATCTGCTTCTGAACCGTCAGCGGATTTTTCAGTTTTAATTTCAAGCGGATTATTTTCTATCATCCATTTAATTGCCTTAGCGGCAACCTCCGGATAATCGGGCGCGGCAAAAAGAGATTTAGAAAGTTCTTTATCCAGAGTTTTTAAATCCGGAAGCCAGATTGTAACAAGGCCGCGCAAAAGCTCCAGCATTTCTACATTTTCGTAGGCAGAAGAATTCCAGCAGAAGGGAATTGTTACTCCGGCATTTTTTGCCGCTTTAAGGAATTCTGCAATTTTTGGAATGTGGTGACTTCCTGTAACAAGGTTAATATTTTCTGCACCGGCGTTCTGAAGTTCAAGACAAATTTTTGTAAATTCCTGTGAATCAACATTCCGACCAAGACCGTCCTGCGAAATCTGATAATTCTGGCAGAATTTGCAGCGCAGCGTACAGCCTGTAAAAAAAATAGTTCCGCTTCCGCCTTTTACCGTAACAAGCGGTTCTTCTCCAAAATGAAGTCCTGCAAAGGCAATCCGTAAATCTGAATTTTCCCTGCAAAAATTTTTTACGGATTTTTGAGTTCTGTCGGTTCCGCATTTTTTGGGACACTGAGTACAGCTTTTATAATATTGTTGAATATCCGGAAAATTATTCATTTATCAGTAAACACCTTTGCTTACAAGAATCTTCATTAAATCCTGTAAAACTTCTACAGGCAGTTCTTCGGCTTCAAAATTTACAAGGCGGCCAAGTTCTTCCCAGTCTTTATTGCTTATTAAATCCTGAAATTCATCGCTGTTATCTAAAAAGGCAAGGAATGCAGCCAGTAAATTCTGATTGTTTTCTGAAGGCTCTTCCGTAATGTTCTGAGACTTCCAGATATATTCATTTTCCCAGTAATCAAAAACTGAATAAGGAAGAGAGCCCGGGCAGCTTGTTGTGCGTTCAAAAAGCTTCTGAATATCACTTTTTACACGGTTATAATCAGATTTTCCGCCATTATTATGACGGTCAAATTTTAAGGTTTTTTGAACATCAGTTAAAAATTTATTTATATCAGTCATATGTTTATATTATCAGAAAAAAATATGAATGTCAGTTAATAAGAAAAAATCATAATAGTATTTTCTGATGTACAACTTGTTTTTTGTGATGTATAATTTTTACTATGGAAAAAGTCCTTTTATGTATAAAAGATTATCAAACAATCAGAGCCTTTTCCTCTTTTTTATCTGATGACTATGAAGTAGATGTCGCTTCGAACGAAGTAGACTCAATTAACTATCTGCAGGAAAATCAGTATTCACTCATCTTAATAGATTTTACTCCATTAAGTTTTAACGGACAGTCTGTTCTGGACTATATGCAGAAATCGAATCAGATTTCCAATCAGCCGGTTTCTATTATTCTTGATACAACAAATCTTCAGCAGGAACTCGATTTATTTAATATGGGTTGTGCGGAGCTTTTTCATAAGCCTTTTGATTCAATTATAACAAGAAAAAGAATTCAAAATGTAATTACAATTTTTACTTTAAAGAAAAATGTTTCTGATTATGAACAGAAGCTTGTTACAGATCCTCTTACAGGCTTATTAAACCGCGACGGCTTTGAATCAAACGTAAGAAAGGTTATAAAGACAAAAGCTCCGGGTGCATTTATTATGTGCGATCTTGATGGGCTTAAATTTATTAATGATAATTATACTCATCAGGTTGGAGATAATATTATTCAGGGAGTTGGAAGAACTCTTACAAAAACCATGCCTAAAGATTCCCTGATTGCTCATGTTTCCGGTGATGAATTCTGTGTTTATATAAATAACGAAAAAGATGAAGAAGTAATTGCTTCTTATTGCGAAAATTTCCAGAAAACTTTATTAAGTTCTGTTCTGCTTCCCGATGTTTCACGCCCGGTAACGGCTTCTCTTGGAATTGCAGTTTTTCCAACGGTTGCTTCTACTTATGAAAATCTTCATACAAAAGCCGATCATGCGATGCTTTATGTTAAGAACCATGGAAAAAATGCATATAAATTTCATGCGCCTCGAGATGACAGGGAAGAATTATTAAAGGGACGCCAGGAATGTACAAAAGTTCCGATGAGTTTAATGCTTAAGGAAAGGGAAGGGGAAGAAATTCAAACCTGGCTCAAATTCGGTGAATTCAGAATTGTTTACATAGTCTATCAGAAATATTCAAAAGACAAGGTTGATGCAAGAAAGTGTCAGTTGAATATTATAGACAAAACCAATCCGGAAAATCCTGATCCAAAAAAAATAAATTCACTGCACGAAAAGATTTCTACATTTATTAAGGAATCTCAGCTTCCGGGAATTTTCTCGTGGTACAGTATAAACCAGCTGATGATTCTTGCAATAGAACGCGAAACAATTCCACGAGGCTTGGGAAGACTTAAGCAGGAATTGGCAAATGAAATGAATGTACTGAATCTTGATATTGAGCTGAAGGATAATTAGTTTTAAAAAACTAAACGCATTTTGCATAAATCTCTCTTTTTTTATTTAAAATCCTATTTTAATTTTCTTCTATATATAATATTATTGCAGGCAATAATCAAATAGTGTAATGGTCATTAAGACTTTTGAAATGGCCTGCATGGTTCCGGCTGTTCAGCCAACGTTGACATTTTGGAGGAAAATATTTTGTTTAGATTTAATATTGGTGATAGTTATGAAACAACTGTAGTTGCTGTTACAGATTCTACGGTTTTTGTTGATTTAAGTGCTAAGTCAGAAGGTGTAATTGACGTTGCAGAATTTAAAGATGCAGAAGGCAATGTAAATGTAAAAGAAGGCGACAAGCTTAAGGTTTTCTTTACCGGCGAAGTTCGCGGCGAAATGCGATTTACTACAAAAATCGGCGGTTCTTCTGCAGATGATACAATGATTGAAAATGCTTACAAGGGTGGAATTCCAGTAGAAGGCCATGTAGAAGCAGAAATTAAAGGCGGTTTTGAAGTAAAGCTTGGCGGAAAACGCGCATTCTGCCCTTATTCACAGATGGGCTTTAAAGACAAAAAAGAACCTGCCTTCTATGTTGGAAAAACTCTGAGCTTTATTATTACTGAATATAAAAACGACGGCCGCGACATTCTCGTAAGTAACCGCAAAATAGGCGAATCGGAGTATGCAAACGCGCTTGGTAAGCTTGCAACTCAGATTACAGAAGGAGCTGTTGTAACAGCTACAGTAGAAAGCATCGAAAAGTTTGGCGCTTTTGTAAGTATTCAGGGCTTTAGAGCTTTGCTTCCAATCAGCGAGCTTTCTTTTGACCGCGTAGCAGATGCAGGAGAAGTTGTAGAAGTTGGTCAGGAACTGAATGTTAAGGTTATTCACACAGACTGGAAAAATGAACGCGTTAGTGTAAGCCTTAAAGCTCTTCTTAAAGACCCATGGGAAGAAGCCGCAGCTAAGTTCCCGGCAGGTACAAAGGTTGATGGAAAAATCAGCAAGATTATGGACTTTGGCCTTTTTGTAAATCTTGATAAGGGAATAGACGGACTTGTTCATATAAGCGAGCTTGAAGGTGTAAGTGCAAACACAAACCTCCGCAAGGTTTATAAGCCTGGTCAGCCAATGAGCGTTGTTGTAGAAAAAATAGATTCTGCTTCAAAGCGTATTTCTTTAAAGCCTGCAAATTCAGTAGAGCAGGATAACTCTGCAGAAAAATACATGAGCAGCCAGAGCGACGACGGAGAAACTTACAATCCGTTTGCGGCACTCCTTAAAAAATAAAAATGATAACAATACGCAAAGCAAAAAAAGAAGATTGTCCCATTCTTGAAGAACTCTATACCGAACTGGAAAAAGACGGCGTGCGTTACCAGAGCGAGCATTTTGTTTTAAGTAAGCCTGGAGAACGTACCCGCCAGATAGAAGAAATTCTTTCAAGCGATTCTCAGGTTATGCTTGCAGCAGAAAATGAGTCGGGCGAAGTAATTGGTTTTGCGCATGTTGTTTATGCAAAGGTAAAGCCATTTTCATGCCTCAAGCCGCAGACAAATATTTATCTGCAGGATTTAGTTGTTGCAGAAAAATATCGCAGTCAGGGAACAGGCACTCTTCTTTTGAATGCCGCAAAGAAATATGGCATAGAGAAAAAAGCAGATTTTTTCCGTACTCAGGTTTTTCCGCAGAATGTTGACGGAATGCGTTTTTATGAACGCAACGGTTTTTCTACGAAAATGATTACGATAGAATGTCCTCTGGATCAGGAAAACTGAATAATATGCCATTAATAAAAATTACTCCGGAAATCTCTTATTTACCCTCTGTTGAAAAGCCTATTTCCTGCGACGTAGTTTTTATAAAACCGGAAGGTTCTGATGTTACCTGGATTTTTGATGCAGGAACAAGCGGCGAGGCTGCAGATCTTATAAACGCTGTAGAAGGCAAAAAGAACATTGTAATTTCACACTTTCATCCGGATCATATTCTGAATCTTTTGAAAGTTAAATACGACATGCTTTACGTTACAAAATACACAAAAAGATATACGCGAAGCGGTACAGTTGTAGAAAGCGAACAAACCTTCCCGGACGGCATAAAAATCTACCCGATCCCTTCAAGCCATTCAAAAGGCAGCCTTGTTCTGGAATATAAAGGATATGTTTTTCTTGGCGACGCAACTTACTGCCATTTTCGACTTACCGCACGCGAATACAATGTACAACTTCTTGAGCAGATGATTAAAAAAATGGAAGAAATAGAAGCACCAAACTTTTGTCTTAGTCACGATAAGGCTTTTATTCAGCCAAAAGAAAGCGTACTCCGAATTTACAGAAAAATTCTTTCACGCCGGAAAAGCGGCAGTCCAATAATTAACGTAAACGACTTTTTTAACGAAGACGGCGGCGTAAAAGAAAGCGAAGATTCTCTTGGAAATAATGTAAAGGTCAAAATTTAGCAGCAAGGAACGGCTTCATGCTAAGGATTTCTCCTTTTTTTTTATTCAAAAATTCATTTCTTCCTGCCGATAATTAAATATGGCTAAAAACAGCTACGAAAAGCCTGATTACTGGTCTCAAAAAGCGTTCTCGGAGGGGTATCCGGCGCGGTCGGTGTATAAGCTTAAGGAAATCGACGAAAAATTCGGAATGATTAAGAAAAATTATAATGTTCTGGATTTAGGCGCGGCTCCCGGAAGCTGGACTACATTCCTGCTGCGAACTATGGAAGGAACGGGAAAAGTAGTTTCCTGCGATCTTAATCCACTTGCAAAGAGCGTAAAAGGCGATAATCTGACTTTTATTCAGGGCGACCTGAATGCGCCTGAGGTTCGTGCTCAAATTAAGGCAGCAGGACCTTATGACCTTGTAGTTTGCGATGCGGCACCAAAAACAACAGGAAACCGCACTGTAGATACGGCAAGGAGCGAGCAGCTGGTAGAAATGGCTGTATGGTATGCCGAAGCCATGCTGAAAAACGGCGGAAATTTTGCCGTAAAGATTTTTCAGAATGGTGATCAGCAGGCAATTTTGCGAAAAATGCGCGAAATTTTTACGTCTGCCAAGGGATTTAAGCCCGAAGCATGCCGAAATGAATCTTTTGAAACTTACTTAATAGGAATAAACAAAAAAGGGTGATTTAAAAAGGGGAAAATAAAAAATGAAAAAGGAATTGGCAACAAAAGTTTTTCATAGTATAATATATTTTATAAAAAATATTTTAAATATGTTTACTAATTCAAAAACTGTAAAAATAGTTAGTTTCTCGATTATTACTTTTTGTCTTGGACTTTCATTTACATGCATAACAATATCAGTTCGTTCTCATTTAAATAAGCCGAATGGTGTCGGCGGTTTTGAAACCTCTGCAGTTCCTGAATTTGATTCAAATCACAATATAGTTCTTGATAGAAATACAATAACTTCTTCAACAGTTTCTATAAGTACAGATAATTCTTCTCCTGAAGAAAGCCTTTTGAGTTCGGGACCATCTGCTGAATCTACAAAAATTACTTATCAGACTTACCGCGTAAAATCCGGCGATATGATTGGTTTTATTGCAGATGAATTTAATGTAACTCAGGATACAATTATAAGCGTTAATAATATAAAAAATACAAGAACAATACAGCCCGGACAATATTTGAAAATTCCTTCTATGCCGGGAATTGTTTATACAGTTAAAGAGGACGGAGAAACACCTGCAACAATCGCAGAAAAATACGAAGTAGATGCAGATAAATGTGCGCTTGTAAATTTTGTTTCTACAGATTCTCCGCTTGCATCGGGAAGTTCACTCTTTGTTCCAGATGCAGCCCTTGATGCATTTACACTTGCCGAAATTAATGGCGACCTTTTCAAAAAGCCGCTGCATGCACGATACTGGCTTTCTTCAAATTACGGCTGGCGCGATTCTCCATTTAATGCAGGAAAACGTACTTTCCATGGTGGAATTGATATGGCTGTTTCTCAGGGAACACCAATTTATCCTGCTATGAGCGGTGTTGTAGAAACTGTAGGCTTTAATGCAACTTATGGAAATTATGTAATTATCCGTCATCATTCAGGATACAAAACTTTGTATGGACATATGAAGTCTACTGCGCCTGTAAAAGCCGGAAATTATGTATATGCCGGAACAACAGTAATCGGTTATGTCGGTTCAACCGGAATGAGTACAGGTCCACACCTTCACTTTACAGTTTATAAAAACGGTAAAACAATTAATCCGCTGACAGTATTAAATTAGCATTTGGGTGCATCCGTGCCTTCGTAGAAGTCACGGCCGGCGGTTCCACACTTCGCTGGCGCTCATCCTCCTCGCTTCGCTGCGGTGGACGCCTTCGGCGGTGTTCCATCGCCTTGCAAGGTATTTCAATTCCCTAAAAAATTCTATATAATCTCACTCTATGGAAACACGAAACATTTTTGAAAACCTTTCTTGTATCGATCACAGATACTCATTGTCGGAGGCAGATGCATTTGCAGGCCTTTCTAAGTATATTTCCGAAGAAGCTTCTATCCGCTCCTGCGCTAAATGCGAGGCCGCTCTTGTAAAAGCTCATCTTAAGCTTCGCGGAAAACTCACAGATTCTGTAGCAAAAACACTCGACGACGTTGCTGCAAATATTGACCCTCAGGAAGTTTACACAGAAGAAGAAAAAACAAAGCACAATATCCGCGCTCTTGTAAATGTAATGAAGACAAAGGTTGATTCAGAAATCGGACCTCTTATTCACCTTGGCGCAACTTCTGTTGATATTCTTGATACAGCACTTAGCTGCCGTATGCGCGACGTAACTCAGAACGTTGTACTTCCAGAACTTAAAAAGCTTGAAAATTATCTCTGCGACATTGCAGAACGCGAATGCGCAACTCCACAGGTTGGCCGTACACACGGACAGCATGCTGTACCAATCACATTCGGATGGAGCATTGCTGAGTTCGTAAGCCGCCTTGGAAAATCAATTCTCCGCATTGAAGAACTTTCAAATCAGCTTGTTGGAAAATTGGCTGGGCCTGG
>JAEEGK010030352.1_pt1 | contig 10719 bp, 7 predicted proteins | sample 8958771 | NCBI WGS metagenome assembly JAEEGK01 (sample SAMN16246547, study PRJNA631951) | gut metagenome | biome: gut microbiome; feature: rumen; material: SC-attached | host: Bos | place: Iran: Karaj | collected 2018-10 | reverse complement strand
CAACTGTTGTCGTACAGGTCGTAGGTGTATTTCCAGCGCAAATACCTTGTGCCGGGGTGGGCATAGTTGTATGCCCCCGGTGTCAGGCAATAGTTGTTGTTGGTTGTGCCGCCCACATAGAATGTGTCGCTGATGGTGATGTCCTTGTCAAAATAGGCCTCATAGACGTTGTAATTCGCTATGCGGTCGCCGTAAGGATCGCTGTTGGCTTGTGCGTTGGGATACGAAAAGCCGTAAGGCTGCAGGCCGAAGAACTGCATCACCCTGTGCGGTGTAGCCGTGTCCCAGCGCACAGATCTCAGCAGCGTGATGCCTGTGTCGGTCTTGGCATAGAGATGGAAGAACTCCGGCTCGCGGTTTGTGTCGGCATAGTTGCCTTCAAGGGTGTCAATGAACACAGGTGCGGCTATTCCTTTTATCTGCAGCGGTGTCGCAGTTATGCAGCGACGCAGCGCTATGGTTTGGTAAAACATTGTCATTTCCCACACCGAGCCACGGATGTCGCAACTTCCCTGGCAGTTCTGGCTGAAGTTGTCGGCCCACAGCGAGTCGTAATAATAGTTCGCTGCCCTCAAGCAGGGACCAATGGTGTCCACCGCATTTTGGCAGTTACCGACAGCCACTGCCGCCAGTAAGATAAAAAGAATGCCTATACGTTTCATAGCCATTTAGGGTATTATTGTTTTACAACTATTTTCCTCGTCACTGTCCCTTTCTCCGTGCCGACGGTGAGGATGTATATTGCCGGTCGCAGGGCGTTGAGGCCGATGGTGGCGCTTTCCGCCTTCGGTGTGCCGGAGGCGACAGCGCGGCCCTGTATGTCGAAGAGTGTCCATTCCGCTATGGCGATGTCGCTGGCCACGGTGGTGGTGCCGCTGGCAGGGTTGGGGCTGACGGTGACAAACGGCTGCTCAGCGCCTGCAATGCCTTCGGTGTTGTCGAAGACGGCTGTGAACGACGTGTCGCGCGTCACGGTGACGATGCGCGGATTCTGGTTGTTGCCGTCGCTCCAGTTCAGGAAAGGATGATATCCGTTCCTCGGGTATGCGAAGAGCCTTATGGTGGTGTCGGCCGGGTATTCGCCGCCGCCGACCACATACCCCCAGTCATCGTTGTTCGACGCGGTGTTGACGGCATAGAAGGTGCCGGTGTGGAAGTCCATCTCCGTCCAGTCGGAGTAGCCGCCGGAGTTGTCGCAATACGAGCGTACACGCACCGTGTAGTCGGCATCCATCGCCAGGTTGCTGAGGGTAATGCTTCCCTTGTATTGTGCATCGGGTGCTATAGGACCCACCGTCGTGCCGGTTCCTTCTGCGAACCCCTGCGGGCCGTATTCCACTTCGAAAGCCGTATTCGCATACTGCGCCCGCCATTCAATCGTGGCACCCATCCTGTGCTGCTCCGCCACTTTCATCCATATCGGCGGCATACACGGCGCCGGCGCCAAAATCGGGAACGGAGCTCCCCAAGAGAAATTAGAAGCCTGCCAAGGATAATCAGGTGGATTAGTGTTGACATATGAACCATTTACAATGTATGAAAAGCAACTGGAGTCATAATTCACAACATCTGATACTGCATTTCTAAAAGTTAGTGGGCTGACGTGTTGCCAAGAATACCCGTTTGCGAAATTATGTATTAGATTCATACCAATAATAAATCTTTCCGTGACACGCACTGGTTCATTGAAATATACTTCCAGTATATTAAAATACAGAGGATTGTAAATGCTGCCAAGGTAGCTTGAATCAGACTCACACATTTTGAAATAATTGCCAATCAAGGCAGATTTTCCTATACGGAATGAGGCTGTATCCACCAATTCATAATCATAGCCTGCACTTGCTGTAGTGTTCCCAATAATAACGGAATAGTTATTAGTGTCAAAAGATTTAATAACTTTATTCAGGTAATTAATGGTATCATACAAATAGTAATTCTCAAGCGCAAGAGGGATGGCTATTCCATAAATAAGAGTATGAGAATTATCTCGCGTGCATTTTTTTGATAAAAACACAGTATCTCTTGTCATTTGCTCATTAAAAAAAGTTAAAGATGTAAGGTTGTGTTCAAAAGGTTCAAATTGAAACCTCTGCGGATTCTCATAGTGCTCCACCAGCTGGGCATTGGCGGTCAGGATTGCAAAAAGGGCGATAATGATAGCTGTTTTATTTTTCATTATGTTTTTTTATGGTTGTTTACAAATTCCTGATGAATTTAGATCGGTTGTTTTAATATCTATAAATGATAGATTTGTAAGTTGATCATTTAGTTGAAAGGGTGCTATATATAATGGAGATGGAATAGTATTTTGATCAATATATGGATTAGATGAATTAAGACAATCAAAAGGAGGTTCTTTCCTAATGTCGTGAATCAAATAAGAATGAGAAAGGGACTTCAATTCTCCTGTAGCAAGAACTTTCATATTTGAATAGCGGTCAAGTGAATAGTAATAGGAATGGTTATCATAAATTAATAGGGAGGGATAACTATAGGTGTTATAAGGTTTAAGATAATATATAACGGAATTTGTTGTGCTTTCGTCAGGATAAAGGTTAGTCTGAAGAAGTAATAGAGTATGATAGTTAGGAAAGTATTTCATTTCGTTATATGGGGCGGCTTTTGAAACCAAAGGTATTATCTGGCTATTTGTAAATGATGCAGTTGATGCATCAAAGATATGAACTGGAGAATAGTAGTTCACAATACCAGATTGATCTACGATTGTTGATATTGCAACGTCATCGTTTTCAAGATACTCTATTGAATATCTCCACGAATTAGGGATTCCAAATGTTTCTATGGGGGTGTATGCATCTAAAGATGTAAGATTGTATTTGTCTATTACTGTAAGAGCGAATTTGTTAGTTACAAGGTCATACTGACCACTTGCTACTATGTAATTGTCTGTAACGGCAATATCTTGGTATATCCGATTATAATATATTTGTGGAATGTTTAAATAATGATAGGAAATATTTATCCCTGAAAACTCAAAGATAAATATACCGGTATTAATATAATTGGTTGTATCAATAGGATCTTCTCCCACCGCAGCAATAGTGTGATTGCCACTGTTTGGGTCTGTATATACTTCCATTTTTTTAAGGGTATATATCTCTGGTATTTTTACATAAGCAACACTGCCTGTTCCTGATGTAAACACCGATTCTGTGAAATAACCCACAACACCGTATTCGTCATAATGTCCGCAGAAATACACTGTGTCGGACAATCGTTCAAAATCATTGATATAGAAGTCGTTGTCTATAACAAATTTCACTCCTGTGTTTGTCGAGGGATCCATCCAAATAAACTCGCTGTAACCGAAATGACGATGAGATGAGATAATATGCAGTCCGTCCGATGCCACGCGACCAACAGCACCATCGTCATTATACGCGCACGTTGGAGTGTGCAATGTTTGGGTAACTTGCGCCATTGCATTATGCATCAGCAGGATGCCAATTAAATACAGAGAAACAAATCGTAATAATTTACTCATAACATTTTGTATTTTAGATGATTAAACAATCATATTGAGAGCAATTTCAACAAAATATTCCAACTGCAAAAATACACTTTTTATCTGGGAAAAACAATTTTTTTTGCGTTTTTTTATCTTTTGTGTTACATTTTCTATTTAAACTTAAACACGAATTATCATTAATTAACCATAAATTAGGGTTGATTCGTGGCCATTCGTGTGTTTCAGATGGGATACACGAAATATCGTTTTATTTTGTGATAATTTTCCCCTCTTTTATATATTAGATGCAAAAAACGGCGAAAAGTAACACGTAGATGAAAATTTTTTTTCAAATAATGTTTTTTAAGGCTGTAAAACGAGAAGAGGCGGCCGCACGGCCGCCTCTTTCTTCGAACAACATTAAATTATTTCTGAGCGTGTGATTGACAAGGTGTTTTGTTCGACTTATGATGCTTTCTTACTCAGAAACCGTTCAGCATCGTTTATGTATAATAACCAATTGTCTTAGGGTTTAGTGGTTGATCTTGAGCTTAGTCTGCCTCGTAAATCAGGAGTTCGCCGCCGGTATAGAGGAACAGCATCGGGTCTTTGTCTCTTTTCTTGAAGATCCAGCAGCCGCCGTTCTCGCGGTCTATCTCGGTCTTGATGTATTTGCGGCTGATTTTCTGCTCGGCCAGCATCTTGTCGTTCTGGTCGAAGACCTGCAGGTAGGTGTTGCCGTCCACATCGTTGACGATGGCGTACATCAGGTCGCCGCTGATGGCGTAGCTAACCATATCGACGTTATAGGTGTCGTGGATGTATTTGTGCACCACTACGACGTCGGTGACGTGATAGTCATACCAGTAGGAGTTGCAGTAGACCCAGAATCCCGGCCAGAAGATGGGGCGCGGCGGCACGGGGTGCCAGAAAATGGGGCGCATATGGATGATGCCGTGGTGATAGGGATGGTGGAAGTATGGAGCGGGATGCATAGGACGGTGTGATGGGGGCATAGGGCCTGGGTGGCCGGGGCGGGCAAAGGTGTGGCCCGGGTTGTCTTGGCGATGCACTGTGCCGCGTCCTGCCGTGATGGGACCTCCCGGAGTGCCCTGTGTCGACGGTGTGCCTGGACGGCCGCCGCGGCCGCCGGCATTGGGGGTGTCGTTGCCACGACCTCTGCCGTTGTCGACTGTGCCGCCGCGCGACGGACGCTCATTGTCACGGCCTCTCAACGACGAGTTGTAGCTGCGGTCGCTTGGCGAAGTGCTGCGCGGTGCGCCTATCGACGAGCGCGAGTTGCTGTAGGTGCCGCGGTCGTTGCCTGCCGAGTTGCCACGATAGGTGGTGGAGCCGCTGCGGCTGCCTGACGATGGGCGTGTCACCGACGTGCCGCGGTTGCTGCCGCTGTAGGAACTGCTGCTGCGCGGCGAGCTTGAGAACGAGCTGCCACGGTTGCTGCTTCGCGACGAACCGGAGTAGGAGCTGCTGCTTCGCGAACTGGAGCTTGAGAATGAACTGCTGCTGCGTGAACTGGACGACGAGGAACTGTGGCTGGCGCCGCCACGCGAGCTCGACGATGAACTGTGTCCACCGCCACGCGAACCGCCGCCGCGGCCCTGTGCGAAGGCCGGAGTGATGCTGAGGACGGTTCCGAGTGCAAGAATTGCTATCAATTTGTTTGTTTTCATAATGTATCCCTTCTTTTTGCTGTTTATTGTTCGGTTTTTCACAGTGCAAAAGTACCGACACATTCACAAGTAAAACCCGAACAGGCAACCTAATTTTCCGGTTTTTTCTGGGAAAACCCTATCTGAGGCTGTAAAGTGCTGGTTGATACTTTTTTTGGATATCTGAATTTTTTTTCGGTTTTGTCTTTTCCGTTGAAAATAAAACTAAAAAACAGTGTGTGCTATGCTGTGGTGAAGCAGACGGTTTTTTTTCGACGTTACGATGTTTCGTCAATTATAATGTTTCATATCCATTTTTTTATGCTCTAAACGTTCTTTTCGATACACTTTCCCTGGCATATGTACAGTATATGTACAGTACTTGTACAGTATATGTACGCTTTAGAAGCGTACATATACTGTACATATACTGTACAAGTACTGTACAAGTGCCAGTGTTGGTATATGCTTTGCACAGTCAAAGGACATCAAGGTGCATTTTGAAACGTGGAGCTGCTTAATTTTCAAGTAATCAGTTGATTGATGTCCGGGATGATGCTTTTCCCCGACGTAAGGTCACAAAAAACGATATGCTAACTGCAATTGCCGGCAATCAATAAGAATGATTATTGGCAATTGCAGTTAAAAAAAAGCACGTATGGCAACGTGCATAGTAAAGGAATGTGTTTTTTGATGATGTCAGCTTTCATTCTCTTCGCTGCTGTCCTCCTCGTTTTCGTCTGTGCTGGTCTGGACTTCTGACCCTTTTGAGAAGACACCGAGGTTGCGAAGGGCTACGTAATAGTATGTTATGAAAAGCAGGGTGAACATTATGTCGCCTAGCGGCACCCGCTCGCGGCCGAGGAAGAGCAGCGTTACGAGCAGTATCAGCAGCTGTGCCAGTGTGTAGAGGTGGAAGCCGCTTTTGCGCAGGTTCCACATCAGTATGACGCCTGCCAGCGAAAGGCCGTAGAGTAATGCACTGCAGAGGAAAAAGGAACGCGGCGTTTCGAACAGCTGTTCTACGAAGACAGTCATTTCGCTTGGAAATGTCATAGAACCAGATTCGTACATTGTCTTAAGAAAAGGCAGGGTCAGTCCTGTCATCAGATGGCTCAGGAAGTATGAACCGGAACCTATAATGCTGAGAACAAGGAGTATGCGTAAACTTCGGCGGCGTGCTTTGAATATCTGTTGTTCAAGATTGTTGTCCACGGTTAGTGTGTTTGGCTGTTAAGTATTGGCTAATAGGCTGATTCTATGGATTTTTATCCTAATGGTTGTTAAAGGTTTATCCGTTGAAGTTCTTCAGCCATTTGCTGTTGCAGTTTGGATGCTTCCTCGGCGGCGCGCTGTGCGAAATCGGTTCCGTTGGAGGCATAGATGATGCCGCGCGACGAGTTGACGAGCAGGCCGCAGTCGCTGTTGAGACCGTAGCGACACACTTCGCTGAGGCTGCCGCCCTGTGCGCCGACACCGGGCACAAGCAGGAAACTATTTGGTACTATGCTTCTTACGGTGGTAAGCATATCTGCTTTGGTAGCTCCTACCACGTACATCATATTGTCTGAGTTGCCCCATTTCTGCGAAGTTTCGAGAACGCGCTCGAAGAGATGGCGTCCGTCGGTCTGGTCGACCATATACTGGAAGTCGAAGGCACCTTTGTTGGAGGTAAGTGCCAGCAGGATAACCCATTTGCCGTCGTAGACGGTGAAAGGCGTGACGGAATCCTCGCCCATATAGGGTGCTATGGTCATCGAGTCGAAGTTGAAGTCGCCTTCGGGGTCGAGAAACGCTTTGGCATATTGCTGCGAGGTGTTTCCAATGTCGCCGCGCTTGGCATCGGCGATGGTAAATGCTTTGTCTTCAAGGCTATGGAGATAGTCCATAGTTTTTTTGAGTTGAATTAGACCCTTGATTCCTGCCGACTCGTAGAAGGCCAGATTGGGTTTGTAGGCCACGGTGTAGGGCAGTGTGGCGTCGATGATGGCTTTGTTGAAAAGGAAAATGCCGTCTTCTTCATTCTGAAGATGTTGCGGCATTTTGCGGATGTCGGTATCGAGTCCCACGCAGAGGAATGATTTCTTGCGTCGTATTGTTGCGATAAGATCTTGACGGGTCATTGGTGGTAAAGTTTAAAGGTTAAAGAATTAAAGATGGACAGTGCTTTTTCAAATTGTTCAGTCTTTTGTGAGTTTGTGGAAAATTTGTTCGAGACTGTCGTGGCCTTGCGCTTTGAGTTGGTCGATGCTGTTGTCGGAGACGATGCGGCCGTGGTTGATGATGACGGCTCGGCTGCACATTGCTTCGACTTCCTGCATAATGTGTGTCGAGAGCAGCACTATTTTGCTTTTTCCGGCTTCGCGTATGACTTTGCGAATCTCTTCCAGCTGGTTGGGATCCAAGCCTGTAGTTGGCTCGTCGAGGATAAGCACCTTTGGGTCGTGGATCATAGCCTGTGCCAGTCCCACGCGCTGACGGTAGCCTTTGGAGAGTGCGCCTATTTTCTTGCCCAGTTCTGGTTCGAGACCTGTGAGTTGTATCATCTCGTCGACGCGCTGGCGGCTGTTCTTGACTTTGTGGATGTCAGCGATGAAGCGCAGGAACGCGGGGATGTACATCGCGGTGTAGAGCGGGTTGTGTTCGGGCAGATAGCCTATGCAGGCGCAGACTTGCTGTGGCTGGTCGAAGATGCTGTAGCCGCATACTTTCACTTCGCCTTCCGAAGGCGGGATGAAGCAGGTGATGATTTTCATCAGAGTGGACTTGCCGGCACCGTTTGGTCCCAACAGTCCTACTATTTCGCCAGTGTTGACGGAGAAGCTTACGCTGTCGAGGGCACGCTGGCTGCCGTAGAGTTTGGTGATATTGTTTACTTCTAACACTTTATTGTCGTGGTTGTGTGTTGGTTTTATTGCTCTTGCAATTCGCGAGCCTCTTGCAGGCTGATTCGTTTGCCGTTGTAGAAAGCAATGACGAAGGCATCCTTGAAGCCTTTTTGGCGCATTTCCGACTGGAGGTTCTTTGCTCGGGCTATGGTGGTCTCGTTGCCTATGGTGTAGCGGCATACGCCGTCCTGTTTGTAGAGCTGGTAGTCGGTGACGCCTTTGAACTCCTTGGCGCCGTCTTTCAGCTCTTTTTCGCTGGTGAGGAACTGCACACGGTAGGTGACACCCTCGACGACAACTTCATCTTTGCGAACGACGGTGATAATTTCAGGCTCCTCCTGACGGAATGGCTCGATTGAAGGCGGGACGTTCTTTTCGGGCATATCGACATTGGCTTTTGGAGCCTCTTCGCCTTGCGACTGGAGTATTGTTGTGGCCAGTGCATCGTCTTGCTGCATCTGTGCCTTCAGGGTGCTGTCGGCAACAGCATCGCCTTGAGGTGCGGGTTTCTTGCCTTTGTTTTTGCCGTATCCCGGCAGGTCGATCTCCATTTTCTTGGGTTTGACGGAGTTTTCCTCCTGAGCCTTGTAGTTTGCGAAGGCGTTGAGCAGACACACTGCTATGGTCGCCTGTCCTTCGTCGGACATCATATAAGCTTCCTCGGTGGGGTTGCTAATGAAACCCACCTCGGTAAGAACGGCTGGCATAGCAGTCTTGTAGAGCACGAAGAACTCGGCCTGCTTGACACCGCGGTTGGTGGTTTTGATGGCTGATTTGTATTGGTCTTGAGTAAATTGTGCAAAATTCAGGCTTTTGTCGATATATGCATTTTGATACATAGCAAACATCACGTAGCTTTCAGGCGAATTGGGGTCGAATCCTTTGTAGGCACTGTTGTCTTTGTAGCCGTCTTCGAGCAGGATGTCGGCATTCTCTTTCTTTGCAACTTCCATATTGGCACGGCTTCGCGAAAGACCCATTACGTAGGTTTCCATACCAACCGGCACAGATGTTGGGTGAGAGTTGATGTGGATTGATATAAAAAGGTCGGCTTTGGCACGGTTGGCGATATTAGCACGCTCGGCAAGAGCTACGTCGACGTCGGTGGTGCGAGTGTAGATGACATTGACATCAGGATAGTTGTCCTCGACCAGTTTGCCGAATTTCTTGGCAATGGAGAGAGTGAGCTCTTTTTCCTGGCAATGTTTGCCCAATGCACCGGGCTTGTCGCCGCCGTGGCCGGGGTCGATGACCAGAGTTTTTACTTTTCCGGGTTCTCTTTTTTGTGAAAAAGCAACGCCCGAGACGATGAACAACGCAATGAAAAATACTAATAAACGCTTCATTTACAGATGTGTATTTTTTGTTTTTATGGATTGCGCAAATTATACTATCTTTGCACTTTGAAATTGCAAAGATACTAATTTTTTAAATATTGAGTATCAGAAAAAAATATTATTTTCAACTTTGTTTTCTACTGTCGTTGTTTTTCACAGTGGGAGGAAAGTCTGCTTTGGCTCAGGATACGGTTTCCGTGGGTGTGCACAAGGCTGATTCTATGGCTGTTGCCGATTCGGTAAAGAAAGCAGTCAACTTGATGCCACTGTCGAAAGATGCTGTGAAGGAGATTGTTTCGTACAAAGCTGTCGATTCGGTTGCTATTGATCTTGAGTCGAAGCGTGCCTACCTTTATCACGATGGTGAAATCGACTTTGAAAATATGAACCTTAAGGCCGATGCCGTGGAGCTGGACTTCAACCGTCAGCAGCTGCACGCCAGCGGTGTTGTCGACAGTACGGGAAAATACAAGGGGCGCCCTGTCTTCAAACAGGGCGAAACGGAATATCACGCTGACACCTTGACATATAATTACAAAAGTGGGAAGGGGTTGATACACGGTGTTATAACCCAAGAAGGCGATGGCTATTTGCACGGCGACAAGATTAAGAAAATCAACGATTCGGTGATGTATTTGAGTAGCGGCCAGTATACAACCTGCAACTATGCCCATCCTCATTTTGCCATCAACTTCACTGAATCGAAGCTGATTACCAACGACAAGATTGTTACCGGCCCGGCATATGTCACCATCGAGGATGTGCCTACGCCGCTGGCGTTGCCGTTTGCTTTTTTCCCTCTGGCGCACGACCGCACATCGGGTATACTGCTGCCATCGTACGGATGGATGAACGGCAGGGGATACTATCTGAAGGATGGTGGTTACTACTTTGCTATCAACGACTTCATCGACCTTGCGCTGATAGGAGAGATATACACCAACCTGAGTTGGGCAGCGGAGGCAAAGTCTAACTATTACCGTCGTTATAAGTACAAGGGTAATTTCGATATCCGATACGGCATTACAAAGACGGGCATAAGGGGCGACACCAACACGTACAACAAGTATGGCGACTTCAAGGTGACGTGGCGTCACGACCAGGATGCCAAAGCCAATCCAAACAGCCGATTCTCGGCAAATGTGAATCTTATCAGCCGCAACTATAACCGCAACACCACCAATTCGTCGGATTACTTCAACAGCACTACGACATCAAGCATAAGCTACACCACTTCGCTTGGTTCGTGGTTTAATTTGGCATTGTCGGCTCGCGAATCGTACAACATACAAACGGGCTTGATGAACATACAGTTGCCGTCGTTGTCGCTGAGCAGTAACACGTTCTATCCT
>JAEEGK010030351.1_pt1 | contig 10719 bp, 10 predicted proteins | sample 8958771 | NCBI WGS metagenome assembly JAEEGK01 (sample SAMN16246547, study PRJNA631951) | gut metagenome | biome: gut microbiome; feature: rumen; material: SC-attached | host: Bos | place: Iran: Karaj | collected 2018-10 | reverse complement strand
CGATGACCTTCTTGGCCTCTTCCTTGCCGCGCTGAGCCTCGCACTGCTTCTTTAGCAGACGGAACGTCAGGGCAGTCTCTGTGGTTGTACCTGACTTGGAGATATTGATAACGCCAAACTTCTTGTCCTTCAGGTATTCAGTCAGTTCGAACAGATAGTCCTCACCGATGTTGTTACCAGCAAAGAGAATGGTAGGATTCTTCTTGTCCTGAATCAGCCAGCCGAACGAATTGCTCAGTGCCTCAATGACGGCACGGGCACCCAGATACGAACCACCGATACCGGCTACTACCACTGCCTCGCAGTTGTCGCGGAGCACCTTTGCGCAAGCCTGCAGCTCGTCCAGGAATGCAGGAGTGATGCTGGTGGGCAGGTGCAGCCAACCCAGGAAGTCGTTACCAGGACATGTACCATTTTCCAAAGCCTCTTGTGCGGCCTTTACCTTCGGCTCAAAAGCCTTCACTGCGCCAGCCTCCAGAAAACAGGCGGCTTTCGTGATGTCAAGTTTGATGTTGTTCATAATAATACTTTTAGAGTTTGATATTTTGGCTATATATTATATATTTTGTCAGTGTCTGCAAAGTTACAAACATTTTTTGAATTACCACCATGAATAAGCGTTTTTTTATCGTTGCAATATTGGATTATTCAGAAATTATTATTATTTTTGCGCTCTGAAACTTGTATTGACTAACAATTAAAGCGATTTATGACTATCAGAAACCTCATGGCAGCCGCCTGTTGCTTGGCAATGGTGATGGGCTGTGCCACCAAAACTACAGAGATGAAAGAGACTGAACTGACTACCGTTGGCAACCCCTATATGCCCCTTTGGGAGCACATTCCCGATGGCGAGCCCTACGTGTTTGAGGACCCTGACCAGCCGGGCAAGTATCGTGTCTATGTCTATGGCTCGCACGACAATCTGATTACGGAGTATTGCGGACGCGACCAGGTGGTCTGGTCGGCTTCGGTGGACAGCCTGAACCGCTGGCGCTACGATGGTGTCATTCTGGTGGTCGATAAGAATCGTGATGGCGAGAAGTTTGACTCGCTAGGTACTGCCGATGTGCTCTATGCTCCTGATGTGACGATGACCACCGATAAGGACGGCAAGAAGACCTATTGGCTCTTCCCCAACGACCAGACGGGCTCGCGCAATGGGCTGATTGCTAAGAGCGACCGCCCTGATGGTCCTTTCGAGGTGTGCAACTGGAGCAAGGAGAATCCCAATCTGGTGGACGGCGTTCTGCAGTTCGACCCTGCCGTCTTCGTCGATGATGATGGTCGCGTGTATGGCTACTGGGGCTTCGAGCGCTCTTATGCTGCCGAGTTCGACCCGCAGACGATGGCTACTGTCAAGCCAGGCTCAAAGGTTATCGAGGACATGATTAGTGGTCGCAACCAGCAGGGACGCTTCAAGTTCTTCGAGGCTTCCAGCATCCGTAAGATTAAAGATAAGTATGTTTTTATCTATAGCCGCTTTACCGAGGAAGGCGAGTTCGGACTGCCTTCGTCGAACTATACGTTGGCCTACTGTTACAGCGACAATCCTCTGGGGCCTTGGACCTATGGCGGTACCATCATTGATGGACGTGGTCGCGAGAAGGACGAACAAGGCAACGTGATTGCTTCTGCTACCCCTGATGGCAATACGCATGGCAGCATTTGCGAAATCAATGGTCAGTGGTATGTGTTCTATCATCGTCAGACGGGTACCAACGAGTATGCCCGTCAGGCTATGGTGGCTCCCATCGAGGTCAAGGTCGAGGAGGGTAAAGGTGGCAAGGTTGAAATCAGCGAGGGCGAATACAACTCGAACGGCTTTGCCCTCAATGGTCTCGACCCCTTCGAGTGTCATTCAGCAGGTATCTGCTGTTGGTACACAGGTCCGAAGCCTGCTACCCACGAGTGGCCTAACAACACGTTCTATGGCTCTTATGTCGCTGCCGGCTATGGTACTGACGATAAGTTCGATGCACCTTACGACCTGAAGAACAACACCAATCCCGTGGTGAACAATACCGATGGCTCTATCGTGGGCTACAAGTATTTCAACTTCGATGCTGAGCGCCTGCAGAATCCGAATTGTCTGATGCTCACCATGCACCTCATCCCCGAGGGCTTAGAGGGCACTATCGAGGTGTGGATGGACCGTCCTTGGGCGTCGCAGGGTGGTAAGAAGATAGGCGAGGCGAAACTTATGCCCAACATGAACAAGGGCGAGTGGGACGTGTCGGCAGGTATCTCCGACGAGGCCAAGAATCATGACCTCGCCGGCAAGCACGCCATCTTCCTGGTCTTCAAGTCGGATTTCAAGGATAAGTCGCTCTGCACCCTCGAAAACCTAAAGTTCACTTTTGCCCAATAAGGACTTTAGTAGATTGTGAACTTAATGGATGCGGGAGTAATCTCGCATGGGATGACGATATGGGTAGTCTTGTATCTGTATAGTCCTGCATGATTGGTAACCACGATAAAATACGCATTACCGATGGTTACATCGCTCCATAGCAATGATTCGTTTTCTTTCTTTGCTGCGACAGGCAACAGTTCATAGACGTTATAGTTCTGGATGCATTCAAACATATTGGAGTCATCCGAGACAGCCTTTCCGAAGATGGTCTCTTCGGTGAAATAGTAGCCATGATTGTGTGGAATGCCCTCGGTGTAGCGCTTGAGGGCATTAAACGATTCGTACAGTTCGCCGGCACCAAAAGCAATGATGCGCTCCACCTTGGGCCATAGACGCTTGACAATAGGAGTGTCAAAGCCTTCTGACAAGATGCGTTTTACCTCGTCCTTACGTTCACCCGCAGGCAGTTGCTCCAAAATCGACTGCCAATTATTCTCCAGTAGCGTGAATGCCTTCAGCAGTTCCTCTGTATTTATGCTGACTATCTGCTCAATCTCGGTATTCATCAAGGCATCCGCGATGAGGTCACGATAGTTGTCCGGCTCATTGTCCTGTTTGAAATAGGTACTGATGGGGGAGGAGAGTTCTGCCTGCTGCATGCCTCCGATGTAGAAGAACTGCGAGAAGTAGTCTTTTGCGATGGCACTTGATAGCGTGTCAATTTCCGCATTATCATTGGTCTTGCTGATAATCGGCATGCTCCTTGCTATCAGCATATTCTTCTTACCCTTCAGCAATGAGGAGAAACACTCAGCAAATTTCCTGGAGTGCGAGGGTGTGCTGGGAACGAGGTCGCCTGTCGCAGTCTGGAAATAGCGATGGATGGGCTCAGCGGCAAAAATCCACTTTTCGCCCACTCTTGTCTGCAGTTGGACAAGCGACTTATAGTATTTGGCATCGGTAAGCGGTATTCGGTATTGGAAAGCCAAGATGGAATTGATGCCCTTGAAGTTGTATCTTCTGCCGAAGTCGGTGTCAGCATTGTCTTGCAGAATCCTGTACATCTCGCTGATGCCGTTAAGCATCATGCGGAGAACCATTTCACCAGGATTCTCCGGATTCAGAATAACGTCCTGCGACATGCGAAGCATCATCTCACGCGATGGTGCATCAAAGTTTTTGTTGGCAGGCAAGAGATACATGCTGCTGACGTCGCGTCCCAGAATCTCCTTGATTTTGCTGCGCTCCTCAGTGGTCAGTTGCGGCGATTCAAGGATGAAGCGCGCAATGATGATGCCACACTGGATCTGTGCATTCTCCTGTGCATCTATACCATAGTTGCGCATCGTCGTAAAGAGGTCACGGAAACCTTCTGCATATTTGATAATCATCTCGGCTGTCTTGCTGCCGTTCTGTACCATTGAGTTGCCATTGACGAAATAATGGTAACCGATATGCTGAGGGAGATAACAGATGCGCTGGGCTTTTGAACAGGTCTCAACGACGAAGAGAAAGTCCTCGCCAAAGTGCATCTCCTCGCTGAAGGTGAGTTGGTTCGCACGGAGGAAGTCCAGTCTGTAGAGATATGACGTGGCAAAACCGAAAAGACCGCTAAACATCTTCTCGTCGTCCCAATTGTCCTTCTCGACAATGATGCGCTTCTGGGTGTTGTTCCATAGCGTTGTTGCCATAGGCATAATCATGTTGGGGTCCTCCTTCGCCACTTCTCTTCGAAACCAGACAATGTCCGACTGTGTTTCAGCAGCCTCGCGAACAGTTACCTCTAGGCTGTTGTCCGTGTAGCTGTCATCGCCATCAAGGTAGGAAATATAGGGAGCCGTTGCAAACGTGGTACCATAGTTGCGTGGTGATGAGGGAGTCCTGGCTTCATTGTTCAGTTCCTTGATAACGACGTTGTCGCATCCGGCAAACATCTCCGTCAGCGATTCCAGATAACCAGGCTTGCAATTGTGTACAACAATGATCCACTCAATATTCTCAAATCCGATGGTTTGATTCATAACGGATTTCTTGCAATCTGCAAACATGTCCATATCCACGTTGTGGAATGGTGTGACGACTGATACTTTATAGTTCATCTTGATGAGGTATTTATTGTCAATATTTTGTTCATAACATGCTTTAGGCAAGCAGTATAAGTATTGCAAAGTTACAATATTAAAATTTAAATCGTGCATCTAAACTGGCAAAAAAGAAAAAAGTAACAATATTTAAATGTTTTATCCGTATTTTTCCCGAATTTAATCCCTATCTTTGCACACGAGAGTAATAAAAACGGCAACAGTGACCATCCTTCTCAATGAATAATCTTCAGCAAAGATACACGCAATTCAAGGAGTGGAAGCAGCAACCCCACCAGGTGGCACCACTCTCCGAGCTTGTCGGAATCATCATTATCGGCTATAGCGTCGCGTAAGTTGACACCTGTCTGCTATTCATAGCGTCTTTTCAAATCGTATTCATGATTCTTTGCAGTTCTTCTAGGAATCGGGCAGCGTGCTTGCCGTCCATCTGCGCGTGATGGAACTGGAAGGAGATGGGCAGTGTGGTCTTCAGCCAACCCTTACGATAGCGGCCCCAGGCCAAAAAGGGATTGTTGAAGATGCCGTTATACTGGTTAGTGATGCTGTCAAGCTCTGTGCCCGTAACTGCCGATGTGCCGACGATGATGGCTTCATCGTCCAAGATGTCCTGGCAGGTCTGGCTGATAGTCTCTGTCAGATGCATGTAATTGGCATTAAACGCCTCCAGATCATCGGTGACGGCCACGTCGCAGAAGCTCAGTCCGCCCTTGACGTTATCAGCTATCACATTGATGGCCATACGGTCGTATCGGTACAACTTTCCGTCCTTAGGCAGCATGTAGAACTCGTCTATCGCTGATGCGGCCTTGCCAATGCACCAGCACAGTAGCATGTTGAACTTCATGCCGCGCTGACGGCTTACCTTACAGAGCCTTGTCACGTCGAACGTCTTCGTGAGCGTCACCATCGGCATGGGCGACTTCGTCCACAGCTCGAAGGCGATAGCCCTACTGGTATCCTTGGGATCGATTTCCTGTTTCATCACTTTTCGGTAAACGAACCAATTTTTTATCTTATTTCCAATCTCAATACTCTGATAGGTCTGTTCGCACCTTGATACTGGTTCGCGTCGATGCAGGTTTCGCCAGTTGGAACGAAGCCACACTTCTCCATCACTCGGCCTGAGGCAGGATTGTCTACGAAGTGGCCACTGATGAGCGATTTGATATCCGTTGTTTCTCGGATGTGGTCTAACATCAGATGCAGTGCCTCCGTACAGATGCCCTGATTCCAATAGGGCTTGGCCACCCAATAGCCAATGAGCGGTTCACCCTCGCGGGCCGGCAGGTCGCATTCGCACGAAGGACCATAGCCCATAGCGCCAATCGGCTCGTCTATCTCTTTTAGCACGATAGCCCAAGTGTGCAAGGCATCATTAAACACGGTGCGGATAATCTCCAGACTCTCCTCAACACTCTGATGCGGTGCCCATCCTGCACGAGATCCAACATCCGGATCGGAAGCCCACTTGTACAGCGTCTCGGCATCGCTGTCGCGCCAAGGGCGTAATATGATTCTATTTGTTTCCATTGTTATTCTATTGATATAGCATTAATTCCATCTCATAACCTTTCCATTCCTCCCCATCAATCATGTAGGCATCTGCGCCTGTGATGTGGAAGCCAACGGACTTGTAGCATTCGACGGCAGAGAGATTATCACAAAACACACCAAGGGTAATCTTTTGAGCACCCAGTTTTTGTTTTGCATAATCGACAGCGAGGTGCAGCATCTGCTTGCCATAGCCCTTGCCGCGTTTCGAATCGTCAACGATGACAAAGCCAAAACGAATGACACTTTTATCCTCTGAGGGGAATCTCAATAGGATATGCCCGACGATTTCCTCTCCCACGACAGCCGTGAGCGGATACATGTTTTCTCCCTCGTACTGCTTCTTCATTTCCTCTGGCTGAGCAGGGAAGTCCTTGTACCTATCAGCACTCCAAAGCCGGAAGGCATGCTTGTCCTTGCACCAGCTCAGAATCGTTTCTGCATCATTGATGCTAAATGGTCTAAGTGTCATCATATACTTTGTCCTAAACTCGTAACGGCCATATCATTTTACAAAATGTTTTCAGTTTTTCGTTGACCATCTCGGGCTGTTCCATGTGGATGAAGTGTCCGCAGGTGGTCAGTTCGGTGTAGTCGAGGTGGGGATATAGTCGTTCCATCTTTTGACGATTGTCAGGATAAAGACCGCTGTTCTGTGTACAGATGACCATTGCCCGACCATGCAAAGGACGCTGAGACCACCACTGCCGTTTCCGTGCCGTCGTAAAAGCAATAGACACCATCTATATCGACTAGATCTCCCTGTCGGCCACTCATCAGAACCTGACGGCAAACGGGCGTGCCAAGGCTATGACCCACAAGGACAATAGCCCCTGTGTGCTCTTTATCCAGCACCGCATTGACGGCCTTGGCGAAGAAATCGAGCGTGTACTCCACGTGTGGCTTGCTGCTCTCGCCATAGCCTGCTAGCATTACAGCCAACAGGAGTAGTAAATATAGTTTTTGTTTCATCACTTCTCTTCTATGGGTATCATAACGCCGCACTGGTAATCGGGTGACTCGATGTCGGTGCCGTTGTACCATTCCATCGTCATAGCGTTTTTGGGGCAACGATATACAGGGTGCTGAGGCAACCACTCCTTATAGAACTTCTGGTACTGCTGCTGGAAGGCTTTCATACCTCCCTCGAAATGAACCTTCAGCCACTTGCCATTGTGGATAGGAAAGAGTCGCATACCCTCAGGCACGCTGCCACCCTTATAAGCACCACCAATCACATAGGTGAAGGTCTTGCTGCTGCAACCGCCAAAATTCACTTCTGCACAGGTCATACAGTTGTGGTTAGGGATGTCGCAGGTACAGAGTCCGAACTCGCCGACGCCGTTGTCGATGGCTGCTTGTTGAAAGGCATCTGGCGTCTTGTGTTCCATAAACACGGGCTTAATAATTCTTTCTACATACTCGCCCCAGAACTTAGGGCACTCTTCCTGCCCCTTGCAGAATGCGATTTCCTTGGCCATGCCGATAATCTGCACCTCGTCTAACGTAATAATCTCGTGTTTCATCTTGCGTATTCAAAATATAAGTATATCCATATTGCTTCAATAAAAACCTTTATGTCTTGTTATTCTGAATGTACAGCGGTCGCTCCCCCTGAGAATTGTATTCTCAATCCGAACTTCGAAATGGCTGTCTACTATTCATATAGTGTTTATTGTCTTTTGGAGTTCATCGAGGAAGAGGGCGGCATGTCCGCCGTCCATCTGAACATGGTGGAACTGGAAGGAGATGGGCAAGGTTGTCCTCAGCCAGCCCTTGCGGTAGTGGCCCCACATCACCATCGGATTACAGAACTGGTCGGTATATTGATTGACGATGCAGTCGAGTTCCGTCTTTGTCATTGCTGAGGTTCCTATCACCATCGCGTCATCTACGAATGAACTCTGGCAGGACGTGCTGGCAGATTGCGTCAGAACCATATAATCGGAACAGAACATATCCAAGTCATCGGTATAGGGAATGTCGCACGAGCTGATACCCCCAGCCCTGTTGTTTACAATGACGTTGATGGCAAGGCGATCATATTTATACAACTTCCCACACTCAGGCAGCAAATAGAACTCTTCTATCCGACTGGCAGCCTTGCCGATGCACCAGCACAGGAGCATATTGAACTTTACCCCTCGCCGACGGCTCACTTTTTGTAGTCGCGTCACATCGAAGGTCTTTGTGAGCGTCACCATCGGCATGGGCGACTTCATCCACAGTTCGAATGCCTGCGCTCGACTGGTGTTCTTGGGATTGATTTCCTGTTTCATGAATGCTCTTTCATTGTTTGTAATCGGCAAGCGTTTTGACCTCACATCCTTTATTTTCATAATAGGCGAACATCTCTGGGAGCCCATTTGAACAGCGTCTCCGCATCATTGTCGCGCCAAGGGCGCAATATGATTCTATTCATGATCGTCTTTGTTTTTATATGTTTTGACGTTGCGAAGATTCTATTAGCAGGTAGTACTCTGCCTTTTTATCAGCAGAACGCCTCCAAAAGCCAGTACAACACTGCCGACGATGACTGGTGTATCGGTCAGGAAGATGACTGGTGTTTTTGCCATCTGCATGTCGCCAAGCCCCAGCCAACAGTAGATTGCAAGGAGCGTGGCCGTCAGATTGTGACCTGCATGGAGAGCAACGCCATACCAGATGTTCCGCGTCCAGATGAACACCAGACCGTATACCATAGCAGCAAAGAATGCACCAGGGAAGTTGCGCACATGAAGTATGCCGAACAGCACAGCCATCACCACGCAAACAGCGACCTGTACACTACGCCGACGGAAGGGCGAGATGGCCATTTGCCTGAAACACAACTCTTCGAGCACGGGAGCCAGCAGTACAGCATGGATGCTGGCAATCAAGTCTTCGCGCAGCTCTGATGTCGTGTAGGTCAACGTTTCCAGCTGCACGGTGTGGAAGAGCGACGTGAGACCATAGACGAGATATCCCTCAGCGACAAGCCACAAAGGAGCTATCATCAACAGCCCGATGATGATAGGCCATTTCGGCACTTTCAGCGAGAATTGACTAGCAGAGGTGAACCATTTCGGCTCAACACGCTTCACGAGGAAAAACGTCAGTATGATGCAGGCCAATGTGAGCAGGCACGATAGCAAATCGCTGGCAATGGTCGGGGTGTCACCATCCAACGGCAGCGCCGTCACGTATATAAGTGCAAAACCGTATGCAGCCGCGAGTATCGGCATCAGGGGCTTCAGTATGTTGGTTATTTTCTTCATCGTTTTAGTATTGGGAAGTATTGGCAGTATGCAAAAATCATTACTTAATACTGTTCTACAAAGTCACGCACTAAACGGAACACGGGCTCATAGCTGTCGAAGCGGACGGTCTTGTAAGTATCGAAGATCGTATGATAGTATTGGAAGGCGTCACCCTTCTCGTTCTCTAAGAAGATGCAGGGCACGTGACGCGTGGCGAAAGGGTAGTGGTCGCTGTTGGCAGCCAGGTCGCCGCGATGCAGGGCCTTGAAGTGATGCTTTTCCTTATTGATCTTCTCAAAGAGGTTAAAGCCGCGCATACCCTCATCGCTGATCTCGCAATACTGGACGGGGTTGTTGTCGCCAATCATATCGATATTAAAGAGATACTTGATCTGACTCAGCGGCACTATTGGGTGCTCAGCATAATAATTGGATCCACGAAGGTTGGCATCCTCGCCCGAGAAGGCGATGAAGTACATATCGTAGGGTGGGCGATGCTTGGCGTAATAGGCGGCGAGGGTGACGATGGCAGCGGTGCCAGAAGCATTGTCGTTGGCACCGGCATAAAAGACTTTCTTGCCCAGATTGCCTAAATGGTCGTAATGCGCCGTGAATACGTAGCAACTGTCGTGGCGCTCGCCAGCAACCTTCGCAATGACGTTGAAGCACTCGTAACCTTTCAAGAACTTGTTGTCAACATCTGCTTTTACGCGCTGTACGCCTTCGATGGCCTCAGGCGTCACCCAGATGATGGGCTTGTCCACCACCTTCTCACCGTAGGCCTTAAAGAATTTAATCGGCGCCTCCCACGTATAGATGAGTCCCGCATTGGGGTACTCACCCGCTTTCTGTAATTTTGAGAAGTCCTTACGATGCTTATAGGTAAACCAGAACTCACAAGCCACAAGACAATTGGCGTACTCTGGCTTGGCGAGATCGGCAAACATCCGCTCTGCATCGTAGTTCAGCGTATCGACATGATAGATGGGAAACTCGCCTTTAACGCCAGGCGAATACTCTCGCATGGAGAAATCCGCGCCAGCGCGCAGTTTCTTACCATTGGCCCACATCTGCATTTTGCCGCAGAACGTGTTGATATTCAACTTGAAGGGCTGAAGTGTCACCTCGTCCACACCCGCCTTCTCGAACTCTCGCTGAAGATACTTTCCTGCCTTATTGGCACCGTCCTTGGCATATCCGCGCCCCTGATACTTGGCGCTGCTCAGCTCCTTGATTACCCGCTTGTAATGCATCAAGTCCTGCGCTCCAACCATTGTAGACGCAAGTACTATCAGAATCATTGTAATACTCTTTTTCATACTCTATTCACATTTGTTAAATCCACGTCAATTTTCTCCAAATACCCTCTAATGGTCCGCGAGGATGGCTGCTGAACCAATAGCGGGCGAAGAGATATTGGCAGACGACCATTCCGCATCCGACCATCACGGCATAGCTGATGCCTAAA
>JAEEGK010030350.1_pt1 | contig 10719 bp, 4 predicted proteins | sample 8958771 | NCBI WGS metagenome assembly JAEEGK01 (sample SAMN16246547, study PRJNA631951) | gut metagenome | biome: gut microbiome; feature: rumen; material: SC-attached | host: Bos | place: Iran: Karaj | collected 2018-10 | reverse complement strand
TATTTAATTCTTATTTTTTAATATTTTTACTATACTTCTTTCATAAATATGAATCTGAATTCATTCATCTCATTATTCTTATAATTATTTTCACCAATCATCATTTGATGTATCAATTTTTTTATATAATCTTCCAAATCCATTAATATTATTATTTTTAAATTCACCAACATATTGTACTTCATTTTTCCAAGTATAAACTCCTTTTCCACTAATTTTATCATTAACAAAAGATCCTCTATAAATATCCCCATTTGAGCAATAATATATACCTTCACCTTCTTTTACTCCGTTTTTCCACTCTCCTTCATATATATCTCCATTTTTCCATTCATATCTTCCTTTTCCTTCTTTTTTTCCATCTTTATACATCCCTTCATATAAATTTCCATTTTTATAACAATTTATACCTTTTCCTTCTCTTTTATCGTTCACCCAGTATCCAATAAATTTTTCTCCATCAACCCATTTAAATAATCCTCTTCCATGCCTTATTTGTGTACCCTTTTTACATTCACCTTGATATATTGAAAACACTATTTTATTTTTTATTTTATCTCTATATATAAATTTAATTTCTTTATAAAATTGTACTTCCACACCGTCATTTAGAGGTGGATTCTCTTTTATAAATGCTAAATATTCATAATATAATTGATCTTCAATTTCTTTATATCTTTTTTCTTTTTTATATAAACTATTTTCAATAATTTTTTTTGGATTTTTTTCTATTATTTTTTCGTTTTTTTTCTCTAATGATTTTTTATCATTATCAGAATTATTTAAGTATATATTAGTAGTTGTGGTTATTTTTGTCTGATTTATTATAAAACTTATTGATTTTTCTTTACAAATTTTATCGTTATTATTATTAATTTGAGTTTCTTCTGATGTTTTATTATCTTTCGTTTTTATTTCATTTTCTGTGGTTTTTGTTACTTTTTCAGTATTATTATTATTATTGTTTTTTATTTTATTTGATTCTGATTTGTTTTTATTTGATATATCATGTTTTATTTTTGCAAGTAATTTTGGATTATAATTAATATATGGATGAGGTGAATCACTTGGTAATAATATATAATTTTCAGTTTTAGCTAAAAAAGCAATCATTATTTTTGCTCTTTCTCTTACCTCAATACTAGAATCAGGAAATATAATATTATTAAATTTTATTTGATAAAGATTAACCAATGCTTGATAATTAATATATGATATTTCTTTTTGTATAATATATCTTAAATAAACCAATTTTGAAAATTCTATTTGATATAAATTTTGTTTATAATACTTTATATAAGCTTTTTTTAATTTATTTTTTAATATTATTTCATTTAAATTAATAAGTTCTGAACAAATATCTAAAATTATTTCTTTCAATTTTTTTAAAGAAATATAACTTGAATATAAACGATATTTTAATTCTTTTTCTTGAGTTTTATTTAAAATTAATTTATTATATTTACTTATATTATGTTCTTTATGCATTTCTAAACAATTACAACAAATATTTTCATTACAATCTATGCAATATGCAATAAATCTTTTATTATGTATTTTACATAAATAATGTGTTTTAATATAATTATATTCTTTATAAGTGTTTGGATTTTTCTTTTTATTTGAATTTTGTTCTATATTTTTTTCATTTGAAGAATTATTAAAATATTTTAAAGCTTCTTCATTGTCGCTATCATTTGTATCTAATGTTTTTTCACTTTCTTCATTCATATTTTCGGATAATTCTTCCAAATTTGAATTATTATTGAAATTATTTTCTTTTATAATATTCAAATTATTTTTATTTTCTTCTTTGTTTTTGTCTTTATTATCATTTTGTTTATCATTTACAGATTTTGCATATTCTAAAAGGTTTGGAGTTTTATGTTCTTTATTTTTATTTTCTTCTACTTTTTCCATTTCAACATTAATATCATTTAAAATAATAGTATCTTTAGGTTTAATAATATTATTTTTATTATCATTATCTTTCGTTTCAATATCAACTTCTTTAATTATATTTTTTAATTCATCTTCTTTTTTAATTGGAATATGATAATTTTTATTAATATTATAAAACCCATTTTCAATAATAGGAAATATTATATTAAAACCATCTTCTTGATTCATATTATAATAAAATTGATTTCTTTTATTTCTTAATCTATTTCTTTCTGCTTTCCATTTATTTTTTTCACTTCCAAAAATTTCTAATTCTTTTGTACTTTGTTTTATTTGTTCATATTTTAATTTTAAAACTTTTAATATTTGATTTTTATAATATTCTTGTTCTTTTTCTAATTCTCTTCTTGCTATATTTTCATTTTTAATTTTTAAAATTTCATTTTCTATTCTTCTTTTTTTATTTAATATTTGTTCTTGAATATCTTCTAAATATTTTTGTTTTTTTTTCTTTATTAATTGTTTTCTTTTAATTTCTTCTTTTTCATTTTCTAAATAAATATTTTTCATTTCTTTTATTCTTTTTAATCTTTTTAACTTTTCTTCATTTTCTTCTAATTCAATTAAATTAATAATTTTTTCATTAACACCAAACATTAACTCTATTTTCTTATTAAAAACTTTATCTTTGAAAATAATAAAATTATCTAATACATTAGAAGTCACATTTGTAATATTAATTTTATTTAAATAATCTAACATTTCATTTAATTGATAAGTTAAAATTGAGTAATAATTATCATCATAATTTTTAATTTGATTTATTAATATTGTATTATTTAATAAAGCATTTTTAAAAGAAGATAAAAAAATAGGTACTTTATTACTATCTAAGCCAATATTATTATTACTTTTCAAAATGAAATATTCATTTTGAATATCTAAAACTTCTCCAGTGAATAATAAATATAAAATAAAAAATAAATATGAATGTAATGAAGTTAATAATAAATTTTTTACTAAAGTAAAAACTTTATCTTTCGAATAAAATGAATAATAAATTTTGATTAAAGAATTTATTAATAAATGTGACTTTTGAAATAAATTCATTTGTGTATAAAAAGTAAAATAATTTTGTAAATCATATTCATATTCAAAATTCTTTTTATTATTTAAATTAAACAAAGTATAAAAAATATTTAAAATAGGAAGAATATAACATAATTTATTATACAATTGAATTAATGTCATTTTATTTGATTTTAACAACTTTTTGAAATATATCATTTTTTCATTTAATTTTATCATTATTTCATTTACATTTTGATAATATTTTTTAAAAATAAAAGGAATATTAACATTAAATCCATTAATTTTAAATAAAAAATTCCTAAGTAAATATTGAATTAAATTCATTTTAGTACCAAAATTAATAAAAAAAGATAAAATATTTTTAGTTAAATCAGGTAAAGTTCCAATAAATCTTATATTATTAATATAATAAATTTCATTATTTAATTCAAAAGTAAAAGGAAATTTTTTCCCTATTATAAAAGTATTAGAAGGAATTCCTTGAATTAAATAAATTAAATCATCATAAAACAAATTTTTATCAATTGGAGAAGTTAAATTAAAAAATAAACTAGAATTATCTTTTTGTAATTCTAAATCAAAATTGATAGTTTTATAAAAATTCATTAAACAATTTTCATTAAGTAAATTTGATTTATAATAATTTTCTTCTTTTTTATCTAATTGAACTTTTTGATTTTCAATTGAGTAAATATAATCATCTTTTAATTTATTATCTTCATAAGAAATAGGAAATTTTAAATTATTTTCAATATTTAAATTATCTTCTTTTTTATTTTCTTTTTTAATATTTACAATTTCATTAAAAGCATAATCAGTAATTTCTTCTGGAAATTGTTTTAAATATTTTTCATATTCTTCATTAAAATTATTATCATTTTTTTTCATATTTAATTTTGGAATAGACATTATCATTTTATTTCCTAAATGCATAAACGCTCCAAAAAAAATTTTTGATTTATCTTCATTTATTTTATTATTTTCTGGTTTTGGCATTTCACTGAAAAAAGGATTTTTTTCATATTGTTCAATTTGTTCTTTTTTTAAATCAAGTAATGAACCAAAAAATGAATTTTTATTATAATTTGCATTTTTTATATAATTTGTATTACAATTTATTTCTCTTATATTTTCTAAAAGTGATTTATTTATTCCTATATCCATTAAATTTTTTTAAATTTAAAATAATTAACAATGATATAATTGTATTATTTTTTATTCATTTTTAAAAATTATTTTATTGATAAATAAAAATTTATTTTAAATTTATTATTAATACGTTTTATTATAATTATTTCATTTATAAACATTATTAAAATATTATAAAATAAAAAAAACTTATAATTAAAATTCTTTTCTATATGATTAAAAAAAATAAAAAAATCAAAAATCAAAAAAAAATTATTTAAAATTTCTTTTTTCTTTTATTAAAATCATGAAAATAACAATAAATTTTTATATAAAAAAATAAGAAAAAATATATCATTGCCGCGAGCCGGGGTTGAACCAGCGACCTTCAGATCTTCAGTCTGACGCTCTGCCAGCTGAGCTATCGCGGCTTATTAAGTTTTATTAATATTAAAATAAATTAAAAAAATTTTATATTATAATTTAATTTATCATAATTAAATCTTTATATTTAAAAAATAATTTTATTACATTCAAAATAAAAAAAAAAATAATTCTTTAATTGTCAAAAAATAATATTTTATAATATTAATTAAAAGATTTCATTTTCTTTTTATTTTGGTTATATAAAAAAAGAAAAAAAGATAAAATATATAAAAAAAAAATGTCAGGAAAATTATCAAAAATTATTTTATTATCATTAGGAATTTCAATAATTCTATATTCAATTTCAAAAATTGATTTCTCATCTAATTTAAGATCAATACATGAATATAAATCAAATACATGTAAAAATAAGAAAATAGATAAAAAGTTCTTGGAAAAATATTCTAAGGAAAATTCTACTTATACATATATTCCAAAATCTAAAATGAATTTAAATATTTCTTTTTTATTTAAAAAAAATTTAATAAACAATAGTAAAAATGATTTTTTTACTTATCAAATATTTAGTAATTTGTTTTCATTAAATTCAGATTTAATTGGTTTATCAGTGATAATATCAATGTTTACTAGTTGTGGTTTTTATTATTATTGTTCATGTTTTTGTTGTAATTGTTTTTTATGTAATAAAAAAATAAAAGGAGATAAATGTCCTTATATTTATTTAATTCTTTCAATTATTTTATATTTAATTGTAATAATATTATCAATTCTAAGTACTTCGGTTAGTTTAGAAAAAGGAATTTTTTCATCCTTTTGTTCAATTGAAAAATTTTATGAAAATATTATAAATGGAGATGATAATAAAAATATTACTCCAAGATGGGTTGGTATAGAAAAATTTAGTAATAATGTTTTAAAAAATATTAGTAAACCATTAGAATCAACTGTTAGTTATCAAAAAAATATATCAGATTATAATAAATTAATCAAAAAAGAAAAAGAAGAAATAGTAGATACTTTTTATAAATTAAAATCTTATATTTCTAATCAAAAAATACAAGATCCTAAAAAAAAAAATGATAAAATTATTCCTTCTTTTAATAATTTATTAATGAAGGATTTAAATTTAATTGAAGAAGAAATTTCATCATATTTATATCCTCCTATAGAAGTTATAGATTTTCTAGATAAAGGTATATATGAATTAAGTGACTTTTATTCAAGTTTTGATCAATCATTGAATGAAATAATTAAAAAAATAAATGCTACTAGTAAAGAGTTTAATGAACTTATTTCAAGTTTTACTCAAAATATTAGTAATGATTTTGATAAGATAAATGGAAAAAACATTTTAGATTCTAAAAATTATATATATATAATAATTTTTGTTGTTACAATACTGACTATTATTTTTTCATTATTAACAATTTCATATTATAATATGAAATATTTTTCTTTTGTTGGATGGAGTTGTCTTAGTTCACTTATTGGTCCTTTAATATTTCTTGGAATTTTCTTTATTATACTTGCAAATTTATTTTCAGGAGTTTATATATTTTTCAATGAGGTAGTCAATATTATTAATAATGATTTTATAAAAGATAAATCTTCTCAAGATTTTATTAATGTTTGTTATAAAGGAAATGGAAGTATTTCTTCATTTAAAAATGATATAAGCAAATATACTAAAGAAACAAAAATTGTTGATGATATTTATGGGAAAAATAAAGAGATAATAAATCAAACAAATAATTTAAATAAATTTACTTTTGAAACAATTGAAAAAAGTAAAAAAGAAATTACTTTAGATAATATGTTCAGTCAATCAACTGAATTAAATCCAGCTTTAAATGAATTAAATAAATATATTAATTATGGTGATAAAGAAAAATATATAAGTGAAAATAGTAAAATAAAACCATATGAAATATTTGTAATGTCATCAAATAATTGTTTAGAAGGATATAAATATACTAAATTTGAAGATAAAAAAGAATCATCTGAAAAAGATAAATTATGTTTTGTAATAACTGAATGGGATAAAGATAAATTTAATTCAAGATATTATAAAAAAGAAATTAGTTTAACAAATTCAAAAGTATTTAATGATACAATAGACAATTATCAAAATTCACTTTTTTCATATATAAATGATTTTAAAGATTATATAAATTCTTATAGAAATAATATAACTGAATTAAAGAAAAAATCTGATAAATTATTATCAGATATTATTGCAAGTTTAAAGGTATCAAAAGATGCAATAACCCCAATTATTAATTTTTTCAAACCAGTTACAAATGGATTGGGGATTTTTTCTTCTTTAAATTGTAATTTTTTACATAAAAATATAAATTTATTCTTTGAAGCATTAGATAAAGAATTAGGATTAGAATTAAGAAATTTAGGAAATTATTCTATTTATATTGGATTATTTCTTTCAATTTCTTCTTGGTTTATTATTATTGCTATTAGTAGAATTGCTCTAACTGATGAAGAAAAAAGAATGAAAGAAATAGAAAATAATATGTCTTATAAAATTATGAAACCATTTGATCTTAATAATGGAGAAACTGAACTTAAGACAAAATCAATTAATTAGTTTATAATTTTATATCAAATCTTAGTAATTTAATTATTTTTTTTAAAAATAAAATTTATTTTAATAAAATATAAATTAAATATTATAAAATATAAATCTATAAATTAATAAAATAAAATATTAAAATAATAACCAAAAGATCATAATTATTCTTTCAAAAATAATTAAATAAAAGAAACACAAAAAACTCTTAAAAAATATTAACAAATTATAATATTTATTATATGTAATATTAATATTTATATATTGAATTTCATAATTTGATTTCATATTTAATATACAAAAGCACAAGAATATAAATCAATGATGAAACTAATAATCAAATAAATAATGTATTATATATGGTCAATAATATTAACTATTATTTTTATATTATTAATTATTTAAAAAATAATAATATGAAATATTTTTCTTTTCAGAATGAAGTTATCTTCATTTTGTTCATATTATAAAACAAATTAAATTGAAATTTTTTATATAAAAATATAAATTTATTCTTTGATGCATTAGATGAAGAATTTTTATTTGAATAAAGAAATTTATTTTATTATTCAATTCACACTTAAGAATAATTAAATTTTTATTTTTAAAATTCAAAATCTAAAAAATTATTTAGAAATATAAATAAAAAATCATATAATAGAAAATCCATAATCAAAATATAAAAATATATTAATATAAAAAAATAATTTTTTTTGAAAATGGAAGATTTTGAAAATGAAAGCAATATTTCTTTTTTGAATAAAGACATATCAATAAATGGAGAAGATGAAACAGAATTAACTTCTAATGAAGAAGATGATTTATTAAATAATAGTTTAGATTTTAAAAATTTTTCTAAATCAATAAATTTACCAATTGAAAAAGAAATAGAATATGATAATAAAATAAATGAAATTAAAAAAAAAAAACCAAATAAAGAATTAGAAATAATACCAGAAGATTCTTTATTTAAATTAGAAGATAATTCTAATTTTATACCACCAAAAATTTCAAAATTAAAACCTAAAAAAATATTAGATCCAGTTAGTCCAATAAAATTATGTTTAAAATCTTTTGGAAAAGATTATTCAATTAATAATAAAGAAAATGAAATTGTAATTGATTATTCAAAAGATAAAAATGAATGTCAATCTTGTCCAGATGAAGATAATTATACTGAAATTGAAAATGAAGAAGTTGATTTTAATTCAAATAATATTAATAATAATAAAAATAATAATAATAATAAAAAAATTATGTATAATAATTTTTCAAAAATAAATATTAATGAATTTAGAAAAGAAATGAAAAATTTAAAAAGTTGTTTTGAAGAAGAAGATTTAGAAAAAATAAAATCAAAAGAATATGAAGAAATATTAAATATGGATAAAATATTTAATAAGAAAAAATATAATAGAAAACTAAGAAGAAGTATTTTTAAAAAACATATTCAAAGACAAGAAGAAATTAATTTTCTTTTTTCTTCAATGGGACCAATGTCAATTTTAAATAATGATATTAGAAAAAGAACACTTTCTCTTACTCAGAATAATAATAGAACTAATACAATATCTATTAATAAATTTTCTAGAATGAAAAATAGTAATATTTCAATTTTAGGAGTTTTAGAAAGTGCTGTTAATGAAAAAAAGAGAAGAAATACTGTTACTGTCATGTAATCCTTTTATTTTTTTTTTTGTTTTTATTTTTTTTGATTATTGTTTTATTTGGTTTTTTAATAAATTTTTTTATTAGTTTTAAAATTATAAATATTAAATTTATTTATTTTTAATAATAGGATTTTTATTATTTGGTTAAATCTTTTTTATTAAATATTAATAATACTTTTACAAAAAATGTCATTATTAATTTATCTTATACTAATAAAAAATATTTTTTCTCAACTAATTATAGATTATAAAAAAGAAATAAAAAAAGAATTAAAAACACCTGATGAAATGTTATTAGATTTAGTTGAAACTGAATATTATATAAAAATCAAAATAGGAATTCCATATCAAGAATTAAAAGTAAATATAGAATTTACTAATTTTATATTTTATATATCAGGAGATGAAAAATATAAAAAATATAATCCAAAATTATCATCATCATATAAATTATATTCACCAAATGAAAAAATTGAAGAATTTGATTTATATATAAAAGGTATTTTATCAAATGAAACAATATATTTTAATAATAAAAAATATGAAGATTTCTTTTTTGTTTTATCAAAAAATTCAACAAAAAAATCAAAAATGTATCCTTCAAGTATTGGATTAGGAATATCAACAAAAATTTATTCGAAATATTCAATAGCCATTAATTTTATTAATATTTTATATTTACAAAAAAAAATTAAATCAAATTCATTTTTTATTAATCAAATAAATGAAAATGAAGGACAAATAATAATTGGAAATCTTCCTCATGAATATGAAAAAATTAAAAATAATTTTCAAAAATTTGAAGTTGCTTATTCTGATAGTGTATCTTTTAATAATTATTGGTGTACTGAATTTGATAAGATTAAATATAATAATTTAAGTTATTATGAAAATTATATGATTTTATTTGATTTTAATCTTGAAGGAATAATTATTGGAAATTTTTATTTTGAATTACTTAAAAGAGATTTTTTTCAGTATTATATTGATAAAAATATTTGTTTTGAAAATACTGTTGGTGATTATAATTATTTTTATTGTGATAAAAATAATAAAAAAAATATTGAATTTGACAAAATTTATAATTTTAGTTTTATAAATAAAAATTTTAATGAAACTTTTGAAGTTAGTTATAAAGATTTATTTAAAGAAAAAGGAGATTATATTTTCTTTTTAGTAATTCATAATATAAGATTATCTTCTACTTTTATATTAGGAAGACTTTTCTTTAATAAATATCAATTAGGTTTTAATTACGATAAAAAAATGATTTATTTATATAAAAATCAACTAAATAAAAAAGGAAAATCAAATTTTTTGTTAATTTTTATAATAATTTTCCTTTTAATAATTGTATTCACTTTATTATATTATTATTTTTTTTATTTTAAAACAAAAAGAAAAATATATGCAACAGAATTAGAAGATAACATAAAATTAGGTGAAAAAATATTATAAATAATAATTTTATTTATTGAAAAATAAAATTATATTAATTTTTCTTTTTTGAATAATATAAGAATAATATAATTGTTTTTATTTTTTGTTAATTTTCAAATTATTTATCATTTTTTAATTTGATTATGTTCATAATTTTCTTCTAATTCATTTAGTCTATTGTTCTTCTTTTTTTATAATTTATAGATATATAACAAAAATAATAAAAAAACTAACTAAATTAACTTAAATAATTTAAACAAATTTTTATTATCTAATAAAATTAATTTTTAATTTTTTTATTTATTCATTTATTTGTTTTTATCTTAATTTTGCATTATATTTACTGAAAAAACTAAAACTTATAATAATTTACCTTTGAATATACATAAAAAATTTTATAAATTAGAATTAGAGAAAAAAAATGATTATTTAATTATTAATAAAAAAATTTTATTTAAATATATTTATTTAAAATTAAATATTTATTAAAAATTTAATTTATCATATTATTTAATT
>JAEEGK010030343.1_pt1 | contig 10721 bp, 3 predicted proteins | sample 8958771 | NCBI WGS metagenome assembly JAEEGK01 (sample SAMN16246547, study PRJNA631951) | gut metagenome | biome: gut microbiome; feature: rumen; material: SC-attached | host: Bos | place: Iran: Karaj | collected 2018-10 | reverse complement strand
GAGCATCACTGGCAAAAATTCCACGCCGCAAAGGTATAAAAATAAATAAAATTTAGAAAAATGTTTATCAAATATTATTTTGCATAATCTAAATAATTTTAACATTTCTGCCAAAATGCACGCCGAAAAGCATACTACAAACAATGTTTCGATGGTAATATCGTAACCAATATACACCATACAGAAGTTTAAAGGCAGCATTACCACGCCAAGCAACTGCGCTATATACGACACATTGCTATAATGCAGCGAAAATGTATCCTTGCACATAAACAGGTTGCTCAACAATAGTGAAACCAAAAATTTAACTAAATACACCACAACCACTGTTGCACAGCCTATTGCAAGAGCCAATAAAAATGAAAACGGCAAATCATGTCCGTATTTAGTGAGGGCTATCACCGAAAACAGCACAACGTTGAGTATGTAATTAACAAAGAGCATATATCCGGCTTTGTCGGCAGAAATATTGCGTTCGCCCACAGTATTGTTAAAAGCGTTGTAATAAAACACTATCAACAAAAGGCGCGAAATATAACCGTTGGAGAAAAAATTGGCAAGCAATATCAACACAAGACTCAGCACAAACACCGCCAACATTCCCTCGGGAAACTCTAATTCAGATTTCGACTTGTTTAGATCAAAGTAGAAACGCTCAGATGGTGGGTTCTCAATATCTATCTGCCAAGCATTAATGCCGTAAAACGCAAGGGTGAATCGGCTAAGGTTTTTCATATTTAACGGCACGTACATAAGTACCGAATCTGCGTGTGTAAAAGGATAACGCTTACGCTGCTGATAGATATATGAAGTTTTGTCGGTGGGAATGCCCACAGTGTATTCCGTTTCGTTGATTTCAAAAGTATAAAGCGAATTGCGCACAGGGGGCAACACATCAGGAAGCGTAAACAATGCAGCTGTATCGTCAACAAGCCTCATCGAGAGTGAGTCAACCTTAGGCGACACCGTAATCTGTGGTATGGGTTTGGCTATGCGCAATCCATTTTCCCAATAAAAACAATCAAGCGATGTGAGGGGATGGTAGTAGATATACGACGTACTATCACCCTTAAACGCCGAAACAGTCTTTTTGGGAGGCGCGGCATAACTCAAAACGGTTACCGACAGCAATATTAGCAATATAAGATACCTTGTACGCATTATTTGCAAAGATAATCACCTTAATGTAAATAACACTATAAAAATTCAATTTTTTTTGTCAAAAAAATATCTTCATCATTAATCCAAACTCATCGTTATACTAAATCCAAATTTTATATTACTTGTTCTATAACTTGTAGATATTATAGGATTAGTGATTTGGTGGTTGTAGTAGAGTTGCACTTTGAAACGTTCTGAGAGGCGATAGTCGGCGGTGGATTTGATTGAAAAACTTGTTTGACCGGCTGAAATTTGGTCGTAGAGGTTTTCAATTTCGCGGATGATGGTTTTGTCGTCGTCGATAACAAAATCGGCACGGAGGTCGAGATCGCTCTTAAAACGGTTGCTACCGCCCGAGGTGCGAATATTCAAGGGCAGTTGGGCAAACTTATATCCTACGCCAATAATCCACTCTTTGCGGTACATTTCGGATATTTGGCTGTTGGCAAATCCGAGAGTAATCTGGCGGGTGCGGCGGTACTCAAATTTGGTGCTCATAAGGTTTACCCACGAAATGTCGATTCCGGCAAGAGGCGCAAATTTTTCGTCGAGGGTAACGGCGGCAATTTCGTATTGCGGAATAAAAAGGTTGTTGGCTTCGTAGCGTGCAAACGAGCGTCCCCAGTTGTATTCGTCATCAAAACTGTAATCAGCGTTGTTTTTAAAGTTGGATATCGAGTACGACGACGAATAAGCGTGGGTCAACATTGCCGAGCGTACCACATTTTTAAGCAATGGAATATTGCCTAAACCTTTATAATTGATTCGCCAGTTGGGCAAAGGAATTTTCAAGAACGGGTCGAGACGGATTTTTTGCGGACTTGTGCCTGCGTATGCTGCAAGAAATGCCGGCAAGAGCACATCTTGATGGGTTTTGCTGTATCCGTTGGGATAATTGCCGTAAACGAGATTGCCCTCATCGTCGGTTTGCGGAGTGGGGTCGTAATCTTTGAGACCTATTCGGCGGTCGGCTTGACGTTGTGCTATTATTTCGCGGTTTTCGAGAAATTTGTTGTAGGTTTCCAAAGAGTAATCGTCGCCCACTTTCTTAAACGAGGTTTTGAGCATATTGTAACTTATGCGGAAATTGCCGTGCTTAACGCGGCTCGATGTCTGCCATCCGTCGATGTCGGAAGCATAGGCAAAAAACTCTTCGGTGTTGTAAACAATACTGCGGTCGAAACTTACATCAATGCGGAACGTGTTGATAGGTTCCAAAGCCACACGCACGCCAATGCTGTTGCCTTTGGTATACATTACAGGGTCGGCAAGGGTGGAATCTTTGATAAGCCAACCCTTGTCGGCGGCGTAAAGATGGAAATCATCGTCGTTGAGACTCATCAAATAATCTATGCCCGGCATTATTACTCCGCCCGAATAATACGAGCCAAACAATTTGGTGTCGGGTTGATAGCCGGTGAGAGTGTTGGCACGTTGGTTTTTGTATGTTACCGAAACGCTGCGGACGCTCATAAGTGTGTAAGCCAAATAGTCGGAAATTACAAGGAACGGACTATCGTTGACAGGCTTTTTGCCTTTGATAACAGCGGTACAGCCTTCGTAATCGTCGTCGGCAGTAAAGCGGATGCGGTTTTTGTCAACAATCGAAAAATTACCTTTAACTGGCTGACCATCTATGTCGGTAACTTCGGCATCAATATCGGTGGTGCCAAGATTGTGGTAAATAATTCGGCCTACGCCTTTGGAGAAACGGAGATTGTTTTTGGTGGCTGTTACCTCGCGTTTTTCGTTGGTGGCGTTTTTGCGGCCGTCTTTTGAGAATCGTTTTAATACATCTTTAAAATAAGGTGTTTTGCGATAGAGGTTTTCGAGGTTGGTAGAGCCGTTGAGCGTTAACACTCCGTTGTTGGCAATGGTGTTGCCGTGACTAATGGTGTAAGCCGGAGTGGTGTCGGTGGCGGCTACTTCCACAGGGTCGATACCGCGCTGCCAATTGTAGTCGCTACTGTAAATGGCATTAGCCGAAACCCAATTCAAAAGCGGAATCTTATTGAGCGGCACTTGGTATTGGAATTTTACATTCTGCTTGTAAGATGTGTTGTAACCAAGGTCGAGAAATTTCATAAAGAGCGTATCCTTTTCGCGGGCGGTTTCTTCGCCAAAACGGTCGAGTATTCCGTCGGGATTAACGCGGCTTTCGTTGTTGGCGGTAAAGTTCATTTGCAGATTTTGCGACAACTTGTAATTTACTTGGTAGTTGCGCCTCCAACGGAAATCTTTTTGGAATGTTGGGTCGAGGAAACCATCGTCTTCGTTGATATTGCGATAATTGATGGTAGAATACATACGGTCGATATTAGCCGACGCAGCCACCATTGTAGGCAACAGATAGAAGTTGAAATCGCGTATCAATGCAAGATTTTTATTACGCAAAAATTTTACCTTTGAAAGCGGCTTGTAGTTTTTGGGATTGTAGGTAAAGTTGTATTCCAACGACGATTGTAAAATTCTCTCCAACTGCGATTTGATAGTAACGTCGTGCATATAGTACTCACTGTAAGCAAATCCCGCGGTAAAGTTCGACACGTGGTAGAACGGCTTTTGGTTAACTAGCGGTTTCTTTTGCTGCTGTGTTTTCTCCTCAGGGGTAACGGGCGCATTGGCATTGGCTTCGGCGTTTTTCTGCTCTTTGCGCAAACGGGCTTCTTCTTTTGCCTCCTTGCTTCGACCCTCAATGTGCATATTGGTAACGTTGAAACTTTTGCGACGTTCAAAGGTGATACTTTGGTCGCGGATTTCGTCTTTTTCTTCTTTTGAAAGATGAGGATTGTTGAGAGTCTCTTTTAGTTCGATATCAGGGTCGAGCGGATTATAGCGTGGAATTTCGTAATTCTCCGAATATCCAAAGTAAACCGGCAATTTTACTCCGTAATCATTATTAAAGAATTTGCCCATCTGCACTTGCGATGTAAGGTCGTATTGGTAGACGGTTTCTTGGTAACGCTCCCCTACCCTCTTTTCTATGCTTCCGAATCCGGGAGTGTGGGTGTAGCCTGCCACCGAAACCGTGGCGAGGTCTGCCATCTGCAATTCTACTTTTCCTTTGGCAGCCCATCCGCCGTCTTCGTTGAAATCGGTAAGGCGAAGTTCGTTTACCCAAATTTCGGCGGTTTTGGACATTCCGTCGTCAGAGAATGGATTGGTTTCTTGCGAAGGGTTGCGCACACCTATCATTATAGTCTTGATATTGCTGACGTTGGGGTTACCCATAACGGTAATTTTAGTACCGTTTTCGTTTACGTGGGTATAAGGCATTGTTACCGAAACGGTTGACCCTGCCTCGCGTGCGGCATTGTTGCGCATTACCTTAACATCTTGAAGGTCGGCAAAAACTATCTCCACATTGTTTTCGAGCGGCCAAACACCGAGGCGACCATTTTCGTCGTTGGTGTAATAACCTTCGGGCGTTACCTTCAAGGGGAGTTCGTATTCGTAATAGTTTTCTTTGTAGTCGCTACCGAGACGGACAAAAATGCTAAGGTCGTTGTCGTTTAATACTGTGCCGGCGGGTTGCTCTTCGTGCACAAACATTTTAAGTTTTCGGTATTGGCGAAGGTCTAAAACAGCGGTTTTGTATGCTGCCACCGATTGTCCGTCGGGAAGATTTGTTACCGAGAGAGCCATAGATTTTTCGTCCTCTTCTACCACTTGGTTGGTTTGGTAGTCGCGCTCGCGGTCGATGCCGGGAGGAAGAAGATAATTAACGGGAGTTTTGCTGCCGTTTTCTTCGAGGCTCACGGTAGAAATGTCCAAAAGTCCGTCGCTATACTGATGGTCGGTAACTACCTCGCCGGCTGATGTCATAGCGGCGTTATACTTGCGCCAATCGCCACGCACAAGGTTCATTTCGGCAAAACGTAGGATAATATCTTTTTTGGCGTTGGTGAGATACATACGCATAAAGCGGATCGACTTAAAGTCGGAGATTGAACCAACGGTGCTATCGGGTTCGTAGATAGGCACTTTAAATTGATACCATTTTACGGTTTCGGTTTGACCGTTAACAGTCTTTACGTTGCTTTCAATCATATCGGTGATGTAGTTTTGTCCCACCTGCATTTGGTTGGGCGAAAGGTGCACCTTATATTGATAATACGATTCGGTTTCGGAGAGGGTGTTGTCGAGATTGATATCCTCTACGTCGGGGTAACGGTCTTTGATGGTGGAGTATGCCGACGAAGTAGAAAAATCGCGCGAGTTGCCTTGTGTGCCGTTGTAATGTTTGTAACGGTCGGCAATGGAGAGTTTTTGTTCGTCGTAATCAGAGCCACGGAAAAAATGGTAATTATCGCTCGACGGGTCGTTGTATGCGTCGGCGTATGCTTTTGAAGATGTACCGAAAACGTTGGAGATACGGTCTAAGAAATTATTGTGAAACGAACGTTCTTGATCGTCGTCCAAACCGTCGAAACCAAGGTCTTGAACATCTTTTGCGCCGTTGCTATTGTCGAATGCGTTTACAAGGAAAGTTTTGTTTGATACCAAGCCCCAAGCGGTAGTGTCGATAAATTGAGGGTCGGGCGGATAAGGCAGACCGTTTTCAAAACTTTTGCGCGAATCTTTTAGCACATCTTCCGACACATTACCAAGGTTGAAATAGAGGTCGGCACCCATATCCTCTTGCTCGTAGATAAAGGGGTCGAGCATCCAAAATTCTATGTATTCGATGTTAGAAGCCTCAAAGTCGGTGGTGGTAAGTTCGCGCATTACGCCGCCCCAACGGTTTGACGGATTTTTGAGCGAACCATCTTCGTTGATACCTGCCGACACGCCGGGCTCACCTTCCACATCGTAGTTGTAAGGTCCGCGCTCGGTGGGGTAATATGCAAGGTTGAGGATTGTCAATTGGGTGGAAATTCCGCTGATAGACTGTGCATTTGGGAAAATCTCACGTTCGTAAACGGCACGTATGTAATGGTTGCTTTGGTCGTCTTTGCTAATATAAGAAGGTGTAATGCCGTAACTACTTGTGGCTGTACCTTGAAGGTCGCTCAGAACATTATACCAAGCCAAACGCGCACGGTTGAAACCATAACGGAGGTCGTTGTTGAATTTAGCCTCGGGGAAATTTTTTGTTCCAGCCGGAGTGGATGCCAAAACCCATTGGCTTACCGATTTAACATCTATTTTGGTTTGAGCACTTTCAAAATCGTCGATGTAGCAAGTGCCCGCCTTGTCGATAGAGCGGCTATGTCCGGGAATCAACTGAGCAAATTCGCCCTCGAAACTTAATCGCGATTCGGCTTTGGTGCTAATTAATGGAAGGCGGTCGATGGCTTTGGTTAATCCGGGCAATGGCAGCGAGTAGCGCATATCCAATCCCCAGATGGTGTTTTTGATAGGCTCGTTGCCAAAACTAACTTTGTTGGTAAGGGTCTTTTCAGAAAGACGCATAATTGTACCGCCAATGTTGAAATTTTTGTTGAACTGATAATTGAGGTGCGTTCCCATAAGAGTTTTGGTGGTGCTGCTAAACGTGGTGTTGCTCTCTACCGAAACGAGGATTTTGTTGCCCGACGAAAGGATAGATTCGTTGAGAATTTTTACCGTTCCGAGAAGATAGTCTACCGAATAGTCGCTACCCTCTTTTAACTGCATTCCGCCACAAGTAACTTTTACAGAGCCTTCGGGAATGTTCATAGCGTCGAGCGAAATTTCGCTACCTGCCGACGATTTGTATTTACCTGTAATGTAAAACTTGTCGCGCTCGGCGTTTTGCTTGGCTATGGTCTTGGTGCTATCGTAAAGTTGGTTGTAACAATATTTGGCAGCATCGCCGCTGTTGTTGATTTTATTTTCGAGATAACTGCCGAAAGGTTCGAGCATAGGAAGGAAAACACGTCCGCGCTCGGCATTTATGGTAACGCCGTCGATAAAGTCGAAAATACCGTCGGGTGTGGATTCCAACTGCGTGTTGGCATTATCAAGGTTCATTACACGGAGAAGAACTTTTCCATCTATGTCGCCGGCGTTGAGGTAGTTGAGTTCGGTGCCGGTTTTGTCGTTGTGGTATTTGATATGGAGGCGGAAGTTGTCTTTGTCGATTTGGTAAGCGTTGAGCGAATAGACGTTTTTCATCATCAACTTCCAATTGGGCAGTGCGGGCGAAAACGATGTACCGCGCAAAAGTTTTAAGATAAGAGTTTGCGACGGCTGCACTTCGGAACTAAATTCGCCCACTTTGTAGGTTTTGCCTCTATAAGTATATTCGTAAGCCACGGCAAGCACCTCATCGTCTTGAAGAGCGGAGTTCAACGAAATAAAACCGAGTTGCGAATTAAAAGTATATTCGTTGTTGCCAAGTTTTCGGGCGTTGCCAATTTTTTCGTAATCGGTGCCGGGTTCAAACCTGCCGTTGAGAGTGCTTGTGATGCTATTAATATCGCGGACGGCTTTGTACGAACCTATAAGCACATTGTAAAGATTGTTGGCAGAGTTTTGGGGCATTCCATTAGACAATCCCGAAGAATGAACGGCGGTATGGTTATAAATCTGCGAAGGCTCGCCAAGGTCGAGAAAAGCCACGGAGTTTCGGGTGTCGTCGGTGGCAAGTTTTTTATTCGTTACCCAAACCTCGATATTTGTAATGTTAATACCCGACGAAATTATGGGCAGATTAGCAAGAGCACGTTCGTAATTGTCGCGGAAAAAATGGTTGAGGAAAAAGTGACGGTTTGCCTCGTAATCGCTGGCTTGAATGCGAAATTCGTTTGTTACCGCTCCGGCGTTAACCTCAATTGTGCGGGTTTCGCCTTTTTGCTGCGAAAGCACGGCTGTGGCGGTAAGTTTGCCAAATTTCAAGTCGGTTTTTACACCAAAAAGAGTGCTACTACCTTGAATCAAAGTACCTTCGAGCGGCATCGACACGTTACCAAATTCTATGCGTTGAATAATTTCGTCGTCGTGACCTATGTATTCGATGTTTTGCTTGTTTTCAAATTCAAAAGTGGCTTCGGTGTTGTAGTTGATGCCGATTTTCATCTTGTCGCCGATGGTGCCGGTAACGCCCACCTGCATATTCATATCAAAATCGAACGACACATCGTTGCGCTGTTTTTTGGGAAGGGTAAAATTGTCGATTTTGGTAATATCCACACCGCACAGCACCTGCACATTACCCTGAGCCTTAATGTCGATAACATTTGTACCAAACACGCGGTCGAATCCACGAATATCTACATTGATACGTGGATTAAGATAACGGTCGAGACCATTGCGGCTGCCACCGTCGCCCCTTGCACTCTGCATCAACATTTGCTGACGCCAATATTCGCGCATTTCGGTGCGGTTTTCGGCAGAATCGTGGCTCTGACGGTCGGTAGTAACGGGGCGACCCACGTCCATTCCACCTACTTTTTTCTGAGTGGTGTAAGTGCCGGTTTTGTAATCGTACTCGGTTTGTGAGGATATATTGTCGGGGTCTTTAAGTTGAATTGGCGAATTTTGACGGATACGGTCGGTGTCGCCGTCGATTCCGGGTTTGTGCCACAGAGCATTAATACCAGCATTTGTGGGTGACGACGTAAACACCGCCGCTGCAAAAACTGCAACCGCGCCCGCCATTCCAAGAGTTCTTCTTATGTGTTTCATCAATAGTTAGTTAGTTTAATTGCAAAAATCATACGCTCCTTAACGCCTGTTTAATTAAATCTTCGGCACTTAGCGAGGGGTTTAACTTTAATACTGCTCCCACGGCTTTTTCGGCGGCGGGTTTTGGATAGCCCAGCATTACAAGGGCTGCAATTGCCTCTTCGCGGTTGGCATTTTGTGGCGTTATTATGGAAACCTCCGAAGTGGGAGATTTTTTCAATTTGTCTTTTAAATCTATTACAATGCGCTGAGCCGTTTTTGGACCAATGCCTTTAACTCTGCCAATAAGTTTGGCATCTTCGGAGAGCACCGCACTTTGCAATTCGGCAGGACTCATCGACGAAAGTATCACCCGCGCCGTATTTGGTCCCACGCCCGAAACATCCAACAAAAAGCGGAAAATTTCACGTTCGTATTTGTCGGCAAATCCAAAAAGAAGGTTGGCATCTTCGCGTATCACCTGATGAATAAAAAGTTTTGCATCGGGCTTGCCTTCCAACGCCGAAAAGGTGTTAAGAGAAATGTTTATCAAAAAACCCACGCCATTGTTGTCGATAACGGCAAACGAGGGGGTAAGTTCTGCAAGTTTTCCTGTAATGTATTCGTACATAGTTTATAATAGTCCGTTTTCAATTCTAATAATAATATCCTCAATCATTCGGTCTTCTTCGTCGGCATCGTATTCAGATTTGAGGTTCGAGCCAAACAAACGCGCCACGCCTTGCCACAGAAATGCGCTAAATCCGCCCTTCAACTCTTGAATCACTTGATAAGTGGTGCTTCCGGTTTCGCGGTCAACAAGTTTTATAAGAATCTTGCCCTGCGTAATGGTAAGGTGAATAAGTTCGTCTTCAAATTGGTCGCGGAGTTCTTTTTCCTTAGCCTTGATAAACACCTTACGTTGGTCTTCGTCGGTGATATGTTTGAGCGAATCTTCAATTTCGGCGTACACCTTGCGAATAAGCACCGAATAAGGGTAAACTTTTTTTACATTGTACAAAAGTTTTGAATATTGTTGCTGTTGCCTTTTGGTTTTAAACACATACGGCGGACGTGCCAAGGCAGGACGAAATTCTTTGATAAGAATTGTGTCGGCACCTTCGGTTCGGTATGGAAGCCACTGCACGCTATTTTTTCGCTCCTCATCTTCGATAGCCTGATACTCGTCGAATGTGATTATGCGCTGCGCCTGCGACGTTATTGCCCATAGAGATATAATAAGAAATAAACACAGCCGTTTCATATCGTCAAAAATTTATGCATAAAAATAAAACTACAAAAGTAATCTAATTTTTTACCTTTGCACTTATAAATAGTTAAAAATAAAACAGACAGATGAAAAAAATATTGCCCGCCCCCTTGCAAAAAGGCGACAAAGTGGGAATCATTGCCCCCGCCGGACCAATTACCGAAAAACAAATGCGCATTGCCGTTGCCAAAGTAGAAAAAGCCGGATATATCCCCGTTTGCGCCGATGGCCTTACAGAGCGTTTTGGATACCTTGCCGGCTGCGACGAGTACCGCGCAAAACAAATTAACACCCTATTCGCCGACAAAAGTATTAAAGCAATATTAGCCGCTCGTGGAGGATACGGCTGCACCCGCATACTCGATATGATAGATTACGACCTCATAAAAGAGAACCCAAAAATCATCGGCGGGTATAGCGACCTTACCGCACTTATCTGCGCCATATACAAAAAAACGGGACTCGTAACATTCCACTCGTCGATGCTTGTGCCCGACGAAACCGACTACTCAAAAAATAGTATGTGGGATATTTTTGAAAACGGACACAAAAATTACCGAATAACCTGCGAAGAAACCAACAAGCAAAATAAAGAACTATCTTCGCAAGAGCCAACAGTATTAAAATCAGGCAAATGCCGCGGAACGCTATTTGGTGGCAACTTAACTTTACTTCAATCATTATTAGACACCGAATACGA
>JAEEGK010030342.1_pt1 | contig 10721 bp, 12 predicted proteins | sample 8958771 | NCBI WGS metagenome assembly JAEEGK01 (sample SAMN16246547, study PRJNA631951) | gut metagenome | biome: gut microbiome; feature: rumen; material: SC-attached | host: Bos | place: Iran: Karaj | collected 2018-10 | reverse complement strand
AAACTGTATGACCATTTGGAGGTAGGATAATTATATGATGTATTTATTTTTATCTAATTAAAGTTTTCTGATTATGGATAAGCACGAAATGTTTGAAGACGATTATCATCATTATGCTTATAATGATAAAGGGGAGCTTGTTCACTTAAGTATAGAGAAAGAACCTATACAACGTGAAAAATACAAGTGCATAGCTTGTGATTATGATGTGCGTCCCGTGATGGGGGAAAAAAGAATAAGAGACTGGCATTTTCGACATACAGTTGCGAATCCGGAATGCAATACGGAGAGTTATCTACATCAACTTGCAAAAAAACTGATTAAAGAAAAATTCGATAATAGTGAAACTTTTAATATTTCGTATCAAGTAAAAGAGGTCTGCTCTTATTACGATAAGTGCAAAAAACATTTTGATTATTGCGAAAGAGTTAAACTTGAGACCTTCAACCTCAAGGAAAAATATGATACGTGTGTACCAGAAAAGAAAGATTCTCATCTAAAGTATCTTCCGGATTTAATATTGTCTAGCAAGAATAATCCGAGGCGTAAACCGTTGTTCATAGAGATAGCTTATACTCATGATTGTACAGATGAAAAAATAAAATCAGGTGTACAGATTGTTGAGCTTAAAATATTTGAAGAGTCAGATATATTACAACCTTTGGTTGAAGATAATTTGATGCTTAACTATTTTTCTGGAAATCCTTATCAATTCACAGATTTACCGATGGTTAGGTTTTTAAATTTTGATAGAATAATTAAAAATAAAGATATTGCAAAAAAATGCGACAAGGTTATCGTATTTAAAGCAAAGAAAAAACTGAGAAAAGATTTTCTGAAATCAGATCAATTTGTTGTTCAATACAATGGGCTTAAATTATGTTCTAACGCAAATAATTGTTCATTGGCAAGTCATGTGTGTAATATAAAAGACATTGTAAAAGAAGACTTTAAAAAGATTTATAATTCTTGTACGGATGATTATGAAGATGGTATTGTATTTAAAAATAATGATATAGAGATACCATCAACAAAGATTAAATTCTCATTTGAGAAAAAGGGTGTCTATGACGATGAAGGTCGTGTGATAGAATTATTGCAATACTCTAATATAAACAAGAAGTTGTCAGAGGATTTAATGATTGATGATTTCTCAAATCCATCGAATCCGTATAAAAGCGTATATACACCAAGTGTTCGTTTTTACAATTTTGATAGATTTACATATAACGAAAATACTATTAAACTGAAAAGATTTGCGATAATTAAAGAAGATAATTCTATAAACCATATTCTGTTAGATGATACTGATTGTCAACATATTAAAGTTTGGCCTGCAAATATTGTATATGGGTTACTTGTCCCTAAGGCTATAGCTGTTAATATGGTAAACTTCAAATTGTATGGAATGATGAAAGCATGTTTGAAAGGTATTAAATTATACCATTGTTCATTGTGCAGATACTGTTATAGAGGACAAGGTGGCTGTGTACATATGGGCTTCTTTATGTTTGATTTGTTGTCCAAAGATGATATTGATAAGGAGAAGGAATGTGTAAATTGTGATAAGTATAGTATTAATTTGGATTTAATTAGACAAGTTATTATGAATAAAAAAATACCACATGTCGAGTGGAGTGATAAAGAAAAACAAATGTAACAGATTATAAAGGAATAATATGACAAAGGACGAATACGAAAAACTACTAAAGTCGGATTATTGGAAGGGGTATTCCTATTCTTTAATTAAAGAACGCAATTTTACATGTGAGGATTGCGGAAGACACTTTCCAAACGAACGTAATAAACTCCAGGTACATCATTTAGTGTATCGCGATACTAATCCATGGTCTTATAAACCAGAGGAATTGATTGTATTATGCGAAGATTGCCATAAAAGACGGCATGGGATAATATCAGAACAAAATGGCGAGTATGAATCAGAGTGCCCCAATAGTCAAAATACTAGAGAATGGGTAAAAAGCCCTGAACGTAGATTTAAAAAGAGTTATTTAGCATATATACTATTAATATTGTTTTTCATTTGGATAGGGCTCGGGCATAGTTATAAGAATGAAACAAAAGAGAAGATTGATAATGTACAAAATGTTAACAAAGATATTATTAAAGATGATGATATTAATAGTATTATAAGTTCTTCATCAGAAATTAGTTCACAAAAAAAGAATAAGCAGATAATACGAGAAAAAGATAGTGAAAATAAAGCAACACATTACTCAGATAAAAATGTCCAAAAGTCTATATCTGAGATTCTTGATGAAAATACTCACGCAAGCGTAGTTAAGCAAGCAAAGCAGGCAGGTGTAAGTGCCGAGGGGTCAACAACAGAAATTCTCGATCGCATTACTCACGCAAGCGTAGTTAAGCAAGCAAAGCAGGCAGGTGTAAGTACCGAGGGTTCAACTTCTGAAATACTAGATAGAATAACAAGAAAACAGATGGAAAAATATAATCAATAGCCTATTATGCAAATACCACAATCCGATATATTAAGCACTAACCGACTTGGGAATATATTCTCAAATACGACTGCTACATATAAGTTCTTCTGGTTTGTATCAATCCTGCAGATACATGCTAAAAGCGATAACCCGCGCATCAGCGTATGGGATATTGTCATCAGGATGGTGGCAAATGCCTGGTATCCTATCCATTATTTCCGTTTGTCGTTTGGAAAAAGTGATTCGCTGTTCGTTATCGTTAAGGATATACAGAGAATAACGCAGATTCCCATTGATGCAAATGCCGACACCATTATTGCTGCACTTACGGACAGGCTGGGCGATAAGCAAATCAAAAATGAGCTGAGTAAGTTAACGCGTTATGTACCATATCGCTTTCTGAGCCCTTGGATAAATACTTCTGATGATAAACTTATGGTAGAGCGTTCACAAGCGTTGGAGAATGGATGCCTTTACTCGTTACACAAGTACGGAACCAACTTTAGTATCGAAATCAATCCTGTATGGGATGCCTACCTACATGCACACTATAATATATTAGTTGATTTTACCTATTGGAACTTAACATTGTTCTTGCAGACAAGGAATCCTAACGTACCTGCCATACCAAACAAACTTATTCGCCCTGAAACGAGGAGTTCGCTAACGAGACAGCATGATTATTGGGATCTGGTGATGGAGATAGGTGGGCCTATTCATTGCATATATACCAACAAGTTATTGCATCCTAAGGCCTACGAATTAGATCATTTTATCCCATGGAGTTTCGTTACTCACGATCTGCTATGGAATCTGATTCCGTCGGATGGTAGTATCAATTCTTCTAAAAACAATAAGTTGCCTGAAATGGAATTGTATCTTCCGAAACTTGCTGATATCCAATACTATGCATTGCAGACGGTGATTAATGGAAACAAGACCCCGAAGGTTCTTGAAGATTATATCTCGCTAGGATATACGGCTAGAGAATTGGCAGATATGAGCAATGAGCAGTTTCGCGAGGTGTATAATAAAACGTTTAATCCAATAAGTCAGATAGCTACGAATATGGGCTTTGAGACTTGGAAATATTAGTAATATGGATAATTGTCCTTTCTGTCATTTGGTTCCTACTGTCGAGATTATCTACGAGTCGGATATATGTGTGGCCTTTTACGATGGGTTCCCTGTATCACCAGGACATGTTCTGATAATCCCCAAACGCCATGTGGCTTCGTATTTCGACCTGACTAGCCAGGAGCGTGAGGCTATGACACAGATGATGCTTGATGTTAAGCTGAAGTTGGACGAGCGTTTTCATCCTGATGGATATAATATAGGTATCAATGTAGGTGAGTATGCTGGGCAATCGATATTCCACTGCCACATGCATCTTATCCCAAGATATAAAGGTGATGTTGTGAACCCTAAAGGTGGGGTTAGGGGAGTGATACCTGATAAGCAGAAGTATTAAAGCTATCCTTTCTTTATACAAAAAAACGAGGAGCGAACATCACTGTTGGCTCCTCGTATTACCTAAATTAATCAATCATAAACCTTAATCAATAATATCTTATTTTGCGATGCAAATATAATACTATTTTTTGAACTATCAGAAATAAATCGGGAAAAAATTTTCTTGTGGTATTTTTGTAAACTCTGAGATTGCAATTTGGGATTTGGGGGAAAATTTTTTGTTGGAGAGATTTTTCTATGTTTTCTTTACAAAATGAGAGCGGTTTTTGGTGGGGTGCTGCGACTCGCAGCAGGTAAGTGTAGTAAAATAGCGAATGAATTGGAAAAAACAAGGATTTTGGCTAAAATTTTAGTGGCGAAAGCGGGTGAAAAAGTTTATAATTTTTGTTTTTGGTTACTGGAGAAGTATTATATTTGCATCCGAATTATCAATAATTAATGAACGTAAACAAAAATTGTAAGCATGGAAACAACTAACAATGAGCTTGAAAAGGCTCAATTCGGGGCAGCTTCGGCTGCTGGCTACGGAGCGCCCTTTGATTACTTGCCAGGATTAAAAAATTACATCAACCTAGCCAGGGAAATTGCCAGTCAATATGGTGTGATAACCATTAAGAACAGGGAAGCAAAAGCGTTTGTAGCCTTGTTCTTTATGCGACAACTGAAGGGTGGCGCGAAGCTACTACCTAGTTACATTGCCGACCTGAAACAAGGCAAATGCATGGAGGCTTTCTGCATCTCGTCGGGACTGCATCGCGAAGATTTGTTCTGGAAGTGGTGCGAGCAAATCTGCACCGACATGGAAGGCGAAAGTTTTTGCAAGAGTCTGAAGTGTTACATCAACGACCTGAAAACGCTGTTGTCTGAGGCTGAGAAAGCGTTGCTGCATTGCGATCCAGCTATGTTTGAGAAGTTTTATTTTGCTCAAAAGCAGAAGTTCAACACCGATGCGATTTCGGAGAGATTTGAGAAGTGGCGATACGACAACCTGGGCGCTACCATCGAGAAGTTAAGAGAACTGCAGGCCAAAGTGGTGGCCGAATCGCTTAAAACGGGTATGATGAACTTTGCACCTGTGCCGTCGCAGAAAGAAATTAACGAGGTGCAACTCGACTATCTGATGGGATTTCTGCCTTACGATTTTGTGGTGCCTGATGATTTTTGTGTGCCGTGTGCCCAATGGAGGCGGTTTATGCATTGGAGCGATACCATTCTTATTATCGACTATAAGAAATACGGCAAATACATCCAGAACCATTACTACGATTTTAACGAAACTCAGCTGCAAGCCATCTTTGAACTCGACATGAAGCTATACCTGATACACCAGGAGATGGCCCGTTTGAACCCAGAACTGATAGATGTGCTACAACCTACACAAACCGGAACGCTGGAGGATACCATTTTGTTTGCGCCTTATAATACCATCAACCGAATGCTGCAACAGAATTGGTTTGATGAAGTTTCGGTTGATAAGAACAAATTTACAGCAGTATGGCGCGATGAGCTGGTGAGCAGCCTGATAAAATCGGAGTTAGGCAGTGTTATAGCTGGTGAGTGGCAGATAGTCGACAAGCGATCACAACTGAAGGCTGCTGTAGTTGGAGGCCTGAAAAAGGCTGGTGTGATACAAGGTAGCGACCTAAGTATTGCATCGGCTATTGTGGGCGATGATATGACAGATAGTAAAACCTTTGCCGTCTACATGGGTAGGGGGAAGAAAGGGTATATTGCTGATTGGATTTGCAACAATGTAAAAGACTGATTTTAAGCCTAAAACTCAACTGAAAAGTTCTACTGGCATTCAACTGGAATGTTGGTAGAATTTTTTTTTGATTTTTTCTTGCCTGTAAACAAAGGCGTTTACGGGCAATTTTACGCGTTCAACTGAAAACTCAACTGAAAATAATTTTTGAGTTGAATAATTGAACTCTACTTTTGCCAGCGTGATTCAAAAATCAATCGTTCTTTGACATGCTGGTACAAACATTCACCTTCCGAACGGCGGAGGGCGATATTTCTGCGTATATGTGCATGTATACGCATGCGTGCTTAGGCGCGCGTACATTATAAAAATTAATTATTAACTTTCTAAAAACAATAAGATTATGATTACAACAACAGTTATTTCAACAACAACAAGTTTATCAACCCGCAAGGCTTCGCAACGCGAACAGCAGTTATCCCACATGACGTCGCTGGAGATTGCTGAGATTTGCGGGAAACAACACAATCACGTATTGCGCGACATTAGAAGTATGGAGCCTGCGTGGGAAAAAGTTAATGGGTCCAAATTTGGACTCATTGAGTATAAGGATTTGCGTGGACGTTTAAAGCCATGCTATTCGCTCACCAAAACCGAGTGTCTCTATATCGCCACTAAGTATGACGATGAGATGCGAGCTAAGCTGGTGCTGCGATGGGAACAGTTGGAAATGGAACGACTGACACAACATCAGTCGATGCGATTGCTTACCACCAAGCAGGAGGTGCTGCACGAGTCGGAAGAGATAGTAGGCGAGCAGCTGGACGAAGTGAACGAGGCGAGCGACGGCTGCTTGACGGTTACAGAGATTGCCGCTATCTACAACATGACGGCGCACGATCTGAACTCGTTCCTGGTTGACATGAAGATTCAACGATGGCAATGCGGACAGTACCGCCTGCTACCCAAATACGAAGGTTTGGGACTTACGGCCGACCGCCTGAACGTGAGCTACTCATTAAAAGGCAAGCTGAAGTACGAAACCTATCTGGTTTGGACGGAGAAGGGGCGCGACTTTATTGTTAATCTGATTGAAAACGGTCATGGCTGGGATTAAACGAAAAGAATATCTGCTGTATCTGGCCAATGTAAGGGCCGAAGAGCAGCAAGCGCTGGATCTTGGATACCGCATTACTCGAAAAAGCATCGAGGAAATTAGAGAGGAATTCCAAGCTAAATACGGAAGCATTTGGATGGAAATTTAAAAATGTAAAAATGATAAAATGTAACAATTTGTTTAACAATTTAAAATGTAAAAGTAATTATGAACACAATGATTTTAAGAGTGAAGAAGTGCGGTGCAATGACTACCGTACAGAGTGAGAAAAGTGAAAATGGCGTGCTTGACAAGCGTACACTGGTACTGCAGATGTTGGGCGGCAAGTATGAGGACAGCTTTGTGGTAACAGCCCTAGGCAGTTTGGCCACCATCGAGTGGACCGAGGGGGATCTGGTGGCCTGTAGCATGAGCTTCAGAACCCACGAACACAACGGGCAAGTGTTTATGGACATTATTGCAAATGAAATGGTGAAGGTGAAACACTGAAAAATGTTAGGATTTAAAAATGTAACAATGTAAGAATTTTGAGTTGAGGCTGAGGAGGATATTCTCGAGTAAATGGCCAAAGAATCCGAAACTTCTTCTCGCTTTAAAACTCAAAAACAAAATGAAAACAAATAACAAATTAAACAAGACAGTAACTGTTAACGGCATGATGGCCGTTACAAAGAGTGAGTTAGAAATGGATTATGTGCAGTTTTTGCCAGATAATCCGAGTGTAGGACAAGTGGAAGCTTTTCGCGGTCGTGGTGTAGGGCAGCTGCTAAACAACGGATCGTTTGAATTTATACGAAGCAAACGTCTGCGCCGTAAGCCTGTATATCAAGGATGTTATGCCAGTCTGTCGTTTGGTGCCGATGGCTTTGATCGTGTAACGTTTGTGGTGCCTAACGCGCTGCGTGCCAAGTTGCCTACCATCCTGCGCAAGGGCATTTACCAAGTAATTAATTACCTTGTAAAGAAAGGATTTAGTAAATGATTTACCGCATTGTAAATAAGGGAAAGAAGTATGCTTATCTGGTAAAGAATCGTGAAGATTTCATAGCACTGAGAAACACAAAGGAGAACCTGGACAATCTGGCAAAAGCCCGAAAAGGCGACGAGAAAGCCAAGGCACAACTGGTGCAGTTTGCGTACAATATTGGTGTGCTGAATAGCTCGGTTTTGGCTGGTTGCAAAAGCATTGGTAGCTACTTTTTCCATGATGTGGATTGCTACGATGCCGAACAAAGTGCGGCCATGGCGCAGCAGATACTGGCCAAGAAAGATGAGATAGGCCTGATGCTGCTGGAGAAAAGCGCGAGTGGGGGATACCATCTGGTTTGTAAGCGACTGCCCGGCACGACCATCTTAGAGAACCAGGTGCGTATTGCTACTATCCTGCAGATTGAAATGGACACTAACGTGCACGATTTGCAAAGGGTGGTTTTCTCGACCAGTGGTGATGAAAAAGATTTACTTTATCTGAACGATGAGCTGTTTGAGGAACCCATGACAGCCGAGGAGTGCGAGGCGGAATATGCGCGCCTGAAAGAGCGTGAGCGCAAAGGTGAAGAGCAGATGCCGACTGGGGCTAAGAAGGCGAGGAAGCATTATAAGCCGTGGGAAGAGGCTGTGACAGAGCCAAATCAAACCACCCCTAACCCCTTCTTGATTTTCAAGGAGGGGAGTAAGTTCCCGGATAACTACCATGGGATACCGTTTACGGCGATACTGAAAAAGTATTGGGAAATAAATAATGGTGGGTTTGAACCTAATGTTGGTGATAGGGATACGCTAACGTACCAGTTGGCAAGCGACCTGCGGCATATTTGCGCCAGAAACGCTGAGTGGCTTGATCAGGTGATTCCTTGCTATGATGGATTTCCGATTGAGGAGAAGCGCCAGAAGATCGCTAACGCGCTAAAGTCGAGTTATGAAGGTATGCCGGGTAGGCTGAAAGAGGTGTTGGATACTTTGGAGGGGAGGAAAAATAAGGAAGAAGAGTTTATCTCCTCCGCCCCTGTCCCCGCCTCCCAGGAGGTGGGGAATACACCGCCCGAGATGCCGGCGAAGTTGCCGAAACTGATTAAACTGCTGACTAAGAATACCCCCAACCAATACAAAGCTGCGGTGGCACATGCGGTGTTCCCCTCGCTGGGTACGCACCTGAAAGAGGTGGAGTTTGAGTACACCGATTATGTGAAGCATGAGGCCACACTGATGAACTGCCTGATGGCACATACGGGCGCTGGTAAGGGCTGTATCGACGAGCCCATCCGCCATATTATGGCCGACATCAAAGCGCGTGATGCGGAAAACACCCGCCGTGAGGCTGAGTGGAAAAAGGATTGCCAGAAGAAGGGCGCCAATAAGGATAAGCAGGTGCGTCCTGAAGGTCTGGTGATTCAGGAGATTGATCCGGATATGACCAAGCCTGCATTGGTAACCCGTATGGACGAAGCCGAAGGCCATTTTGTGTACGTAAAGCTGAACGAGATTGATTTGTTTGAACAGCTGAAAGGTCAGACGGGCAAGCAGCATTTCCAACTGATGTGCTTAGCCTTCGACCCAGGCGCTGAGTTCGGTCAAACACGTATCGGTACACAGAGCGTAACCGCCCGTCCTAAGTGTAGGTTTAACTGGAACGCCTGTACCACGGTACAGAAGGGGCGCAGATTCTTCAGTCGCGTGCTTACCGACGGTCCCATCAGTCGTATCAACTTCTGTACCATCCCCGAGATGGAGATTGGTGCTGAGCAACCCATCTACGGCAAGTACGACGAGGCCTTTGATGAAGAGCTGAAGACGTATATCAACAATCTGACATCGGCCCATGGTGTGGTGGATTGTCCGCAGGCATTTAAGTTGGCCAAAAAGATGCAGGAGGAATGCGCTGAATTTGCCCGATTGTCGCAGGACGAAACCTATTGGAACCTGTCGCATCGCGCCATTGTGATTGCCTGGTTAAAGGCTTGTGTACTGTACGTAGCCAACGGTTGTCAGTGGGAAAAGACGATAGATGAGTTTATCCGATGGAGTCTGCAGTACGATCTGTGGTGCAAGATGCAGTTCTTCGGCGAGGATATCGAAAAGGCCACTCAAGAAGGCGAGCGCGTGGGTACTCGTGGCCCTCGCAACCTGCTGGAACTTTTGCCCGATGAGTTTACCATTGAAGATGCAAAACGTGTACGATTGCAACAAGGACTGAATGCGGGTTATAAAGAAACTTCGCACATGGTTAGGACTTGGCGTATGCGTGGATACTGCGCACAGAGCACAGAGCACAGTTTTGTTAAGAGCGATAAATACAAAAAGAAAAGTTAAAGTATGGAACAGATAGTACAGTTAAATAGTAATGCAAACCTCTCCCAGCACTTTACGCTGGGAGAGCTTACAAAGAGTAAGCATCCTGAAGTGTATAACATTCCCAGCCATGAGGCGATTGCGAACTTGAAGCGGGTTTGCATCTGGCTTGAAGAGTTAAGAAAACGGTATAATGAGAAATATGGAGTGGGCGAGGAGCCCATCCACATAAACTCAGGGTATCGCAGTCCGCAGTTGAATAAGAAGGTTGGCGGGGTGGCTGGCAGTAACCACCTTACGGGGTGTGCGGTGGATATCAGGGTGTTGGGTGCTGAGCAGTTAATACGCTATGCTAACATACTACTGGATTACGCGGATGAGAGCGGTCAGGACTTTGACGAGCTACTGATTGAAAAGAATCGCTATGGTGCCATGTGGCTGCATTTTGCGGTGAGGCCTAAGGAAAATCGGCACAAGGTCGCGTTTATTAATGCATAAAAAACAGCGGAGGGCATTGTGTTCTCCGCTGCTTTTTATATGTGTAATCGGGTTTACTCGTAATCGAATGTACCGAACTCGCTCTTGATGGTGAGGCTCTTCTTGCCTTCCTCGATATGTCCTACTACCTGAGCATCGATGTTGAAGCTCTTTGAGAGGGCGATGACCTGATCGG